>JAABUP010000036.1_pt1 | contig 304395 bp, 462 predicted proteins | sample 5559201 | NCBI WGS metagenome assembly JAABUP01 (sample SAMN10711887, study PRJNA513373) | rock metagenome | isolation source: Antarctica rocks | place: Antarctica
GTACGGAGCATCCCGAAATGCTAAACCCAGAAACAGTCATCGTGGCGAGTGGAAAGCCGACTCGTCTTCGGCGGCGACTCGTACACCATCTTTGCCGACTATTCTCGCGACTCCGTCCGTATGTGCCGCAGAATTTCACAAATCGAAGCCAGACGTAGAACCCGGTTCCGGACGTCTCACGGGCTTTTCAGTTGATCGAGTGCAGCTGGAACAAGAGCGCTTGGCGAGGCAGGCAGCAAGGCAGAGCCAAGCCCAAATGACGAAAGTGGATGAGAAACACTCGACCCCTCCAATTTTACCGGTAAAGCCAAACACGAGACCTGCAGAAAACGGCAGAAGTTCGGGGCTGACCTCCCACTTGTCAAGGTCTACGCAGGAAGCGAGCGTAGCACCCGGACCACCGGTAAATGGCAGCAAGAGAAGCAGCAATGGGGTGACTCATATTGCCGGACCCTCGAGAGAAGGCGATGACGGCTCTCGAGGCTCCACACGCAGAGGCGTACCTGATCGGACGACGAATCATCCATTACAGTCTGCTGAACCCTTTCCGGTGGACGAAGCCGGTGAATGCTATGTCGACGGCGAGATGCGGCACACGGAATTGACCATCGGCGAACCCACCACCGCGAGAACATTTTCGCCTTCCCAGGTCATCGGAAAGGTAAGGTTTCACCTGGACGTGAACACGATCTTCTCACGGCTTTTCGCAGAAATCTCAGATCTCCCTCATCATACTGTCCTCTTTCGTGATCGACGACGACTGGCTCGCGACGATCATGCCTCCACCACAAGCAGTGCCAACGATTGTGATCCGCCCGCATCCGAAGGAGATGCACCCGGCCTGGAATGGGAAGGTTCAAGCGCAGATGAACGATGAAGTGCGGTGCTACCCAGAAATGGTCGGTGAATGGGGGTGAGCCGTGCCAATCCTCCAAACTTCGAGGACATCCTAACGGAACGCTCAGCTCAGCCCACATGAAGTTTGCCTGGGTACGCCAGATCCTGCTTGAAATGCGTCATGCTGAGCGGAAGGTCACCAGATCTTCTACAAGACGGGCAGGCTTCGCGTGGCTATCATGACCGCGAATATGGTGCCCTATGATTGGGACTGGATCGAGAATGTTTGTCGCAACAAACCACTCAGGAGTTCAGGAGCTTACCTGGCCTTTTCATGCAGACAATCTTCATTCAAGATTTCCTGCTCCGATCTTCGGGTTCCATTGCTCGGCCAACATCCCTCTTTCAAGACTTCTCGCAACGTTTCCGATTCCTCTTCGTCCACCTCAAGGTCCACAAAGCCCTTCGTCATCTGATCAGCAACCATCAGAACGGCAAGGATATCCCCTTCCATCCTGGCGAGGGCTTCGAGGACATGGCGAAATATGATTGGAGCCGCGTCAGGGTCCGGATCGTTATGAGCGTGCCGGGTAATTACAGCGGACTGAACCAAGTGGACGACTTCGGACTCTGCCGGTTAGGAAAGGTTTTGAGTGACGAGGGCTGGCGACCCAGGAGTAGTGAGGTGGTTCAAGCAGAGTTTCAGGTGCGCATCGGAAGTTTTTCGCCCACGTAGTGCCAATCAGACAATAGGGATCCTCACTCGGCACGTACTCGCTGGATTGGTTCGACACTTTTTACCAATGCTGTTGCGGCCGAAGTGCGCAAACACTTATAGGCCGGCCGAAGCCCACCTCGTGGCCGCCTTTGAAGGTCCTTTTCCCGAGTCTGGCTACGGTCGATTCGAGCATCTTGGGTCGCGACGTGAGTGGAATGAATGTTGTGCGGGCGATGGCCTGATCGAAAAAGGGCGGAGGTACTATGTTTTGCGGGAGGTCCATGAACTCCACCACCCGTCCACTATTCCATGACGCGAATTCGAAGCGCGGTGGCGTCTTGATGCACGCCAAGGTAACTGGATTCAAGAACCAAAATAGCAAGACTGAGACGGTATAGGTCTTGATTGCTCTATTTGAGCCTCGAGGACAGGCACTCGGCATGGAACCCACGTCTCCGCCAAAGAATGGGAAGCGAAAAGCGTCCGAGCTTGAGGGTGAAGACATTGGTGGATGGGTGTATGTGGGAAGTCATAATTTCTCCTCTGCAGCTTGGGTCAGTCAACCACTATCCTCGCACCCATATACTGAACGGTTATCACAGGGCACAGCGAATCTGAAGAAGAAACTCCCAACTCTCAATGTCAGAAATTATGAGCTCGGAATTGTATTTCCGCTACGTCCGTCTTATTGTCTCGCCGTATCGAGCGGTGCTAACTTGTGAGCAGCCCGTCAAGGCGCCCGGGCCGCAGCAGATGCAGCAGCCCCGTACAAACGCCCACCGAGACCATACGTAATGACCGATGTTCCTTGGGTAAGTACTCCATATCACAGCTCATTCCTTCCTGACTCCTTGACAGGACCAAAAGCTTCACGGAAACGCAACTTAGCATCTTTGGGCAAGCAATTCTTTCCGCAATCAACGATCCATACTATGCATAGCATTCATGTAGTCTGCTCACACATGCCCAGCTGTATGCACGGCGTTCCCTCTTGCTCCCTACGGAGTTTTCGCTGGGTTTGTGGCTTCGGGGTGCAGAGACGAGCCTAGGATAGTAGCAATGCCAATACCTCACCACCGCCGCCACAACAACACAAGTTGACTGCGAACTATACTAGCCTCAACTTTCCCCTTCTTACTTGTCAGCTACCTTTCTAACGATACCCGGCATTAAGTCATACCGCCGTCACCATGTCGTCCTCCACGATCTTCTCCATCCTCGGGAAGAACCTGAAAGCCAACAACAAAGCAGACCTCGAGCCCTTCCTCTCCGAATTGGCAGGAATGGACGAAGTTGAGGAGGTGCACTTCGGCGGTAATTCCCTTGGCGTCGAGGCATGTCAAGCAATAGCAGAGGCTCTCAAAACGAAGACCAGACTGAAAGTGGGTGTTCTAGCTTTAGCAGTGCGTGGCTAAAGCTGACGGAAACAGCTCGTCGACCTCGCGGATATCTTCACTGGCCGACTGATCTCTGAAATCCCCCAAGCTCTCTCTGCCCTCTGCGACGCCCTACGATCCCTCACTTCCCTGATCGAGCTTGACCTCTCGGATAACGCTTTCGGCGGACGATGTGCGGACGCAATGGTTCCCTTCCTCCGCACCAATACTTCCTTCCAAATATTCAAGCTCACAAACAACGGTCTCGGGATCTGGGGCGGGACGGTGGTCTCAAGAGCACTACTGGAGAATGCGAAGAAATGTGCGGCGGAGGGGAAGAAATCGAGTTTGAGAGTAGTGGTTTGCGGACGGAATCGGTTGGAGAATGGGAGTGCGCCTCATTGGGCTGAGGCGTTTGCCGCGCATGGTGGGTTGGTGGAAGTGAGGATGCCTCAAAATGGGATTCGTATGGAGGGGATCAAGGCGATTGCAGATGGGCTCAGCAAGTGTGCGAACCTGGAAGTACTGGATCTCCAGGACAACACCGCTACGAAAACGGGGACGAGGTCGATCGTGAAGGTCCTAACCTCCTGGCCGGAATTACGGATACTCAACCTCTCGGACTGCCTACTGGGCTCTGCAGGCGGGATAGCCCTGGCGACGAGTCTGAACCTGGGTAGTAATCCGAAACTCGAGGAGTTGAGATTGCAATATGGGGAATTCGATAAGAGGACGGTGGAGCTGTTGAGTACGGCGGTGGCGCAACATTTGAAGGGGATGAAGGTGCTGGAGCTGAATGGAAATAAGTTCGAGGCGGAGGATGAGTGTGTGGTGGAGTTGAGGAAGGCGCTGGAATTACATGGACACGAGGATGCGCTTGATGACTGTACGTGCTTCTGGTATTCACACTTTGCACGGAAGCTGATGGAGGTGAAGTGGACGATATGGAGGAGCTGGACGAGGAAGGGGATGAGGAAGACGAAGACGAGGAGGAAGAGGAGAGGGACGAGGAGGAGGAGACAGGTGTCCCGGATGACGGAGGTGATGTCGGAGCAGTAGGGGAGGAGGCATTGCCTGCAGTGTCGGACAAGCAGACCGACGAGTGAGTCTCGTGTGCCTTTACCGAGCGCGAAACTGATGTACGTGCTCTGCAAAGCCTCGCGTACATGTTGGCAGGAGCCCACATCGAGGCAAAGTGAGCCGATGGTGGGATAGGCGGGAGGCATTGGCCGGGGATCGCCGCATAGCATAGTCATGGTCATGAGATAGACGAGTAGACAGTTAATACTAGCATCTGAATTGCTTCTGTTAGTCGGTTATCTCCGTGAATGGTCCCCTAATCCTCGTCCATCTTCACCTTATCCTTCGACTCCCTAAGTCAGGCAATCGGGGAGCGAGAGTTGAGAACGAAATACGCAAAGAATCGAAATGGTGGCGAGCGAAGATGTCAGTGTGAGTCCTTCGTCAAACTAAAAAGCGACGCACCGGATGTACAGCACATTGTTGCACCGGATGAAGACCTCCCCAAGGGCACCGTTCGACTTTCCATTCTCGATTTCCTCGGTGTTGGCCAGCTGCGACAACATCAGTTAGATCCATCTCCAGCTGAAGCGACCGCAACCTCGGAGATTGCTTCATCTCGGAGGAGCAAAAACTCGTGAGGCAACGAGGGATGACTCACCTGTAGGTTCATGTACCCGTCGGTGGAAACAAGATAGCCCTTGTACTCCAGTCCCCACTTTAACCGGACGTAGACGACTTTGCCGGTCAAATCTTGCAGGAAAGGCTTCGGGTTGACGGGCTGCGATTGATTGCATCCAGTCAGTATCCAAATCTTGGTCCCTGCCTCGGTAAGGAGGACTCACTGCTATGGAAGACATGGTCGCGACAGGAAAGTGAAGCAGGAGAATGAAACCAGCGAAAACGACTTCTCAGGAACAGCAAAATAGGCACAACAGCAATTTGGCTAGTTTCAGAAAATAGGCGCGAACCTCGCGCGTTTCTGACTTTTCTTGACAGCTGGAATTCTGTTGCAGCCAAACTTCTTCAGCTAGTCCGGAAGGATTTGATCAGCATGTGTAGGTCCTATCGCTGCGGTGTATCATTTCTGATTGATCTATTCTAGCTGGGTTCCCTGGCTTCGGTCAGAATAACAGCGGTAATACTGGTACATACTGATCTCATGAGACCTACAAGTGGACGAGCTGATGAAGGTCGCAGGCGGCGACAAACCCAATCCGTTCAGCTTTGGCTCGACCCGTAAGCTCGAGACCTCTATCTGTGGGTCCTATGTGACGTTGCCTTCAGCTGCATCAGGGACGACACAACCTGGTTCTACAACTCCATCCATCTTCGGTCAACCTGCCAACTCCTCTCAACTCACTCCTTCACTCTTCGGGAACACCTCAACCCCACAATACGGTACCCCTGCTCCAGCAGGGAGCATCCTTGGAGGAGCGTCTGGTACTCAGCCAGCTGCTCAAATTGGAGGTGGACTCTTTGGTGGCGGTGGTACGACTAACCCAAATCCAGCGGGGGCTTCGCTCTTCGGCAATACTAGCAATACCACGTCGAACAATACCTCAACCCCGGCAGCATCATCCCCCTTCTCGTTTGGCCAGCAAAACAACGCCCAGTCCGGTACTCCAGCAGCCGCTCCAGCTCCGACGCAGACTTTCAACTTCGGCGGTAGCGCTCCAGCAACAGCACCAGCTTCGGGCTCGACAACACCTGCGTCCAAACCTCTGTTCGGGGGCTTCGGGCAATCGACGACCCCTGCTGCGCCTCCACCGGGCAATGCAGGAGGAAGTCTGTTCGGCGCCAAGCCAGCCGGGACTGGAACGAGCTTATTCGGTGGTAGTGGTAGTGGCTCCTCGACTCTAGGAGCAGCTCCGCCAGCGTCGGGCGGTTCCTTGTTCGGCGCGAAGCCCGCTGAGAATGCTCCCGCCGCAAGTGGAGGGGGCTTATTTGGTGCGAAGCCCGCAACAACCACTGCCAACACCGGAACCACCCCTGGGTCTCCTGCCCCAGGTGCAGGCATTTTCGGCAATGCAGCAGGTACCACTACACCTGCTGCGCCTCCCCCATCATCCGGCGGCCTCTTCAGTTTCAGCGCGAAGCCGGCTGAGCAGACAGCAGCTTCGAGCGACTCGTCCAGATCCACACCATCCCTCTTTGCTGCCGCCCCGCCCGCTCCCGCTACATCCGACTCCAGCAAATCCGTCGCGCCTGCTGGAGCCAGTGCACCAACGACCGGGAATCTTTTCGGAGGGAACCAGTTCGGTGCCAAGCCAGCCGAGCCTACGGCGGATGGATCGAAGACACTGAACGCTCCTGCTGCACCCTCCGGCGGCTTCAGCTTCGGCAATCTCGGTAGTGCTAATGCCGAGAAACCAGCTCCTACTACCGAGGCGCCGAAGACGGGCGGTTTCAACTTCAGCAACCTGGGCGGAGGAGCACCCAAGCCAGCAACTCCGGCGGCGACATCCGAGCCGCCGATCGCGCCAGCTGACGGATTCAGCTTTAGTAATTTTGGTGGCTCTGCGACTCCGAGCGCTGATATGGCGGCCACACCCGCTGCGACAGGACGCCAGAAAGCTCCAACAGGTGGTTTCAGCTTTGGTAACCTAGGAGGAGGAACCGCCACCAATGCGGGACCTTCGGCACAAGCGCCTGCGCAATCGCAAAATCAGGCTCCCGATAAAGATGGGCAGTCGACGCTATTCGGCGCTAAACCTGCTAAGGCTTCATCGTCCTCCGCTGCGCCTGGAATAGGCGTCTTCGCTAGCGCTCCAAAACCTGCCTCGAGTACGCCGGCCGAACCTGGAGCAAGTAGCTCGGCAGCGGGCCCTAGCGAGCCGGCACCCAACCTCCTACGAGGCAAGACACTGGAAGACATTGTTGATGGGTGGAATAAGGACCTCGATAGCCAAGTGAAGGAGTTTGAGCGGCAAGCTGGGGAGGTGCGGGAATGGGATAAGGTGCTTGTGCGCAACGGGAATCAAGTCAGTTGTAAAGACGTGACATTCCGGTAGGACCATGCTGATCTCGAGCAAGATCACCGCGCTGCATCGGCAGGTCCTCGAGGCGCAGCAGAACCAAGCGGCGGTCGATCAAGCGCTCGGCTATATTGAATCCCAGCAAAGGCAGCTTGACTCGGTGTTGACACATTACGAGAGGGAGGTGAAAAGCTTTACGAGCGATAGCAGCAAGCCGCTTTCTGCGAAGCTGCCCGCAGACCGCGAGAGGGAGAAGTCGTGCGTACTCCCGTGTGAAGTATTGATCTGTCTTTAGGTATACATTAGCAGAAGACATCAACAAACAGCTGGATGATCTTTCCCGGAACCTTTCACAGATGATCGATGAGGTGAACAGATTATCCTCTTCTTCGCGTCCACATGCAACACAGCAACCCGGTACTCCCTCAGCAGCCGCGGCGGAAGCAGCGAGTCAGATGCCCGATGATCCGATCCACCAGCTGTCAGCGATCCTCGGTGCACATCTGCGCGCCTTGAACTCGATAGATGGGAACGCGGGGAAGTTGGAAGGAAAGGTGGCAGAGCTGGAAGCGAGGATGGGGACAAAGGAGAAGCGGAATGGTCCACCTAGACGATGACGACTTTGATGAATGTATGATGGACAATGCTCATACATCTCCCTCTATCCGCTCGCCAGATTCGACCTCTGCCAGCAGTATTCGATCTGGCGAGATACTCCGACTTCGACTAACAAATCTTCCTCGATGGTCCCCTTCCTCCCCGACGTCTGATCCACTCCGACTCGGCGATCTCGAAATATACCGACCCGCATCTGATTCCGAGTCGGACACCGATATCGCCCGTGCCCGCATGTCGGGTGATGAAGGGGGTGTACGTGATGGTGTGCGAGAAGTGAAGCGGGGACGTTTCGCCGTTGGTCCCGAAGCCTCAGATTTGACCTCTTCCCTTCCGTCCTCGTCCTGCCCCACTGTCAGCGGTTGTGAAGCCCATGAGTGCTAAAGCACGCACGAGCAGACTCCTTCGCGGAGCTAGACCCTCCGTCTCCTCGAGCACCGCCCGCTGCGTCAATCGAGGGAGGATTATATCGCACACCCGGTCTTTCGTGAGGAGATCATCGATGAATTCGTCAAAGTAGGTCAGAGAGTAGCCGCCTGGACCACGAAGGACCGGAAGAGAGAAGTAGAACATCGTGGTCAGTGTCTGTTCATAAAGTTTGGCGAGGGAGACGTACCAGCATGATGTACCCTCAATTTCCTGAAATCCCGCATCAACGGCTCGAGGATCTCGTAAATCTCCATACTCCGGAACGTCAACCGTAAATAAAACGCGCTCAGTGCTCGCAAGTACCTGACTTCATCAACTCTCCACCAAAACCGATAGACAGGGGGACCCACTTGAACTCCTCGGCCAAGAGATACTCAAACAAAATCTCCTTCTCGGGTTGAAGCTGCAAGAGCTTGAGCGTGAGACACATGAATGACGTGGGGATCTGCCGGTCGTGCACCCCGCCGATCGCATGGAGGTCGATCGATTTGTCGATGATGGATTCGGCTGGCGCGGAGCGTTAGCTATGTGATGAACGGAGAGGAGAGGAGAGGAGAGGACTGACCGGTGAGGGCGAAACATTGTTCTTTCCAGTAGAGGGAGTCGTATATTCGAGCACGGATGACTTTTTCGATGAGGTACTGGGATGATTGTCAGCTCAGTGGAAGAGGACAGAAGGGATGAAGACCAACTTGGGGGTTCCCGCCATGTATTGCCAATGCGCCTCGAAGTGTTGAGTTGGCCATTACGGAAGCTCAACTCGCTCGACTGAGCCAGGCTCAGATATCCAGCGAAAACTGTCAAGAAAGTCTTTGAGGGCACGTTTGTCCGATGAAGACGGACATTGCAGACGGTATAAGTTACGATTTTCTGAAATCTGACCTCGTCAAATACCGCGCGCCGGCTCAGTACCGATACCTCAGCTTCCCCAATCCTGCTCTTCGTCCTTTGATCCCCCTAGCGTGCACACAACCGGCATGTCCGACCGCGAGAGTCCCGCGGGCGACGATGATGTCGGTCTACCCAAAGCTACAGTCTTCAAGCTCATCTCGGGTATGTCGACTTCCTTGTCCCGCGTCTCTCGGTCCGGAAGCCAGCTGACGGGAAGGATCAGAGATGCTGGCTGAGGACATCTCGTGCTCCAAGGAGGCAAAGGACATTATCGTCGATTGCTGCGTCGGTCTGTTCAAATCATTCTCCGTCAGGTTCGACACTGACAGGCATCGGGCCTGGGCAGAATGGGTGAAGCTCCTCTCATCACAGGCCAATGCGGTATGTGACGAGAGCTCGAAGAAGACCATCTCGCCGGAACACGTCGTCGAGGCTTTACGAGTAAATCGTCCTCCTCCTCAATCTTTGACGGACGTCTGATGGTGGTACAGCAATTGGGTTTCGAGGAGTTTGTGTCCGAGGTCGAGGATTCGAATCAGGATTTCAAGCAGTCTCAGAAGGTTCGTCGCTTCGGTTTCGAGGACAGAAGTTTGCTGAACTGGTCAACCTAGGAGCGAGCACGGACACAGCCGGAGACGAATGGGATGAGCCAGGAAGAATTGCTCGCGCTGCAAGAACGGCTCTTCGCGTCGAGTCAAGCCCGGTTCGAGGCGGGTCAATGACGAGGAGGATGTGTTCTTCATACCCTTGCCTGGGATACCTTGCATCACTGTATACACCCGCATGTCCAATGCGATCCTCATGCATAAGCCAAGTCCCCCCTCTCCCTCGCCCTTCCCACACGCACCCTCGTCCGCTCAGCCTTCTTCATCTCGTACACCTCGTCCTGCGCCCGAATATCCTTCTGCACCCTCGCCTCAAGCCTGTTCAACCGATCATACACCTCGTCACCATATCGCGCTTGTCCTCGGTTCTCGAGCATCTCCCCGCTGACCTCCTCGACGACCCTGCCTACTATTCTTTGAGTCCCACCATCCCATCTCACACCGTTCACCTCCATCTCCCTGACTCCCTGCTCTACCCCTTCCAGGTCGCGAAAGGATTCCCACCGGACTCGAAGGATCTCGTTGTAGGCGGGAACGAGGCAGCCGGTGAGGTAGCTCTCCGCCGAGTGGGTTTGGGCGTGGTGGAAGAGCGCGAGTGCCAGATGAGGATTATTGAAATTCGTCCGAATCACCTTGAGGACGTGCGCCAATATCCGCGGGTACACTCTCGAGAAGGTAATACCCTTCTCGTCTGTTGAGATCGGTGTGAAGACCCGCCGTTTCGCCCATTCCACCAACTCCGTATCCGTCGCCATAATACTCATCTCCTCCTTGAGCAGATCAAACTCCTCAATGACCGCGTCCTCCTCCTCATTCTCTTCTCTCTTTGTCTCGCCCAGACCTCTCCTCTTCTCCCGCACCCTCGGTCCCCAGAGCTGCGCATCCGGAGCGAACTTATTCCCATACGGATCACTGAGCGGACTTGAGCCGGGCCGGAGAGGACCTTGACGCTCGAGATCTGAAAAGATATCGGCGAGGACTTGATTGAAGGCGGCCGCTTCTTCGGGAGTTTGACCTTGAGAACGTCGATAGCGGGAATGGACGCCCTTCCGGGTCCGAGGCGAAGGGACGGCGTAACCTATTGTTGGACGCGGGGTGAACTCGCCCATCGGTTGGCTCCTATATACAAATCAGCTTGAGGCCAACCAACCTATATTAGAAGGAATGCAGACCTACTTCGGCCTGAAGGTCCCAAATAGCGCAGAGAGATCAAGCGAGGAGTCATCAGAATCGTCCAGCAAACTGCACGTATCTGGTCAACCCTATCTGTCGAGGTATATCACCAAACTCACCCATCATCGTCTCTCAGCGCTCGGGAGCTCGATCCAGTGCGATGACGCGTATCAATCCCCAACATCTCATCCATCGTATCCTTATCCATAAAGGGGTACTTCTTCTTCTCCTTCGGTGGACCGCGTCGACCCGCCAAACTCTCTTCGTTGCCCATAGCCCCGGGTCTAGAACTCCCGGCAGTTGGCTGATCTTCGCTCATTAAAAGATCGTCATTGAGCGGCGATAAGCGAAAGTGAATTGGAGGAGCTGGTGGAGAAGTACCGGAGAGAGGGGAGGAGGACTCGGTAGATTCCGATGGCTGCTCGCCGGATTGAGATGAAGAAGCTTCGAGCAAGCGGAAGGAGTGATGCAGTTGACGACAAGAAGAAGGGCCACAACATGCTGTGGGAGACTGGAGAAGGAACCGCCTAAGATGTGATGAGAACGGTGATGGTTTGGGCATTGTGAGAGATGAGAGTCTGCAGTAGTAGGACAGTTTGCGAGTTGCAACATATGATGAGCGGAGAATGGTTGATCTCCGTAGATCTTCAGGGTTTTCGAAACGGGATCTGTCGTTGATATTGTCGCCTTCTATTCACGCTACTCAACAAGCCGGACATGCACCACCGAGTCACATTGGTAACGGACAAAACAAGACTTTGTGATGATCCTTTAATGGCCAGCACGGTGGCCGGTGCGACTCAACCGGCATCACTGATCCATCAAGAAGAGGAGAATGACCCCGTTCGAACTTGCCTCTCCTCTCCGCTTCTTTCTGCCGGGACGATGGGGTGACTTTTCTGCGAATGTGTCTACTGGATCGATTTGTGGAGGGGGCGATGGAGATTGAGGGTGGCAAGGTCTACAGATTTGAGGAGTTGAGGGAGGGCTTGATGGGAGGTGAGCTTGAAGTTTCAGACGATTGAGGTCAGTAATTTTGGATGGATGATGAAGAGTCCGCTGATGACGGGGTTAGATCTGATTTGGGAGGGGTCGAGGAAGGCGTCGTGGTCAACAAGAATTGAGTGTACAAAAATCGTCGCAGCAGCCGAAAGGAACAGAATCGATGCGTTATCGCCAGCGTGACTCCGTTCTTCAGGCAAGAGATGCTTAGTTCTCCGTCGCACACTGAAGACACAGCTCCGCTTGTATTCGCTGGTGAAAGCAGTCGGCAGCTTTCGTTGTCAAATATGTGTCAAACCCTGGAGAGAAGGCGAGTTTATTCACTGGAGACTGACGCGCCAAAAAGCATGATTGCTCGCGAATCGTCTCAAATATCCGCTCCTCGGCCGAAAGACAAGGCCATGAATACATGTGGGTAGGACAACAATACACCAGACATCTATACTACACTGACATGCTCACCAGCCTCTCAAGCTGATCTATCGCTTGTCGAAAGTCTACTCTCTATGGTACCTTCCCTCTCCGTCATCCCTGCCTTGGCCGACTCGTCCCGTTTGAGCGTCTCAATCTCGTCTGCAGTCAGGAAACGACCGCCCTTCCCCCTCGGTCTGGAGCAGGCGTGTCGATGTCGTGACTCATGCAAGTACGGCTGGAGGCGTGATGTAAGCGTGGCGCCAATTCACCAGCAGTCAAGTATCTGCTGCAAGGGGCAGCCGAGCTCACCTTGCTCGACCTCGATAGCCGATTCAGCTCCTCCAGCCTCTGCCTCGCTAATCGCCGCTTGAGGATCCGATGGTACTGCTTCGCATTCACATACAGCGGTTCCTCGTTGTCCCCGTCGTCCGGTCCCGCCTCTTCGGCATCCTCGATTTCGACCAGCTCCTCCGGCATACTGGGCGCACTGCTCGTCTCGGCATACCGGTATATTGACGGTCCAGGCTGAGAGAGGTCGAGGTCAAGGAAGGCGGAAGCTTCAGACTTCTGGGGATAAGGAGCGGAATGGTAGGTAGCGTTGTCAAATCGAGGGTTAGGGAGGTACGACTGATGAGAGAAGGTGTGAAGGGGATCTCGGGTGCTGGTTGCCGGTGGTGTCGGGAAACGGTAGTTTTCGACCTCTTTGATCGAGTTCAGCTTGCATATGGCCGACAGTCACGTTGGATCTCACCAGTCTGGATGTACTTCTGCTCCACACCTTCATAGGCGCTCCGACCTAGTCCATCAAGCTGACCAGTATTGTTCTCCCTGTGATACCCATTTATCCCGTCCCCCCGAGGCATGGAAGCCTCGAAAACTGGATCATATGCTATCGAAAGGACGTCACCGGGGAAGGGCGGACTGAGAGGGAAGGACGAGCTGGACGAGGGGTAATACAGTGGGACAGGAAGAGTCTGATTCATCGTGGTCGATGGGAGGCTTTGGTCGGGCCGGAGGAGGAGGTTCGGGAATGGCGACGGAGCTTTGGCGACGGAGCTTTGGCGAGGAGAGCAACGGGAAGCTCAGGAAAGGGCGCGGCCCAAGGAACGTATCATTGGTCTCGGAGGGTTGTCAAATTCCAGTAATTCGACATCTCTAAAAAGGGATAAAGGGGTTTCATCGGTAGAATTCCCATGAATGGAGCGGATCAGAAGCCGCCATAGTCGTTAATACCGGTAAAGCCGTTAGGCTCGCTCAACTCGAACGTCAGTCTGCTTTGTTGTAGACATCAATTCTCCCGGTCAAGATGGCTTCCATTATGCGGTCGATCCTCTCACGACGATACGCCACCGCGGCGTCTTCGGTGAAGGTCAGTCAAGACCTCTGTTTGAAGCCGTATGGCACCGCGGGTAGCAAGCGTGCTTTCCTGTAGAATGGCGTCTTCACTTTTCTGCCCCATCTTGGTTCTCGCTGAAGCAGATCATGCGCTAACCCAGACATTCAGGCTCCTATCCAGTTAAACACCCTCACCGGCACGTATGCTACCTCGACCTACTTTGCCGCGCTCAAGAAGTCATCAAAAGACCTCGAAGGTCTCGCGAAGGATATCGAGACCTTCGACAAGAAGATCAAAGATGACCCAAAGGTCGCTTCCTTCATCCGTGTGTTTTGGTCCTACACTACGCGTGGGTACTGACTCTAGGGAATTCAGAAAACCCCACCCTTTCCGCAGCCGAGCGGAACACTGCTCTGTCCGGCCTGGTCCCCTCTGGCTCCTCACCTATCCTACTCAACCTCCTATCCGTACTCTCCGAGAACGGACGACTATCCTCCGCGCCAAGGGTCTTCCAGGACTTTCACTCCCTTATGGCGGCGTACCGGGGCGAGCTGGAGGTTGAGGTCACTTCTGCCGAGGCTTTGGACAGGACGGCGATGCAAAGAGTGGATAAGGCGCTGAAGGCTACGCAGATGGCGCAGGGGAAGACGCTGAAGATCGTCAACCGGGTAAGCGGGCAAAAAAGGAGAGGCCGCTGTAGTCAGCTGATCGAGCTTTCAGGTCAACCCGGGAGTAATGGGCGGTTTGCTAGTGGACTTTGGAGATAAGACGAGTGAGTTCCGCAGAAAGTGCCGAGCGGCATCGAACAGGACATCTAGCAATCAGATACCTGTCGCGCACTCTAAGCCGCTCGATAGCGTGGCTCTCATGCTGACAGCATACGCAGTCGACCTTTCCGCCTCAGCAAAGGTCAACCGCTTCAACGCTGCTCTCACACGTGAGCACCTCCACCTTGCAGGAGCAGCTTGCTGACTTCCGCATCAGAGGGCGTGTAGATGGCCTTTTGACGGACCGAAAGCGGGTTATGATCAATGCACGGCTTTTACAGTAGCAATGGCTCATATAGCGCATCGCTGAGTCTCGATATGTCTGATCTTCCCGTCATCCCTGTTGAACGGGATTTTCCACATCGGTCAGCACACAAATCAACGCCCCTTGTCTTATTATCCGTGCTGCAGATCCTCTTATTCGGCGATACCATGCTCTCAGTGAAGAGCCAGGTACAGATCGGAACCTCAAAGATGAAACGCAATGAATCCCGTCGCAATTTTCTGGCCTGCCTCCTTTCTCAAATTCTCTGGCCCCGAGCTGCTCGCCTCAGCTTCCCACCTTCTTCTAAATACCCACTAGATTCATCGCTTTCATCGATGGAAATACCATTGTCCGCGGGTGGACGAAAAGCCATTGCCTTCCATTCAGCAAGAGGAGACTCCCATTCTCAGTCGAAATCGTGGACTGCTGTTCCCACTTCGACCTAGAGCTGTGGTGTTCTTGACGCCCTTCGCCCCTTCCTTAGTGACGCGACATGCCTCGACCTGAGCTCCCGAGCCTCTCAAATCCCGAACTTACCGGTGGTCCGCCTGCCGATGCCGCGAAACCCGACATCGACGCCGTCGAGGATGTATATCAAACGGTCGATGAGACTGGATCATTGAAAGCTGCTGCCCGCAAGCTGCAGCAGTATGGCAAGATGAGGGGTTCGGAAGACGACCCTGAGGAGGCGGAGTACGTGGCTCAAAAACATCAGGTTCCTGGAGCAGACAACGAGGAGAGGGAGGAGGGACTGCCAGAAGTCATTCCGTTACAGGAAGTGATCGAGGGATTGTGGATCGGGGATTTGGTAGCCGCGATGGACAAGGAAGGCTTGGAAGAGCGGGGTATCGTGAGTAGTCGGTGCAAACGTTCACCTCCTGGGCTGAGCTGATAGTACGCCCAGACCAATATCCTCTCGGTATTGAGACCCGCACTGGTGTTCGCCCCTCAATTCGCTCACTACCCACTTGAGATCGACGATTCTGCAGACACCGACATCTTCACGCACCTTCCCTCCTGCGTCGCATGGATGCAAGAGGCTCTTGACCGGCGACGACGGTCTTTCGACCCACCAGCGGCTAAGGCACTAACGCTGACGCGGGACAAGGTGATTTCCGAAAAAGCGGGGGAGACGAAGGCTGGAGGCGTGCTCGTACACTGTCAAGCTGGGATGTCAAGGAGTGCGACTGTCGTGGCGGCGTATCTTATGCAAACGATGGAGCTGGACCCGATGGAAGCGGTGGCAATGATAAAGGAGAAACGGCCGGTCGTCGAGTATGCCATTCGCACCTAGCGAGATGGATGCTGATAGAATGTAGTCCTTCGGCAACCTTCTGGCATCAGCTGGTGCTGCTTTATAATGCGGACGGTAGATTCACGCTTCGGGATCGATCTACCCGGCAATATTACATGGAGCGGACGACGAGCCAATTTCTGAGTAAGCTGAGATTGCATGTGCTTGAAACCCTGTTAAAGCACCTGCAGATGGAGATGGAGGTGCTCCACCTGTTGACAAGATGGCGAAGTATCCGGCGACACCGACGCTGAGTGCTCCTACCTCTCCTACGGGAGGTCAAAGACGGCGGAAGATTCGGTGTAAGATGTGCAGGTGAGTTGCGGTCAGGCATAAAGATTCAGAGCCCTGACATTCCTCCTAGGCGACACCTCGCAGTTCGCGAGCACATGATGGATCACATTCTGGATCAGTCCCCTATACAAGAACGCACACCTTCCGTTTTCGATCTACCGTCACCTGGCATATCAAGCGCGAATGGCTCGGGTTCTACCGAGCGGCGTCCGTCTGTGGTGTCAAACATAATCAACCCCCTCACCGGACAGCCTGGAGCCGCTTCTCAATCCCGCCACGACTCGACGTTCTCGGGTGTGCCTTCGCCCATACAGCCTACCCACGACATGGGGACCAGCCAGGACTCGAGGCACAGCAAGCGGTCGGGCACGCCGTTATCTCGGTCAACGGCACCGGGAGTCATCCTGACCGCCTCTTCGCCAGAAGTCAGCACCGGGGGTCGATTTGCAGGCGTTGATTCCCCCATTTTCCCCATCAGCCCATTGGTCCCCAGCCCCAAAGTCACATCCCGAACAGCCTCTACTGACACGCCCAGACAGCTTCAGACTGCAGAACAGCTTGCATCTCGTCTCCCTGCTCATCTCCAAGCTCTTCGCACCACCCCATCAGGCACGAGAGGTCTGTCCTCGTCATCCCAATCGTCTCCTACATCGTCACCGGAGAAGATTGCCTCGTCGTACGTTCCAGCACATACCTTCCCGCCTACTGGGCCATCAATCAGCGTAACGAGGAAGACGTCACTGCTCCCTATGGCACCCGCCGATAGCTCCGGAGGCGGTCGGATGAGCTCTGAGAACGCTGGTCCTCCGATACTCGCCAATCCTAAATGCTCCGGATACTTCGTCGAGCCGGTATGTCCCTGTATCTGTCTGACTTACTATCGCTGACAATACATACCAAGCTCACGTGGATGGAACGGGTTCTGAAGAACGGTGATATCGGGGGCAAGCTGGTCTGCCCAAACGAGAAGTGCGGTGTCAAGATTGGCAATTTCGATTGGGCGGGAGTGCAATGTGGGTGTAAGGAATGGGTGACGCCGGTGCGTTGTGCATGCCACCTTGTAAGCTTTGCTGACGAGATGGGTCAGGGTTTCTGCATTCACCGCAGCAAGGTGGATGAGGTCTGGTAGGATCCCAATCGCCCAATTCCGACCTGTCAGGCAGTTTCGTTGAAACGAAGTCCACAATTTCGTACAACTTTACTCATCCCATGCATGTTCCGAGCACTGTTTGTCTCGATGAGACTTGCCAGCCATCAATAAGGAGAGCAGTATACTGAGCGGCACGGTGTCTCTGCTTCGAGGTTCCACTCAACACAGTGGCTGGCGCTCAGGACGCGACTGCTTTTGCTATCAAGAAGCATCGCTTCACTTTTTTTGCCGATACCTTTACTTAGATTGGATACAAGGGGATCTCTCTTGGTATCTTCCGTTCCATCAATCCGCAAAGCACACTCCCCGTGATGCGCCTGATCGTACCCGTGCAGATCCTCCTCATCCCGCCGCCCTCACCCAAAGACGCTTCGGTTACTTCTCGTTCTCCCGCCGACCATCCAGTCTCGCTCCGTTCAATCGGCTGGACGGGGTCAAGGACGTCATCCTCCATCAAGGGGCGATCTCACCTCGAGATGTGTCCAACAGTGTTTCGAGTGGTGAAGGGGGAAACAAGTATTTGGATCAGGTACCGTGGACACCTATGATGGATCTGCCACAGGAAGGGTTGGGGAGGAGGCACAAAGGTGAGAATGGGGATACAGGGAGTAATGGGGGCTGTGGCGATGATGGCGGGGAAAGCTATGGGGCTAGCGGTAATCAAGGTGGACGTGCTGATGATGCTGACGGACGAGGGGGGTACAGCCACGGAAGCAAGGGAGGAAACGAGTATGGTCACGGAGGCGGAGGCGGAGGGAAAGGATGCGGAACTGGGGCCGATAGTGATGGCGAGAATGATCATGCGGGAGGTCGGTCTGGTCAGCGTTGGGGAAACGGTAGGGAGCAAGACAAGCAAGATTCGCAACGCATCGGGGCCGGGAACGATTACGGACGCGGCGATGGTGATGGCGATGAGTGGAACAAGGGATGATCAGGATACGGTAACCGAGGCGATCAGGACGGTTCAGGATATCACCGTCCCGGCTCAAAACTCTGGCTCGAGCAAGGGGTCCGGCGACGAAGGCGATCGAGGGCGATACGATTCGTACGGCGATAACGACAGCGGATCCCCTGAGAAATACGGTGACAAATCGAACAGCGGCTGGAACTCCGGCAAGGGCGACTTCAACGGCTCTCCAACGCACTCCTCGCATCGTGCTGCCGCGTCAAAGTCAAGCTCGGCCGAAAAAATCAGATTGCTCGCACTTGATCCAGTACTATCGCGCCATGTAGCTGGCGAGCGATGTCTTCGGTTTGACGGCCCTGTTGAGGCTTTAAGTGATTCGATCCGCTTATTCGTCCCGCCATTGAATCTCGAGAGGACGTGCAGCGATATCTCGAGCAACGCCATCACCTCCCTGCCAGACGGGTTCGCCAGTCTTCCTGCCCTGACCCGCTTCGACGATGACATCACGGCATCGATCCCGCCCAGTCTCCTATCCTCGACATCGATCATCAATATCAACCTCGCGAATAATCAGCTGTCAGGGACCGTGAGGAACAACGCGCCAAAGCTGGATTCCCTCTCCCTCCAACATACTGGCTTGAATCGGTTTTCGATACAGGATGCGACGAGCTTGAGCAAAGGTGTATCTCGCCTCGAATGGTTTCGCTGGGGCCCTGCCGGATCTCTGCCGGATCTCAGCTCGTCAATCGGGCTCAGCGCACTTGATGCGTCGTACAATAAGTCATTACACGCTCACCCATCCAGACGATTCAGCTGACATCGCTTGCAGCTTGTCAGTGAAGAGCTACAGACAGCATGTCAGTGAAAAGCTACAGCCCACTGTCCTGACTGACTCCTTCAGTACTGGGTCTCTCTTCGACCTTTCCGGCCTCACAAACCTCGCGCATCTCGACGTCCGCTCAAACTCCCTCACGGGTCAGTCGTCGCTACCACTTAGTAGGCCGTCCCGTGAAGCTCACATACTTCATACAGGCTCCTTCCCTCCATCCTTCACGGCAAACACAGCTCTGGCATCGCTCTATCTGTCCTCGAACTCCTACTCGGGCCCCTTCTCCAACGGCACCCCCGCCCTCTCTCAGAGCGTGCTATGTGATGCCGAACAGCATCGCACCTTGTCCCACAGCGGCTGACTTGGCGGATCCACAAAGCTTCGCCTCGAAATGTCACTTGAGCTGTCCCAGGGTGAAGGCAACAGTTTCAAGCGTGACACCAAACATCGCAGTAGCACCGACAGGAGCAGGTATACCGGTGTCGCCTTTGCCCGGAGAGACGGTGGGTGACGGGCAGATTCAGGCGGCGGGATCGACGACGCCACTCTTGCAGCCGATACCCGCTTCAGGGCAAGCGTCATGTAGCGGTATCATCGCGCAAGGAGGTATTCCTTTTCTACAACCGATTGTACCAGGCCAGCCGCTTCAAGGCAAACGGCCAGTAGTCGGAGAGGCAGGATCGATGATGGGCTTGAAAAGCATAAGTGGTGGGGCAGTCTCAGCTTCAATCTCGGCGTTTCCCTGGTCATTCCCCTTCTTACCTTGTCTGCGATACTCGTAGCCCAATAATTGTACTCGCTATATCCTTTGGAAATGCTACACACACACCGGGAATGCTGCGGGTGAGCGCGACACCCGTCAATACACGTCTCATACATCAGTCACTCAAATATCAGGATCCACCACCCCCTGCAAAGAAACAGGTCACGATCTCAGCTTTCTCCAGTCGGTCAAACCAAGTCTCAGTATCCCTCTACGGGCATTAAGCAGTTGCTACAGGAGCCTGCTGGCCCATGGAGGCGTAGTAACTGTGCAGAGTTTAGCAATGGGTTTTCTGTGAATAAGGATGACTCACGCAGCGTAAGGATCAGTAGCACCCGGAGCGCCAGCACCCGGGTAGCCGGCTTCTGGTCGATATCCGCCGTAACCGTAGCCTGAGTTTTGCGTATATGGTTGCTGGAAACCAGCATGGGGCGGAGCCATGCCTCCCGGACGTTGATCTGTCCCAACGGTTAGAGACTGTCCACGCATCGAACGAGACGGCATACTGGGCATCCAGTTTTCGGGCATGCGCCAGGGTGGGATCCGCTGCTCGGGCTCCGGCGGAGGACCACCTGGGCCACCGGTGACGGCACCAGCTGGGCGGCCACCCGGAGCGCCACCCGGAGCACCACCGCCTTCGCCGAGCTCCGCCATGAGCGCAGAGTATTCCGAGTCGAAGGCCGTCTGCTTGTTCTGCGCGAGATTGGGGTCACCTCGGCCACGACAGTCTCGAGCCATGTGCCCAGCTGTAAGAGTCGTCAGAACAGACCGTTGATGAGTTGAGTTGAGTGGGACGTACCTCCACCACAAAGCCGACATATGACGTTAGCGCTGTACATCCGCTGTTGCGGGCACTCCCAACGCCGATGACCTGTTTTTCACGTCAGCAAAAGGGACTCCGTCGCGGGGAGATGAACACTCACCCTTCTCTCCACAATTCTGGCAAAGCTGATTCTCATCGTCACGCAAGGTACCGTTGAGCGAGGCGAGCTCTCGAAGCTGATTGCGCTTATGGTCGTTTTGGCCTTCAGGGGTAGACGCAGCCTATGAAAGGGTAAGACAATGCTTGAACATATCTGAGCGACTCACAGTTTCGATGACCTTATTGATCAGGTTCACACACGCCTTGACTTTTGCTTCATCCTCCGCCATAATCAAACAGTGCAGCTCATCATCCTCATCAGCCGCCCAGGCATCTGGCCTGCCCTTCCCTTCCTTGACACTGCCTTTGCCACGGATACTGATCTTTGCGCCACTCAGCCTCTCCATATTCTTGAGGGAGTTGCCACGGGGTCCGACAAGCAAACCAAAGAAGTTGATCTCTGGGAACTCCTTGACCGGGATATACACCTTGTCCTGCGGTCGACCTCGACGCTGAGCGCCGAAATCCATAGGGGGACGGAAATTAGGGTCGGACTTCATGGCGCGATCGACCAGACGCATGCGTTCATCTTCTAACTTCTTGCGGTAACGAAGCTCGCGGGTGTTGGCTCGACGACCGTACGCGTCATACGAGGGAGGAGGGGAAGGAGACCTAGCTGAAGTGTGAGCAGATGATTCAGTAATAAGGATCGGACTCACCTCTGGCCATCCGGAGGCACGACATCACCGGTCCTCAACTTCCGGTTGATTTCCTCGAGACGAACGTGGATAGCGTAGTTATCGAGTTCGGTCTGGGAGACCTTGCCCATCACTGCTACAGGCATACCGGGGACCTCGACTCGTTCAGTCGCATCGCCCCAACGCGATCTACGCTTTCGAGGGCCGTCTGGAATTCGACAGGCGGGGGAGATAAAGGGGCAATAATGGTTAAAGTGATGAAAAGGCAGGCGAGCGAATATTTCGGGTACAGCAGCGAGCAGTCGTCGAAAAGGGATATGATACATGGAGGAGGATCGCGTCAGCAATGCATTTATTGGAGATTTCAAAAATTTGGGAAGGAATGACTCACCGTCAACCGGGGCGGGTTCACGATCCCTCTCCGGTTCCTTGGGTTTCTCCTCATCCCACCTAGGCCTTTCCCTTCTCTCGCCATCCCCTCCCCTATCTCTCTCCCTATCCGCGTACCGCTCCCTCTCGCGATCATCACGCTCATCACGCCTGTAGTCGTCTCTGCGATGACTATAGTCGTCCCGCCGCTCGTCACGGCGGTACTCCTCCTTTGGTCTCTCCGGCTCACGATCGCGCTCCTGACGACCGTTAAAATACTGGATGTCGCTTGCTGGTGGACGAGAGTAGTTGCTGGGTGGAGCTGCTGGGGGAGGGGCTTCTTCGGGGAGACCGAAACGACGCTTGCCAGCGGCGATTGGCACCTGAAAGAGGGGTTAAGTAAAGCGGCAAGGAGGAGTGAGGTAGAATCGCACGTCATTGGTACCGGTTCGTGTTGCAGGACGCCACATGTTATGATACTATATGTCAGTTGGATGGGTAAGGAAAACGGGGAGATAGAACGAGAATTGATACATGGAGCTCAAGAATCCATTCCACCGTTCTCCGGCGTTTCGGTATTTCCGACATTGGTGGCGCATATTCTCCCCTACCATTCTTTCAGCTCGCCTTGGACAAGTTGGACTTGATCTTTCCCCGTCCAACAGTTGACATTATGTCAACGACGGCAAACCCGAATGTGATGGCGCTAGGTGAGAGCCACGATGAAATGTCTCATGTGTAGTACTGACTCCTCCTTCAGGCGCCGGACCTGGGAACAAGCTATCCCGAGAAGAGTACAGGCGGCAAAAAGATCTCGAAGTCGCCCGTAAAGCCGGTACTGCCCCTGCCGCTGTCGACGAAGAGGGTAACGCCATCAATCCACATATTCCCGAGTACATTACCCGCGCACCATGGTATATGGACACCGGCAAGCCTTCGCTCAGTCATCAACGGCGACATGATGACGATCGATCCCATACCAAGCTCGACGAGTGGTATGACCGGGGCGCGAAGGCCGGTCCGGCGGCGAAGAAGTACCGCAAAGGAGCGTGTGAGAATTGTGGGGCTATGACGCACAAAAAGCAGGACTGTGTGGAACGACCGAGGAAGAGAGGGGCGAAGTTCAGCAATCAGGATATCAAGGCGGACGAGATTATCCAATCCTTTGAGGGGGACTATGATGCGAAGCGGGACCGGTGGAACGGGTACGATCCAACGTCGTACAAGGTAATCGTGGATGAGTACGAGGCGACGGAGGAAGCACGGCAGAAGATGAGGGAGGAGGAGATTGATAAGCAGACTTCTACGGATATGGTGGCGGTCAAGAAGGTCGCAAAGGCGACAAAGGATGATGATGAGGATTTCGGGTCGAGTGATGAGGATGACCAGGATGAGGACAAGTACGCGGAAGCAGCGGATCAGGTGGGACAGAAGCTGGACACGAAGACTCGAATCACCGTCCGGAACCTGCGTATTCGGGAGGACACGGCGAAATATCTCATCAACCTGGACGCGGAGTCTGCTTACTACGACCCCAAGACTCGATCAATGCGTGATGCTCCAGAGGTCGGCGTGGCTCAAGAAGACGTGCGTCCTCTCGTGCTGACCTGATATTATGCTCACAATTTGCAGATGAAATTCGCAGGCGACAACTTCACCCGCTTCACTGGCGACGCAACAAATATGCAGAAGCTCCAGCTCTTCGCCTGGCAATCCGTCCAAAGGGGGAACAACGTACACATCACCGGAAATCCTACGGCCGGGGCGCTACTGCACAAGGAGTTCCAGCAGAAGAAGGAGGTATTGAAGGATACGAGCAAGGTCTCTATCCTTGCGAAATATGGTGGGGAGGAGCATTTGGAGCGGATGCCGAGGGAACTGCTCAACGGGCAGACAGAGGACTGTGAGCGGCTCTGCTCATCTTGTCCTTCAGATGCTGATGAGAACAGATGTTGAGTATTCCCGGTCGGGTAGCGTCATCAAGGGTCGGGAACGAGCCAAGGCGCGATCAAAGTACGAGGAAGACGTACACGTCAACAATCATACTGCCGTCTGGGGATCGTTCTATAATCGTGAGGCAGGCCGCTGGGGCTTTGCCTGCTGTCATTCCATCAGTCAGTCGATCTTCAGTCTATGCATTAGATGATCCGTGCTGACTGTATCAGTCTCCGGATCATACTGTACCGGCGAAGCCGGCAAGTCCGCCACTGCCTCCTCCTCCGTCGCCGCCCTTCTTGAAGCGCAACCCGTCCGATCTCGCTCCGAAGAAGGAGAGGATTCAGCACCCCAGAAATCTCTGGCCGATCAACACAAAGACGACATGGGTTCGGGCAAAAAGAATGGCGCGGGGGAGTTACCGAAACTAGCTAGGCGAGCAGAAGATGGGGAGGATGTCGAGCTGGATAAGGCGAGGCTGAAGCGTGCTATGGACGAGGAGAGGAAGAGGAAGAAGATGGGAGAGGATGAGGCTTGGCAGCAGACGAAGAAGAGCAAGACGGATGTCACGCAGGAGGAGTTGGGTGAGTACAGCAATCATCATGCGGCTTACGACATGCTGACTTGGAGCAGAGGCGTATCGGTTATCGAGGCAAACCTTCGACGATCCGATGGCGAATTACAAGGATCCAGACGAGTAGCCCACCATCTGTACCACTTGAAGAATTGCCATTTGTCATACTATGCATCATCCCGTACTTCGGAGGAAGCTCAGGGTACCCATAGCATACGCCACAAGCTCGCTCAGCCGCTTACTCTCCTTCCGCTGCTCCTCTCGCAGTGCGGCAAGCTGACCTCGCAACTCGGCATTGGCGATGAGGACGTCGGCATGGACGGTCAGGAAGACGCTCATGAGCGCTTGAACAGCTTCGAAGTCGCAATGCGATCGTAGCCGAGCGGTGAAGGCATGCAGAAACAGGCCGAGATGATCGAGTGAGACAAGGGAGCGGATCTCGAGGTCGACAGCTGCCGGCGATACGGCTTTGGCGTGTTCAAAGAAGGCGGCGACTGTAGCCCGTCAACTACACCTTTATGTCAAGTCAAAGAAAGACCCACAGTCTCCATCCTCGGCTTCCGCAGTCAGTCGCTGGGTAAAATCGCTTTCCATCAGAGCCGCAGAGGGTGTAAGTCGCTGCGATGGTACGTCGGAGCCGTTAGCGGCAGCTGAGAGGTCGAAGCGCGTCTCGAGACCGGAGACAGTGGGGAGGAAGAATGGCGCTTTCTCTGGCGCTTTAGGCGGCTCTTTTGGCTTGTTCCGTTGCTAGTGCTCATCGTCAGCCGTGGAAACTCTCATTCCGATAGCTGACGAACCTTGATGGTCTCAAGATTGAGTAGAGTTTGCCATCTTGATCTGGGCATAAGAGACAGTGTCAACAGCCCTTCGGTGAGCTGTTCTGGCGTAGTGTAGGTCTCGCTGTATTCTGGCTCGCCAATGGGTTCGATTTCGCCGAGATCTAGGTTTTTGGCATTGATTCAGCACATGCTTACTGGTAGTGTAGCGAACTGACCTTCGTCCCCGTCCACGCCCTGCACAGAAGGAAGACCGATCTCGGGAATGTCATTGTCCTCTTTGATATGCCGTAGAGCAACATCGGTAAATTGAGCCTTATTCGCCCTAATTTGACATCAGCAGCAGGCTATCTTGCCTAGGATTCTCACCAAAGGTGGACACCGAGACTGTCGACATGAGCAGTTGCCAAGAAGTCCCCAGTCGGGGAAAACGTTATGCTGGTGGCAATCGATACTGTGCGGAATGCATCGACCAGCCGGCCGGTGGGGATGTCGAATGTTCGGATCGTCGAGTCGAGAGAAGACGCAACGAGCCATCTTGAGTCGGGAGAGAAGCACTGGCTTGCGTCAGCAAATGCGAGCAACAATCAGCTCAGCTACGTACCGCGTCCAGTATTCGACCTTTGAAGCCGCGAAGCTCTCGCACCACGCGCCTCGTCTCCAGGTCAACGAGTCTGATGACGAGATCGTCACATATCGCTACGAGAAGGCCGCTATCCAGATGAAGCTCGAGCGCTGTTATAGAGGACGAAATCTGCAGCTCATCTACAAGCTTCGTAGTATGAAAGTCGAAGAACTGGATGTGAAGTCAGCTTATTTTCAGATCTATCGGTAGACGGTCAAGCGCACGTATAGCTTTCCCTCAAGAGTGCTTGCGACAACCATGGTGTTCAAAGCATCCGTCGCCAGTCCAGTGACCGCTTGTTTGCTGTTCCTGGCGGACTGAATCTTCGTCTTCTTAGGCTTACTCGCAGCGATGATCCTCGATTTAGTATCTCCTGGTGCGACTCCTGTCAAGCTGAAGGATTTGCGGTCTTTGCCAGACTGCATGTTCCACATCCTGATCTCGCCTGTCGAGGATCCAACGAGACCAAAGTTGCCACACGCTGTGACACAGACCGCCTCGAATATCCCGGTCAGCCTCATTATGATCTCAGGGTATGGCTGATATACCTGAGCGATAGCATCCTCGACTTCGAAAATCCAAGGGCCCAGACGCTTCTCCTGAGCCCGCCATGTATGGGCGATACCGTCATCCGCATGTGCAGTCACAATGTCTTCCCAATCTTTCGATCGTGTCGAAGAGCTGGAGATCGAAGTGATGGGAGGATATTTCAAAGTCGATGCGGATACCTTTAGGCCGAGCGCTTTTTTTGCGTACGACCCTGATCCAAATCAGCTGTAGTATTTAACTTCCCGACAAAAAGTATTTCACCTTGCGAAAGCTCGTGACTCCGCGAATCCCGAACAACACTCGTATATCGTAAAGCTCGATCTCGCCCGCCCGTAAGAATCTGCTTCCCATCTTCCCCATAATACCGGATGCATGACGGTGGGGCATGATGTCCGCCTCGGAACTTCAGTAACCGGGGCACAGCTTCCGGCGAGTCATACAGCCATTGCTGGGTTTTTTTCAGCTCCCCATATGACACGATAGCGGCCACATACCTTGACACTGTTGTCTCCGCTCGAGCTGATGAGGAGTGCTTGTCCTGTCACCCATTCCAGGCCAGCCACAGCTTGCTCATGCGCTCCTCTGTGAACGTGCAGTACTCGGCCGCCTTTGCTCAGATCCCAAGTCGCGATAGACCCGGTCGATGAAGATGAAGCAAGGATCGGCGATCCGTCTGGATCCTATATTCAGCACCATTTGATGCGCAGCGACCCAGACTCACCCATCCGGAAAGCTAGACTGGTGACCGCGCCGTCCTCCATCTTGACCTGCATGACCAGCTCGCCCTGACGTATGTCAAAAACCCGGACAACCCCATCGAGGGAGCCGACACCGACGACGTCGATGGCCGGTGACTGGACCAACGCGGTGATAGGTGATGGGGAGGCGGGTGTGGGGTGAGTGAAGGTGTGTATAGGGGAGCTGGAAGCTTATTAGCGTTGCTTTCCGTCCGCGAGGGCGGACATTCACCAAGTCCGGAGATTCCATAGCTGAAGCTCGCCCTGCCGACTGCCGACCAGGACCTTGTTGAGGTATGTGGCGGGATGCAGCATTTCGGTAGCCGTGAAGGAGGAATGGAAGGCGATCTCGTTCTGCAATTCTGTAAACCGCCTAGTCAGCTGGTGTACTGGTCCGCAGCATGACCCTCACCTTTTGTACTGACGTCCCAGATCAGCAGCCCTGTGCCGTCCTCCTTAAGCGCCAGAAGCTGCTCGCCGAAGATGAGGATCTTTCCCAGACTCGCACGGTCCGGTGACCGGTAGCTTCCCGCCTGAGTCCATCAGGAGTCAGTACTTCAATTATCATGAGAACCAACCGCTCACCTCCTTTCCGCGATGATACTTGATGACCCGTTCTCCAGCACTTGCGAACACCTCCGTACCAGTTTGAGCCAGACTCCTTATCTCCGCGCCCGCATCCGAACCTGTTGTCGTCTCAGCCAAACCTACGCATACTTAGCCAGGACTTACCGACAAATACCAGAGTCATCGACGCAGCATCCCACATCATCCAGCTCCGTCCCACGGAGGTGAGAATATTGACAGCAGGTCTCGCCAAGGCTCCTCGAGGAGTGTGAATGAACAGGGAGAAGGGGACATGGTTGGCTACGAGGCCGAGTGCTCGGAATGGAGCAAAGAGTCGGGCTGAAGGAGTGGGCTTCGATGGGCCAGCTACGGCGTTCTTGGGTCGCTTGGAAGGTCTTCCGTCCATCTTGCCGGGATCCAGTGTGGTTAAAGCTTCTGCACTCCGCCAAAAAATATTTGGAACACCCCCACGTGGCCGTGCGGAGTACCGAGCCATATCCGCTGAATCGGTTCCCAAATATGGCTCAATGCATCTCCACTTTTAAGAGAAGCCCCGTATACCCAGAACCCTCCGGACGTCGTTCACGAATCGTAAGCTATCCAACACAGGTATGCTCTGAAGCAGGGCCTCATCGTTCGGATCTGAGGTCCACCCTTCGATAGGTAAAGCGTTTCCTAATACCCTCCTTCAGCTTGAGAATACCTGAGCCGTGGAGGGGAAACAGACCTTTGTTCCAGGAATAACTGATCGGCGAGTTATCCATGAAGCAGACTCTACTGAGGTCCGCCTCGACGAGCGCCAGGTCTTTGACGTATGACCCGGTCGTTTGGAGGTAACAGCTGTCTCGATAGAGCTTCTTTGCGAAAAATCCGCGGCCTCCATCCAGCCAATCGATAACAGGGTCGGCATACTCGGGCATGGAAGCGGTATAGATGACGAGGGTGTACCAGGAAGCAACCTTGAGAGCGTCGAGATCAGCCATCAATTTCTGTATAGGACAGCATGCGTACCTTTTTCAGGAAATGGTCAACGTAGGGTCGCTTGTAGACGTGGTAGGTCGTGCTCCGCCCGTTCAGAACTACTTCGACAGTGTGCCCCTCTCTTCTCGACTTCCGACCCCCAAGAAGCCCGCCAAAGCTGAGGCCTAGCAATCCGCCGCCAGCACTCGCAGCATAGCTCAACGGTCTGGAAGTCGAGTGAATCAGCGTTTCATCCAGGTCTAGGATGAGGGTCTTCTGAAGGTGGAAAGGGGTTTGATGCGGTCGCGAGGCGGGATGAGATGAGGAACTGGCGGTGATTGTCTGTGACGCCGGACTGGCTGGGACGGAAGGATCAAGAAGGGAAGTGGACATGGGATTGGGCAAGAGGCGGGGTTGTCGTGCGGGTGACATTGGGTTCGAGAGGATCGATGGTGGCGTGATGGGGCGAATGAACTTCTTAGATTCCGGGGGAGGGGGCTCAGCAATGCTCGGAATGGGGATGGACTCCTTCTCCGCCGAACGTAGGCGAAAGGAGAAGGTCGAGTCGGGATCCCGGGAAGAGACGATGGTCGGGGCGAACTCATCTGGCTCGTCCAGCTTGCTCTCCTCGACCGGTGCACAGGTGACAGGGTCGACCCAGCCGTCTCCCTCACCATCCCCCTCACCCTCTAGGACCTCTACTTCTGCTTCGCTGCCAGACCCGTAATCTGAGCTGATCCCAACAGTCGCTCCCTCGCCGCCACCCAGCTCCTTGAAAGATGAAGGCCGCTTCCTCCGTCTCTTGGTTCTCTCCGCCCTCGTTTCGCCAACCAATGACCGCCAAAAGGCCAATAAAATCGACCATAGAGCCAGTAAGATTCTCAACAGTAGAGGTGTGGATGGTGGAGGTAGCTTGATGGTTGAAGTGGTCGGCTTGGGAGTCAGGTGTCTTTGGACCCGTTGACGCTTTCGAGGAGTTGGGGGAAGGTTGGATAGCCGAGAAGGTAGAAGGGGGACGGCACCGATAGGTTTCGACGAGTTTGACGAGGCACCTTTGAGAAGTGGAGGGATGAACGTGGAGAAGAGATACGAGTCGAGGCGACTCAGGGTGTTCATTGTCCTGAGGAGAAAGCAGCTGTACATCAGCTCGTTCCTGAGGGGACACCTTTGGGACTGACAGGAGATCTGCATGTCATCGGCATATGTGCAGTAGCGAGCTGCTGGTGCCGGAGCGGACTTGCGGGGAGAATGTAAATCGTTGAATGGCTCTGTGATCAGCCTTGAAGGATCTTTGGACTGAGCGCTGCGCAGCTGATGCAAAAGCTATGGGCTTCGGTCGGCATCCGGTGACGGACATTTGCGTGATAAAGGGGGTGATGGATAAGATCATCAATCCCACCAACTTTCGCCTCAGCTCCGCTTGGCTTGATATGAAACGACTTCAGAATCGGAGGGTAGTTTCCAAAGATCCTGCAGAATACGCACAAATTGTAGACGAGCGCGTCACCGAGTCTCCTTTGAAGCTTGTGATGAGAATGCCAAGGCTGCCAGCCATTTTGATCCTTTCACTCGTTTCCCCCTCTGGCATATGACGCATCGCCGTATAAACGGGTGATTTGGAATTTGTCATGACGTGCGCTGATACCTCTTTTGTAACTTGATCTGCACTTATCGCTGACCACGATCCCATAATGGGTCGCACGACAACGGCACGGCAGAATGTTCAGGTGGATAAGCAATACTGAGCTCAACAAGATATGTCGACAGTCTACACTGACGGTCCTATATGGCCACGAGCTTCCGCAGCTTCGACCGAGGGAGCTCTTTCGCCGTCGGAGATCATCGCCGAGGCTGAACAACACTGGAATGTCAGTGGGACATCGGTTCTGGTAGCATGGGCTCTCACAGCCATCGGTTCGGTGAGTCATGCCACAAGCCAATCTTATGGTATATTGACTTTGTTCTGCAGGCTTTGGTACTCTTGTATTTCTCATGGCGTCGGACGAAGGATCCGATGATTTATATGCCGCGGATTAGGTCATGCAAGAAACAGCAAGAGAAGGTTCACGAGGTTGGGGTGTTTGTTCCCCCGGTTCCGGATGTGAGTCTATCCGTAAGTACTGGAAGGCCGATTTTGAAAGCGAAGACAGATTGATAAAGCCTTCCTGGGGTGGTTGAGGCCGGTCTGGACAGACTTTTTGATGGAGATAAAGCCATTTAACGGGAAGCGAGTCGAGGAGAGGGATCTCGAGTATGTTTCCCCTAAATCGGGTCAGAAACACTAACACATCGAAAGACTTCTACGGGTTCTAGGCAAGGTTCACACTGCTGGATGTCGCCAGAGCTGATCGAGATTATGAACCCCTGATTCCCGCTTACAGGCCTCGACGCTCTCACCTTCCTTCAATTTCTCCGTCTTCTGCGCTGGCTTTTCCTCGCGATCTGCGTAGTTGTGGCGGTTCCGCTCACCTGTGCGAATTACTACATCAACACGAAGACGACCTTCGGTAGCTCGCAAAGCAACTCGACTTCGCCCGGTGTCGGGGGGAACGCGGGTCACAGCAATACAAAGAGTTTGCTCGATAACATGCAGCTATTCTCAGCGGCGAATATCACGGGGAATGGACTGTATGTGCACATCATGTTTGAGTGGATCGTCACTTGCCTGGTGATCGTCTTCGGTGGGTCACATCATATGGCTCAGCTGCGACACTGAGGAACTGTAGTGTCGAGCCATTCTCGACATCACCGAATCCTAATCCGCGAATGGAATAACCTGTAGCTGATCTGTTCCTTCACCCAGTCGTCTAGCTAATGGTCGCAGCAACTGGAACGAAGTCGCCTTCAGGACAATAATGGTAACCAAAGTAAACCTCAAGCCGCCCAACAAATCTGATGAATACAGATGGGTGCGCGACACCAAAGAGGAGATCTGCGCTCTCCTGGGCGCGCCTCCACTTGGTGACAAATGTAATGTGACCTTGACGCATAGAAGCATGAGCCAGCTCGCGCAGATGATGGAAGAATACGAGAAGAAGTTTTTCCCGCGATTCGACAGGAGCTTCACAGCTTGGTTGAGGAACATCCGGTATGGATCCCAAGGGGTGGAGTATGACAGCTGCTGGCATCGTTTGGGCGGCAAGGGGAAGGTATGTCGTGTGCAGTCATCCATTCCCGCTGACTACGCCCAAAGACCGTGCTTCATCGAATGTGAGCGAGACCACTGCGCGGATGGCTGTTGTGAGGCTGATTTTGATGATCGTCAGAAACGAAGCGAACGAACAGAAAGAGGCCATCGAGAAGGAACAAAAAGAGGCTCGAGACCACCCAAACAGGAATGACATAATCCATCAAACCTTGACATCTGGTACGTGTTTCTGATTTCACGAACTAGCAATAAGTATGGCCTTTCGGCAGCATTCGTTACAGTCCAAACCGCGTTGTCCGCACAAACCATCATCGAGAGCTGCCGAAACAACGAGAAGCTGAAGCACAAGCATCCCGGGATTTGCGTCGAGCGAGTAAATCATTACAGTCTTGTTGCGACTTCTTTTAGCTGAAGCCACTCTTAGACTCCTCGCTCTCGGAACCTCGTAAGTGCTTGGACCATTGACTTGTGTACAGCTCATATTGGCGATAGAAATGGAAGAACCTGGAGAAAGATGCGAAATCACGCCATACGCACGAGGTGATTGGCAAAGCAGCCCTAGCCTTCATTTGCTTCCTGAATACCATCCCACTGATGGCGATCACCCTTCTTGCCAATCTTGACATTGTGAGGCTTTATCTTTCCCCCGCTGTCGTTTCCGACGGAACGATTAGGCTATCCAACAAGTCCCTTTCCTCAAACGGCTCGAAGACAAGAGCGACCTTTGGAAAGACTTTTTCACGATCGTCGCCGGTATCCTGCCAGCATCCATCGGAGCCGTGTTCTCATACATCCTGCCATACATCATGCGGTGGCTTAGCGAGTGGTCAGGAGCGTTCAGTCGCGGCCAGCTTGACAAGGATGTCATCCGACAGCTCTTTATTTTCCTCCTCGTATGCGTTCATCATCGACCATGATCGCGGCTGATCATCGCAAGGTGTCCAACTTCATCGTCTTCTCATTACTCGGGGTGATATACGAGTCGTATCTGACCATACGCCAAGAGATATATCACATGAGCTGGATCCAGATCTACCGGAGCCTGGGCAATGTGCCTGCAAAGATCACCAAGGCATACATCACCGATAGCTCTTACTGGCTCTCCTGGTACCCGTGAGTTGATGGTTGATGATGCCCAATCAGTCAACACTTACGGAGGATTGTAGTATCCGGTCAGCAGTAGTCTGTTTGGGGCTACTGCAGCTTCCACGGATTGCGCTCAAAATATTCCAGATATTGTGAGTTTCCCCCGCGAGTCCGTGCAATTGCTAACTAAACCGTCCGTCCAGTATATTAGCTCGCACAACATCCGAAGCAGAGGAATCGTCCAAGCCCTGTACTTTCGAAGTGAGTTTGCACGAAAAATCCTGCATCAAGGCTGATGACGATGCTGTTGTAGTATGGTGGGTATAAACCGTTACACTTTCCTGAACCTGCTGACAGCTCTACACAAGCCATCGAGTACTCCCACATCGTGAGCGGCATTCCTTCTTGATTCCTGACGCTGGCGTTTATTTATTTCTCACCTCTCAAACATGATACCTCATGACTACATCTCGAGTTCTGGCCTCTCTTCCTCTCACTAGCTCCGCTGTATCGATATATATGCCGCTGCTGACCCGGTTCTAGTTGTTCGCTATGGTAGTCGCGTTAGTCTTTCAATCGCCGTTTCCCTCTCAGACTGACAGTCGTAGATTCATGTACGCCCCGCTGGCACCGCTCGTGGTCATCTGCGGCACCATCTACTTCTGGGTCGCTTCCATCGTGGTGAGTCAAGCCGTATAAGTGGGACCTACGTTCCCCCTTTGTTCCTATAATTATCCTAAAGAGAGTACAGTCATACAATCAGCTCAATTACGTCGAGGAAACGAAAGAGACCGATGGCAAGGTATGGGAGGTCGTCCTCAATCGTCTACTAGTCGCCACGGTCCTCATGCAACTCCTAATGATCCTCAGTCGGTCCTCTCCTCTTATTCCAGCTTCGTCGAAGATTGACATTGATCGTCGTGTAGCCATCGCGCTCAAGACCCAATCCTATCGTATGACCATGTTCGCCGCTGTCCCAATCAGCTTCATAGCCCTCCTTAAATGGAGTTCCCGACTATACCATCTCCTTGTCAGAGTCATCATGTGCCGCTCCGATCAAACCAGTTCTGGCAAAGACACGTCCGACAATCTCGCTCTCCACTTCGATTACCCGGAGCTCAGGAGAAAACCCGCACCGGTATTTGAGCATTACCTATTGAGAGAGGATTGGGCGCCGGAATTCCATTGGTTGCCGGAGGATGAGGTGGAGTTTGAGAAGGCGAAAGCTCATAAACAGATTGGTCCGGCTTTGGTCGAGCTGTTCTACGGTACAATAGGTAATTCAGAGAGACGGAAGCGGAAGGACAAGCTTGGTGAGAAGGAGAAGCATGGCGAGAAGGGGAAGCATGGTGAGAAGGAGAAGCTTAGGGAGAATGAGAAGAAGTACAGCGAGAAGAAGAAGTACAGTGAGAAGAAGTACAGTGAGAAGAGGAAGTACGGTGAGAAGGGGAAGAAACACAGCGAGAAGGAGAAGTATGGTTAATTAGACCTTAGGGATTGAAGTCTTTACGAAGTAATTCATAATATCATTTGATGCAACGAGTGCTGAAAGCTTTTCATAGCATACATCCAGCCATGCCCAGATGCGCATATGTTTTACCCAGCCGAAGCCGGGACATCGCCCAAAGCGGGACGACTGGTACCTAGAAGAGGCGCGATGTGATTGGACAGGTGCAAACGAGCAGAAGCGGTAGCCTTAGAAAAAGATAGACGGACGGAGGAAATCGAGACGGGCGAAGGGGGAAAGACAATTTTTACAGAGTGGTGGGGAGTGAAGTGGAACATGGCTCGCCAAGATCGACATGCGAGTAGCGATGATTGGCGCCTAGGCAGCATCCACGGGGTCGACGTTCTGGTTGACCCGACGCTCTTTCTCAGATTCGAGCTATGCGAGTCGTCAGAAGGAATCATCTCATGCGTGGGTGGAAGGCACCTGAGAATAGAGTAGCATGAGGGCGCGTTCCGTCGACTCAGGCGTCCCGACAATGGTAAACATGCGCTCGCCAGTCTCATCATGCGGGACCTTTGCGATGGATATGCGTGAGCCAGACAAACGGCGGATCTCGGTGATCTTGGCTCCGCCACGACCACTGTGCACGCCTTAGCTTGGTCGGAAGGGTATACGGGTTGAGACAACTCACATGATACAGCCGACCATATCACTAGGGATTGAAATGTTTTGAGTCCTGAGATTAGGGTCGTTTGCCGGAGGGAGTGCTTCGCTAGGCCTCCTGGGCTCTCCAGCGCCCAGCGACACGCTAGTCCTGCTCGGCCTCCTCTCGCCACCGAATGCGCCCCCGAAGCCCGCAGCTACACTAGTCCGCCTGATCCCACCAGTGGGACCCGTCACCGTCTGCGCTCCAAGTCCACCCGCCAGCACACCGGCGTCGCCCGCTGCACCAGGATGGTACTGCACGGTTCCCTGTGCCCTCTCCCAGTCCTCCAGCAAGCATTTGCCAATTTCCAGCACAGCCGTCTTAATCGCCTCGACCGCACCTTGCACCTCTACTACACGTTCGGTAGACTGAGGAAGCATCTCCTTGCTCGCTACCATGCGCGCTCCCGAGGTATCCTGGATCTGCTTGATCTTCAGACCGGACCGCCCAATGACAGTACCCATGAGGTTATGGCTGATGAGAAGGCGGATGGAGGTGAATGATCCGACCGGAGGAGGGGGAAGGGAAGAGTCGGAGAGAGGAGTCTCCAAGAGAAGTCGAGCAATCTCGCCATAAGCGCTGGAGACACCTTCCAGGTCACCGGCAGCGCTGAAGACGCGGTCTTGCACACCGGGAACGACCTTGGAGACACCAGCCTTGACGCCGGTCAGCTGACGGATGCTGGCGATGGTGGCGCCGGCTTTGCCGATGATGATTCCGGCCTCCTTGGTGCTGACGAGAGCGCGGAGAGAGAGCTCATGGCCGACAGTGGGAGGGGCGTCGGAGGGGACCGCCGTCGAGGTGTTCTTAGGAGAGACGAGGTCTATGGAGACGACGAAGGGGACCAAAGCACAGACGGTCGGATACAAAAGAGGGTGATTGAACGTCAGCTCATCTTTAGGACAGTGGGATGAGAGGTGGCTGATTTCATCAGAATGGAGCTAGAACTCACCGGAGTCGGCCATCGTGACAGACAGGTTTTCGGGGGAGGAGTCGGAGGGAGTGGGGACAGAGAGGCGGGTTTGGGGAAAGAAAGGGGTGGATGAGGGTGACTGGACGACCGGGATTGGAAGGTCGAATGGGTGAGAAAGGAGGGTTGAAAAGGGGATGGGCGGCCGTGGCTTGGCTGAATCCCCTCCGGCTTCAGTGTGCCACATCGACACTCTCGTCGAATTCCATATTCCCGGCGGCGAAATCGTCCTTAGGGCAACCGATCTTGGTTTCGCTTTCTTTAGCTTTCCCGAGGACTCCAGTGAACATCACCTGGACAGGCAGAGCTCGACAAGATGCAGATCTTCGTCAAGACGTGAGTCTCCATCTCTTCTTCTTCTTCTTCTTCTTCTTCCATGATCGGCTTTGGCACCTATCGTTGGAGGAATTGTTGCTGACTCATCCTAGCCTTACGGGCAAGACGATCACCCTCGAGGTCGAATCTTCGGACACGATCGACAACGTCAAGTCCAAGATCCAGGACAAAGAAGGGATCCCACCGGACCAGCAGCGGCTCATCTTCGCTGGAAAGCAGCTCGAGGATGGCAGGACTCTTTCGGACTACAATATCCAGAAGGAGAGCACGCTTCATCTCGTTCTCCGTCTTCGAGGGGGTGCCAAGAAGCGCAAGAAGAAGAACTACGTGAGTACACCAATCCGATGGGGCCAAGAGACATGTGCTGAAGCGGTGACCATACAGACCACCCCCAAGAAGATCAAGCACAAGAGGAAGAAGGTCAAGATGGCCATCCTCAAGTACTACAAGGTCGGCTCGGACGGCAAGATCCAGCGTCTCAGGCGCGAGTGTGAGTGTGACGGGTGTTACTGGATCATGCATCTTACTCATTATGTCATTCTTTACTAGGCCCCGCCCCGACCTGTGGTGCGGGCGTCTTCATGGCTTGGCACGAGGACCGTCAGTCGTGCGGCAAATGCGGGTGAGTCGAGACGTCCATTTTGTCCAGATCACATGCTCATGTTTCCAGCTTGACTTATACCTTTGAGCCTGGAACCAAGCCGACCGCTGCTTCTTGAGGAAATTGTTCGGATCCTGCGGAAAGGGGAGACGAAGGGGTTCATAGTGTGATCGGGGATGAACCTGAATTCCGTATTACATCATGCAGCAAGTTCTCGCCTGCAGTAGTCTTTCAAGCTTGCATTGGGGGTAGAGGAGCAGATCGAGGGCAAGAATCGTTGATCAGCTCTGCAAATAGCATTCCAGATACGTATGCTTTGTGATTGTTATACAGGTCCGACGAGCTGATACAACAACCTTCTGACGATCCCCGACAGTGCGTCCGGTTGGTGCTGCGTGCCCTCTCAGCGTCCCTTCCGCAAGGCCAAGTTCCGGTGACTCACCTTGTAGGCGTCCATCACCATCGCCATTGCTGCAGCCCCCAAAATCGTCTCGCCGAATGGGACGATCGGGACCCATGCCCTCCTCCGGGCCGAGGACCAAGCTGATTCGAGAGCACGGGGAAGCACATACATCGCTGCGCATCGTCAGCTCTCCTTCTCTCACCTCCGGTAAACTCACCAAGCTCCGCACGACGTTTCTGTTGGGACATCAATCAGCTCTGACTGCGTTGGTGGTGGGGGAACATACCTTTTCTTCGACGAAGAGACTGAGGGAGGTGGACAGCCCCACGAACCAGAAAAACTCCTTTCTTCGCAAAACAACCTTGAGCGCGTCCATTCCGGCGGCCTGCTCGAGTATCTGCGTGCGTGCACAAAAGATCACTATTGGCATCTAGTCAGCAACGGCCCCGAAAAGCAAGTAGAACTGAGCCTTACCTTGATAGATGACGACGAAGACGCCTAGGAATGAGCAGCTCCGTGTGATTCCCCAGATCACTTTCGCAAGCATGCGTAAGGGATCGCGCCGGACATGATGTCGTCGGAGGACGATAGTCGGGATGAGATGCAATGCGGAGTAAATGGGGAGCATTAAGCGCTGTATGTTATCAGCATTGACGGCCATACGATTACGCCGAAAGGACAAACGAAGACGGAAAAGAAGCGTCGGAAGCTCGTTTCTGGGCAGGAGTCACACCATGGGTGGATCATTGCACTGCCTTACGTCAAGAGAAACCCCTGCGAAGAGCTGATATCTTACCATGGCGCGGCTGTCGGAGAATTCCACCCGTTCTTCATTCTTCCCAAAAGTCCCTCCAAGGTCGCCTTATGAGTCGGTGAAAGTGTCTAGCATAACCTCAGTAATAGCACCGAAACACGCATGAGAAGTAGAGCATACCTTGTACTGCAAAGCTTTCTCCACCTGGATTGACTCGATGATCCTCTGTCTGACCGATGTCTGATTCGCTCTACGACCGAATTCTGGCACTCTCGATGCGTGCGATATCCTTCGTGGGTATCAATATTACTCTTCGCGCCATCAGGATGAGACCTAACGGACCATTGATTATATCCCTGTGGGATGGTTTCGGGACTAAGCAACCAGGCAAACATGATCTGGCCGCAGCATGCGCCAAAGAGGAGGATATCGCCGTGAGGGATATGGATCCCATATTGTGGGGTGTAAAGATTATAGGATCCCTGAAGTCCTCGGACGAACATCCTGTTTTGAGTCAGCCTTATGCAGCAGGAAGAGTCGGGTGACATACTGTTGGGCAACGCCAGTCCGCCGGGACTTTGATTCCCATAGGAGACCGAGACTGCCTACAGCGCCTGCCACAGCAGCTTGCCATCGACTCTCGCCCTCGTCACCCTCTCGCTCAGGTGGTCCAAAGGTCGGCCGGACGAAGAAGCCGTTGCGTAAGCGGCGACGGAAGTACGATAAAGGCGGCGCGAGTCGTAGAAGGTGAAGTGTCAGAGTATTCAAGAAGGTAAATGTGCCTATACCATATCAGAACATGGGAGATCGCGGAGAGAGCCCTACCGATCATCGCACCGAACCGCAATGGCTCAGCGCCAAAAGCAGCATGCCATAGGAGCCGGAACTGTAGACCGCGCCGTTGCAGAGTTCGAAATTGGACGAGGATAACATTCACGCCTGCTCGCACCGAGAATGCCAGGAGCAGCGATCCTAATTCTGCGTCAAAGGGATTCCTGCCAATTGACAAGGTGGACTCACGCATGCCTCGCTTGAAAGCGAGAACGAGAGCCCGCTCGGTGTCGCGAGGAAGGAGCCGCTTCTCGTTATGCTCTCTCCAGACTAGGTCTTTGCCAACTCGAGACACTTGAGCGAGCAATCGGTCGCGCTCGCCGGCTTGATTGGCTGAGAGAACGAGAAGCTGATCCAGAGATGCCAATGACAGAGTTCGGCGAATCTGATCTGCCCTGTTTATAGCTGTCAGCTTCAAGGGATCTGACCTTAAGGGATACTCGCGTTTCCTGCAGATTCGGTGTTCCGGGATCACTCCTCAGCCAATCCACCTGATCTCGAGGGATTCCCTTCCTTCCACGACTTCTCCCTTCCTCCGCTTGGTCCAGGCTTGCTCCAGGAAAGAAGACGTCCCCCACATCCACGTCCAATCCGCTGGGACCCGCTTCGGCATTGGTGAAAGGAGTGAAGCGGAGGCGTTTTCGTTCGCGAGAGGTCGGCACCGAGTCATTAGATAGGGATGATGAGATACGTCGTAACGCAGATGGCTGGTGAACTGGTGTCACAGGTTTGGAGGATGGGGCTGAAGGGGGTACAGATGCATCGATGGCAATCGAAATCGCTGCTGCCCGTGGTGGAGGAATGCTGGTTAGAGGTCCGTCTTCTGCTTCGAGCGTGGGCGGCACAGCGGGATTAGGCGGAGGTAAGGGCGGAGGAGCTGTCTTTGAGCGGTGCAGTGGTGTTGTGTGAGGCGATTGAGGCGGAGAAGGGAGGGATGAACTGTCTGTGGATATTGGAGACTCTAGATTCGGGATTGAATCAATCCCATAGCTGAATCTTGGTGGTGAGGACATTGTGGGGACCGCCTAGACGTCAGTCAGACTAAAAAATCCAGACCTCCCGCCTTTGGTCGCTTCAAATCAGACAGCAAAGGTGCCGACAGTAGCTGGATACGATCATGTACCCGGGACCCCGTCCTCCGGATCCCGTGCCTGATGCCAATCTCTGCCTGACGTGTGATTCTCGAAGATCTGAAACACGCCTGGAATCATTCTACGCGTCGAGGGTCCTTCCTGGCTTTCAACTTCCGGTTGCTCCTACTGCCTGAAGCTTAGCGTTCACACCGTTTTCCCGACCCTCATTTCCCACGGTAATTATCGCGGTCAAGGAGTGACCTGTTGCGTTATCGTCCAGACCCGCCTCGCCCAAACTTGCTGAAACGAATTGCGCAGCAACGACATTCATCCAACCCGGCCTATACCCCTGAACGGCTCCCCGCCAAATCCTTGATTTAACATCTCTATCTCCGTGAGCCATCGTCTCGGACCCCTTTTGTCCAGCTACCATTGATCGTCGTTGTCAAGGTGAGCTGTCATCCCTTTCTTATAATCGCTCGCTACGATCAAGGGGTTGGCGGCAAAAGTCCCGCACATCCTTCCCTCATCCCGCTATGATTTGGGACTCCACAGCTCGCAAGTCCCTCGACGGACAGTGTCTTTTGGCTCGTTGACGATATGGAGCTGGTGCTGACGCTTTATCGCTCGTTTAAGTTCACAGCCCTGTCCCGCACACGACCCATCAATCCCTAGGTCCATCCAGCCACAGGAACCTCTGTCGACCCTATTCGCCTTTTTATCGGACCTACCTCCTTTGGCGATTACTACACTTGCCCCAATCACTGCTCAATTCTTTGCTCCCCATCACACTTCCATCCAGCATTCTGTAGGAGCAGCGTTCCCTCAGCATGTGTGGTGAGTCCCCACCTAGACATTTCTCGTCCCCTAGTACCTCTTGTGACGCCGCAGGGCTAATTGAATCGTCAGGAATCTTCGCCTACTGCTCCTTCCTCACCGAGAAGGAGCGCAAGTATGTTTGTGAGGTGCTGTGCAACGGGCTCGCACGGCTGGAATACCGAGGATACGATTCTGCCGGTACGCTACCCATTATTCAGACGGTGATACCATCTCATTCAGGTCAGGCATTGGGATCGACGGAGACTCCCCAGACGCTCCCATCGTCCTCTTCAAAGAGGTCGGTAAGGTTGCCGCCCTTCGCAAGCACATCGCCGATGCCGTCGCCACTCCTGTTCCGGCCGTAGCCAATGGCAATGCCAACGGCAATGGCCATACTCAGACAGTCGACATGGACAAGGTCTTCTTCAGCCAGACGTCCATGGCGCATACGCGTTGGGCGACACACGGTGTGCCCAGCCCACTCAACTGCCATCCTCACGTCAGCGACATCATGACCGAGTTCAGTTTGGTGCACAGTCAGTCTGAGCAAACTCTGAGCGTCAATTGCTGACCCGGAAACCATCAGATGGTATCATCACCAACTGTGAGTAGCCTGCGCTCACTCAGACCGTGCAGACTGGGATTGATGAGCGCTGCAGACAAGGAGCTCAAGACTGTCCTCAACAAGCGTGGTTACACTTTCAATACCGACACAGATACAGAGGTGGTCGCGGTGCTTTGCAAATACGTGTGGGACAGTCAGCCGACCAAGCGACTCAACTTCACTGAGCTCATAAAAACCGTCATCAAGGAGCTTGTACGGCGGAGATTTCACTAGAATATCGTCTGCAATGTTCTGACTCGAATTCCAGGAGGGATCCTTCGCCTTCGTCTTCAAATCCACCCACTTCCCCGATGAGATCGTCGCGGCCCGTCGAGGATCTCCCCTCCTTATCGGTGTCAAGACCGACCGCAAGCTCAAGGTGGACTTCGTCGACGTTGAACTGGCCAGCGATGAGCGAAGTAAGTCCAACTTTTTCGCAAACCGACCGTATGATTGACCTTGTAGATGATGACGTTCACCGCGGCGGTCTCCTCAATGTCCCCAGTGTCCCCAGTAATGGCCCCAGCTCGGCAGGGCCAAAAATGCGTCGATCGCAGTCTCGTGCCTTCCTTTCTGAGGATGGCATGCCTCAACCCATCGAGTACTTTGTCGCGTCTGACGCCAGTGCCGTCATTGAGCACACAAAGCGGGTGCTCTACCTTGAGGATGACGACATCGCACACATCGGCGAGGGTGGTGAGTTCCGCCATCATTCCACTGGAATGCGCATGTACTGACGGACGCGCATTAGAGCTTCACATCCACCGCCTTCGCCGGGATGATGGCCTCTCCTGCGTCCGCGCCATTGAGCATCTCGAGATTGAGCTTGCCGAAATCATGAAGGGACAATACGACCATTTTATGCAGAAAGAAATCTACGAACAGCCTGAATCCGTGGTGAATACGATGCGAGGGCGTGTCAACTTCGACACCAGGATGGTCATGCTCGGCGGTCTCAAGGCATACCTGCCTGTTATCAGAAGAGGGAGGAGGCTCATCTTCGTGGCGTGCGGGACCAGCTATCACTCTTGCATTGCGGTGAGTCAGCCTTGGGCATACATGAAGTCGCTTTCTGGTCCCGCTGATCCTCGACACAGGTGCGGCCTGTATTTGAGGAGTTGACCGATATCCCAGTTGCGGTGGAGCTTGGTGAGCAAGATCGCATGAGCAGGATGACCATCGCTGATTGTGGTGCAGCTTCCGACTTTCTCGACCGAAGGACCCCGGTGTTCCGCGATGACGTCGCGGTGTTCGTGTCCCAGTCTGGCGAGACTGCCGATACCATTTTGGCGATGAGGTACTGCTTGGAGCGAGGGGCGTTGTGCCTTGGTGTAGTCAACGCTGTCGGTGTAGGTCCTCGAAATTCTGTCAAATCCGTCCATGCTGATAGGGGCCCAGTCGACCCTCTCTCGGGAAACGCACTCTGGAGTCCATATCAATGTGAGCTCCGCGAAAAGGTGTTTTTACTACTGTTAACGCCCCACAGGCCGGTCCCGAGATCGGTGTCGCCTCAACCAAAGCCTACACGTCCCAATACGTCGCCCTTGTTATGATTGCTGTCCAACTCTGCGATGACTCGATATCCAAGACTGCACGCCGACAACAGATCATCGACGGCTTGCATGAGATCCCGTCGATGATCAGGAAGGTGCTCGGGATGGACAAGGCTTTGCAACAGCTCGCGAAGGATATGCTGGCAAAGGAGAAGAGTCTTCTTATTATGGGCAGAGGTTACCAATGTATGTACTCAGCACATCTTTACACTGGGTATGGCTGACAAGATCAGACGCGACGTGCTTGGAGGGTGCCTTGAAGATCAAGGAAGTCTCCTACATGCATAGTGAAGGTGTGAGTAGACGTTGACCATATGTAGAAGGTGTCTTCCTGAAGCTGATCATTCTTCTACTAGATCTTGGCCGGAGAGCTCAAGCACGGACCGCTTGCCCTTGTCGACGAGCATCTGCCGTAAGCAAACTCGACGTGAGAGGGGCAGGACTGAGTCTGCCAATCAGTGTTATCTTCATCATGACTCGAGACTCGCTCTATCCGAAGGTTCAGTCTGCCCTGGCGCAAGTCACCGCTCGGAAAGGGCGACCAAGTACGTCGGGACAATCTCGCTCAAATGACAACTCTGACGTCGATAGTCATCATTTGCAACGAGGACGACGAGTCTGTGCCGGATACCGCAAAAGTCATTCGCGTCCCCAGGACCGTCGACTGCTTGCAGGGGCTCGTCAATGTCATCCCCCTCCAGCTTTTGTCTTACCGTGAGTTTTCGCCCAGCTGATTGCTTCCCTCTGCTTCTCGAAACATTACCTGCCAAGAGCTCAAGCTGACACCTCGCAGACTTGGCGATCATGAATGGCGTCGATGTCGACTTCCCGAGGAACCTGGCGAAATCAGTGACGACCGAATAGAGGCGCGGTACCGCTCGTCGAGGAAATCCTTCTTGTCCACGGATATTCATGATTCCATCTCCCGCATTCTTCACTTTCGCGGACACTTGATACGTCCACTTTGTGTTACGCGTGATGCAGTAAACAACGACCTCTTGACCCGGTTTCGTACTCGTACCACTGAGCAGAACATTCTATTCATGATGACGTCACAAATGCCTAGCGTCGGAATGAAATGGGTGGCAAGTGTGTGGGGGACCCTCCCTTCACGTTCAAGTGTGATCGAAGCAGTGTTCAAACTGGCCTTTTGGGTACAAGGCGGTTCAAGACCTGCCTTCGAGGTGCATTACTCTCACTCTCTCTTCTTTGATCAACCTCCATCATGGCCGAACCAGATGAAATCAAACCTACCGTCTCCGCCCCACCTGATATCTCCTCAACCCCATCAGAGTCCAAGAAGCCCAAACTCCCTCATATCGGCAATGGTGACCCGCCCAAGAACGGAGATACTTCCCCCATCATGGCAGCCATTCCCCTGCCATCCGACGACGTGGGAGTCGAAGGCAAAGAGGAGTGGTACAACCTACGGATGACATGGAGTGGGAAGCTCTACGAGTTGAAGGTCGGGGCCAATGACATGTTCGTCGAACCCAACCCTACCCTTCGTTCTTTCTCTAGCTGATTCTGTCCAAAGGGTCTTCGACTTCCGCGCTGTCATCCATTCACTCACTGCCGTCCCTCCAGTCCGACAGAAACTCATTGGCCTGACCAAAGGCAAGCTCTCGGCGGAGCTGGATTCGACGAGGTTCGGAAGCCTGGGCGTGAAGGATGGCGGGAAGTTTGCGATGATTGGGACGCCTGAGCAGATGAGCTTCAAGGATCCAAGCGAGGTCAAGCTGCCCGACGTAGGTCTCTTACCCTGTCCACTCAGTCCGGGGAGCAAGATATTGATGGTGTCGCGAATGGGATAGGTGTTTGACGACTTCGACGTCACCTACCCGAGTCATCCGTGTGAAGGTGCGAACATGGTAACCCCACCACATGATCCGAGGAATAAGAGGAAGGTCGCGGAGATCATCAAGACTTGCCCTATCACGGTGGGTTCCCCTTTCTCGCTTCGTGGACCTGCGCAACGCTGAAAGGAGGGACAGGTGATTAATGAGCCGAGGCCGGGGAAGAGGTTGCTCGTCCTGGATCTGGACTACAGTGCGTCCTGCGTGGCCTTCATGAGAGAGAGCTGATCGGATGGTAGCCATGGTGGATACGAAACCGCTCATTGCTGGATCACTACCTTCGGAGGAGTGCGCTAGACCGGGACTGCACGAGTTTCTGGAGATGTGAGCTGCTCATCTGACATTCTTCATGCTTGGATAGCTGATGAGATTGTACTCAGGGTGTACCCGCACTATGACATCGTCATCTGGAGCCAGACCCATTGGAGATGGTTGGAGTCGAAACTTGTTGAGCTCGGAGTCGTCGGCGGGACGAGTACCTACAAGGTGAAGCGCACAGTACTGCTCACGCATCAATGCTGATCGAGGGGGATAGGTCTGCTTCGTTGCGGACAGGACCTCGATGTTTCCGGTGAGTTTGCGCCGGCCCGGGAGGACTGGTGTCTAACGGGACGCAGGTCTTCACGCAGCGCAATGGCCAGCCATACAAGCATGAGTGAGTGAGGGCCACTGCTAGGGGTCCGACGCTGATAACGGCTTAGGGTCAAGCCTCTCGCATACTTTTGGGCATCTTTCCCTCAATGGTCAGCACAAAATGTCAGTCCTTACTAAGGTATACGCCCGAGGGTTTTTGTGCTTAGCTACTCGTATAGACTGTTCACATCGACGACCTCGCCCGCAACTTCGCCTTGAACCCTGGAGAGGGTCTTCGAGTGAGTACTGTTACCGAGTCGAAGTACTCAAGCTGAAACGCATTTGCCTAAGATACGAGCATACAATTCTGCGGGGACGTTTGAGGGGTCACAAGACCGGGAGTTGCGGAAGCTCGCTGAATATGTGCGTTTGGATGGCAATCGGCGTGGGATGAAGCTGACGATACCCTGAGAAGCTTACGAATCTGGCGACGACTGTAGACGATTTTACGACCGTTGATCACTCGGTGCGTTGCAGATCCTTTACACCATCGAGTGACTGAAAAGGATGATTTACAGAAATGGAAGAAGTCAGTCCGCCGACCATGACCCGACATCAGAATTCGCATTGTAATTACAGATGACCAGCACTTTCTATACCCTACTGTGTGTACCCATCATAGACCCATTGTCACTGCGCATAATCCATCATCCATCGTATATGTATGCATCGCATGATTTCAGGATCTGGGTGGCGGAGCCACGAGTGGAGGTGATTGTTGTTCCGGATCACTTTGGCCAGCCCTTTGGCGGGCTGGACGTGACGCTTGGTCTGACTTGAAAGTGCAGCACAGGCCGTGTGGGAGTCGGCACGGACCAACATGACAGCCTATTGAGCTGATCGCGATGATCCCCGTTCCTTGCCAGCTTGTACTGACATCACAGTGGGACCACCGGCTGCCGTCGACATTACACGATATCATCGGGAGTCATCTTAGATCCGGTAGAATATGCGAAGATTTCGGTGAGTGATGCCGTGATACTATCAAATCTTTCATCGCACACCAAGGAAGACAGCCACCCACCCACCCACCCACACACACACATCCTCTTCTGATGGTACCTGCTTCGTGTCTGACCCTTGGTAGAATCAGACATCAAACTCGTCCGAAAAGCAAGTCAGATCCCATCACTTCTTTCGACACGAGTACAGAGCACTCTCCGCCATTCATCCCTTCTGCCTGGCTCGAACTAGCTGCAACGTTAATCGACGACAATGCCGACCGTGCATCTCGTCACCGCTGTGACTGCCCTCCTCCTGGGTCCCCTCGCTCTGGCGCAATCCGCTTCCACCACCTCATCAACCTCAGCACAGCTCTCCTCTTCTTCGAAGGGCGATTCTTCAGCCGATGTCATGATCACTACTATCACCTCGCTCGCTTCGGCAACTTCGTCCGGCGCCTCCGCCTTGCCGACGACCCTCGTCCTCACGCTCACCCTCAACTCATCCGGGTTTCCGTCCAATGCAACCCTCATCAACGGTACGACCGCCAATGGCACTTCGACAAATGCGACGGTGCCGTGGAACGGGACGGATCAGTACCTCCCGTTTCATGTGGCGATCGATCCGGCGTACGGGACGCTCGGTGGACTCCTCAGCATCAGCGGTTTGCCAGTCGCGATGCTCGGCGAGAAAAACAGGTGGTCAATCAGGCTCGTATGGTTCATGGCGCCGGACTGATGATCATCCAGGTCTTCCCTCGCGATCGTCTCGGCATACTCTGTCATGCTATTCACCCTCGTGTTGGTCCTCCGCTTCGGGTGAGTTCGGACCAGCACTCAATCATCCGGCCTGAGAGCTGATTGTTCCCTAGCGTCGAACCGAATCTCCAACCGCCATCTCCCAATCCGCCATCGACGACCCTGCGCGGCCTCTACCTCCTCGCCTGCATCATCTCCTCCTTCTTCGGCGCAGCTATCGGTGTCTTCTTCTTCACTTTCGCCAAATATTGGGTCTCCGCCGCCGGTGGCTTCGCGTTCGGCTGGTTCCTCCTTGCTACACGGCATGGTGGACTGGTCTCGAGCACTCTTGGTCGATGGGGATTGCTCGGTAGTTTGACGGTCGCCACTTTCGTGGCGAGCTTGGTCCCGGTGTTGACTCCGCATATGACCTTGGTGTCGACTGCTTGGATTGGTGCGACGGCGTCTTTGTTGGGGGTGGACTGCTTTGTGAGGGGTGGTTTGAAGGAGGTGAGCGACCACGAGCCTTTCTGCGAAGCTGATGAGGACGGATATCAGTTCTATATCTACAATCTTGGTTTCCACGATCTGTTCCCTTCGCTGAATGGGCTCAAATACCCCCTCACCCAGACGATGGAGATTGAGCTCGGCATCCTCGCTGCCGTCGTCATCGTAAGCCGTTCGATCATCTTGTGACTTCCGGCCAATTCTCGTAGATCGGGGCTGCAATTCAGTTCCGCCTCCTCAATATGCTACAGAACCGCCTGAAGCAGCTGCGAGACGAGGAAGAAGCTCGCATCGAGGCGGAAGAAGTGTCGAAGGCAGCTGAGAGATTCAAGGACGTGGGGAGTGAGCTGAATGAGTGGGAGGAGAAGCACGGCAATGGCACTTCCGGTACTTCCGTCCAGGGCGCTTCTGGCGGACCCGTTACTCCACACAATCGGTCAAGCGTCGCGCTGCCCCAGCTCGGCTTCACGGAAGATCGAAGATTATCCTCCGAGAGTCTTTTGCCGGCGATTGGAGATCGAGGCGCATACGATATCGTCCCGCTCAGCTCGCCAACACTGCTGTCAGCAGACGCCCCGACGACGGGGAGATTCTCGATGATGGACAGCCTCAAATCGCCGGATGCTCAGGTTGCGACCGCCTTGACCGATCCCGAGCTAGAGGACAAGATCAGGCTGCTGGCAGAAGTCAAGAGAGCGAGGGAGGAGGTGAAGGGATCCCTAGACAAGCTCAGAAGCTCCAATCCGACTCCATCGATGACTGGATTGCTAGCGGAAACGCCAGGGATGACTACGCCGTCACCAGGCGGGAGCGATTTCGCATCTACGCATCCTCGTCGTTCCGTTGCGAGCAGCCGGATGCTGGACTATCCGGAAAGATCGCAAACGCCAAACCAGGGAGAATGGGAGGCGTATCTCCAGGAACGCAAGGTCCTGTCCAGACCTGCTTTACCTTCCCCAGCGCTACTCGCTTCTTCGGCCGTTGCGTCCGCGCCGAGCAGCCAGCACAGCCAATACGCTGTCATCTCGGACGGTTGCGGAAGGGCCGCGGAACGGCGGGAGAGGACGACAAGTATGCTCGAGCCAAGAGCATCGGACTTCGGATCACGCCAGTCCCGAGGCATGAGTAGCACCTATCCCTCCTCGAGCATCGCCATGCGCAAAACGGCGAGTTTTAAAGATTGGCCGTCGACATTCCACGATGTCCCCTTTGGTCAGCCTATTATCCTCGGAAGCGCCGCACGTCCAATGGAGCCAACCACCTCAAACCGCCCCAAGCAGCAGCGCACGATGACGTATGACGAGCTCGCCGAGCGTCATCGGAAGCGCATCTCCCAGCTACAGGAGCCAGTGACGGCCAAGATGCGGGAACAAGTGGATGTCGCGGAAGCCAAGGCGAAGTGGGAGCAACAAAAGCGGCGGGAGCGGAATGAGCAGCAATGCCGTGAGCAGGAGCAGGCAAGTCGACGCGACGCGGAGGGAAAACTTGGCATGGAGGAAAAGCAAGAGATATTGAGGACCACCGATGAGTGGAGGAGGAGCGTCGTCACTGGCCCGGACGGGTGCACGGTGAATCCTACTCCAAGGCCGCCGAAGAGGATGAGCTCGCAGGGTTTTGCTAGTTGAACGAGCGAGACAAAATCAAAGTCTGTTGGACATTACTGTTGAAGGCGTTTAATATCACTCGCCTATCCAACTGCTAGCTAGCAGGCCTAGTTGGCAGCTTCCCCATCACCTCGGACATTGATACCTTCATACATCATACTTGTATAACTTGCATCTTCCCTAAAGGGTGATTGAATCTCAACAGATTAACAGTCGGAGTCTCCACTGTTTCTGTGTGTCTGCCACAAAGTCCATAACCTTTGACAGACATTGCGAGCCACGACGACGGCAATGACTCGAATAGTAACGACGGCCCGCTATCAACCCAAATCAAGTCACACCGATCCGATCGCAACAAGACTCCGTAGAGCGACGGCTGCAGACCTCACCTACATGCCACGTTCATTACAATCTCTCTAAAATCCCTCGTCATCACTCTAGACGTTCCCATCAACGTCGCTCCACCTCAATCAACCTCGATCAAAATCCTTCATATCTCGTCATGGCGGATTCCCTCTCTTCCCCCACCAAGACGGTCCCCACTCTACAGGGTACCGAGTCCTTCACCAATTAGCGGAGGGCAGTCACGGCTTATCTCCTCGAGAACGACGTAGTCAAGCTGGATGCGCCGCTACGCTTCAGCTTACCGCACACCGAGGCAGAGGTTCAGTCAAGCGAAAAGGGAGATCTCCAAGTTGGCCTCGCTACCGGCCAATCCGTTCTCCTCAGGGATGTCCATTAATTTCCGCCGCACAATCCAACATCCTATCGGCCGGCAGACTGCAGAGAGACGGATGGACAATCAACTTGCCAGAGCGCACGATGCGGAAAGGCAAGATCAAGCTCGACATGATCTATCAAGGCGTCCTTCCCTATGTCCAGATCCGCACCACCTCTCCATCGGCCTATCCTTCATCTTCAAGTCTCAGAACCGAGGAGAATGGGAGAGTTGGCGGAGACGGAGACGGCGTCGGCGAGGCAACGATCACGCAGATCGTGCACGGACCCGGCGGTGCTGAGCACAGACCCGGGCGGCGCAGCCACTGCGTTCAGGCGAGAGATCTAGCTCGACGGCGAGCAGTTTAAGGGGAAGTTTTGAAGGCGTATAATCTTACTCGCCTATCCAGCTAGCCAGCAGGCCTAGTTGGCAGCTTCCCATCACCTCGGACATTCATACCTACATACATATACATCGATACTCATATAAAACGTCTTGCATCTTCACTACAGGTGCTCGAATCTCAACAATTACATGCAGCAGCCATCGCTTGTCCAGGCACCGGTGTAGGCGCGCACTATACTCGAGGAAAGACCTGTTGTTTCCATTCCTTTATTTTTCGAACGATCCAAGTCCCCTCGTTTAAATGACGAAGAAGGATCGGCTCTCTTCGATGGATGATATGGAGCCGTGTAGACCGACAGTCATGCCTGTGTCTGTACATAGTCGACACAGCTCAGCCATATCGACATCCTCGGCCATCCGAAGCGCCAGTTCATCCCCATCCGCCTCCCCCGTGTCGGCTACTGGGGAAGGTCTGAGTCGCCGACTTAGCTGGAACAGAGGTCGTGAAGATAATCTCACGGTACAAGGTGTCCACCCTGGACTGGGACTCGCTGGGTTATCACGAACACACCTCATGCAGCCGACCGACGAATATGACCTTGGTGCTCTCACACCGGAAGTTCAGCCCGTCAATCGACCTTTCTTCCACCAATTCTCATCGGACGCTTCTTTAGACTCGACAGTCGACCAGGGCTCGGGGCAGGAAGATGAGAACGATGGAGAGGGTAGGGAACGCCTTACGGCTAGCAGATCCGGGTCGACTGCAACGGGACATAGGCGACAGCCGAGTCGAATGTACGACGAAGATGGCCTTGCACCAGTGTCGGGACCCGCACAGCTCGTGGCGTCCGTAGGAAGAAGTCCGACTTTCCGCGCTGTTTCACAGAGGTTGCGCAAAGCGAGTATCAGGGTAGTCAATATCATGGGATCGGATCAAGATCATGGTATGGTCCGACTGGACGATGAGGATGAGGACGATGTGGATACCGAGGTGAACGATTGGGCCGATGGACTGGAGTCAATGCCCGAACCCTCAATAATACGACCGCAGAGACCTGATCCGATGCCGCCTGAGGAGAGATTGAGAGGGAGGACGCTTGGATTATTTGGTCCTCGGAGCTGGACCAGGAGGGCGATGGACAGCTTACTGCATTATCCGTACGTGAAGGGGGATCAGACCAGCAGGACCGAAGATGACGGTCTCTTAGGTGGACCGAGCCAGCTATTCTTGTACTCATCATCCTGAACGTCGTCGTTCTTGCCATACAAGCCTCGAAACCCCTCAATACACCCCGCATGGACAAAGGCTACTTTCATTCATGGGAGGATTTCGTCTTGCTCGCTTTGTTTGGCGTCTTTACGTGAGCCCTATTTGGGAGACCTGTGCTGATCAGCAGCTTGGAGATGTTCGCGCGTATCGTTGTTACGGGCTTCATCCTAGACCCCGAAACCTCGTTCCGAGACGTCCTCTTTTCCCCATCCGGCTTTGTCCCCACTGTCGAGCGACGGATCGACCGAGCTCGAGGGTCATTGAGACGAGCCGGCTCGAAGCCAGCTCCGTCTACGAAGACCAATTGGCGGATGAGAACCGCATCCACAGAGCCAGGATTCAAGAAACCGGCTGCCGTCTTCTCAGAAGCGCCTTTTCAGGTCGCCGTCGCCAAGCAGCGGAGCCTTTCCGCTTCCGGTCGACCATACCTGCGACACTCCTGGCATCGGATAGACCTGATTGCCGTCTTCGCATTCTGGATCTCATTCCTCCTTGCCATCACTGGTCAGGAAACCACTGCGACCCGTCACGTCTACCTCTTTCGTGCTCTCAGCGTCCTCCGAGCAGGCCGGCTTCTGGTCATTACGAGCGGTACGACGACCATTCTTCGATCACTGAAACGGGCCGGACCCTTGCTCATCACGGTTGCATACTTTCTCATATTCGCTGCTGGGCTTTTCTCCATCATCGGCGTTCAGAGCTTTCGGGGCTCTTTCCGACGGGTATGCGTGCTCTCTGATCCAGATAATTCGTCAAATACTATCAGCCTCGGTCAGCAATGTGGCGGATATCTCAACGCGACATCGTTGGGGAATCTGCCGTATATGGAGTTGGATGGGGTCACGGCGAGGGGCGGGGCGAAGGGGTACATCTGCCCGCTTGATCAAGTTTGTCAAGTGAGCTCGATTGTGCCAACGAGATTTCGATGTCTGACTTCTTCGATCAGACAGCTGCTACCAATCCTAACGGCGATTCGAATAGCTTTGACAACATCTTCGCCGCACTGGTCCAGGTCGTCATCATTGCCTCCAGTGCGATCTTTCGGCTGTGGTGGTATCCTGGCTGACTGCTTAGCGTAGTCAACACATGGTCACCGATCATGTACATGGCTATGGACTCCGACTTCTACAGCTCGTCGCTCTACTTTTTGGTGGCGGTCATCGTCCTCAATTTCTGGCTGATCAATCTGCTTGTTGCCGTTGTCGTCAATACGTTCAAGGATATCCGTGCGGAGACGAAAAGAAGCGCTTTCGGTGGCGAAGAGTGAGCGGACGCCAACCTTTTAGCGGTATGAGCTGATTCTCGCGCAGCTCGAAGGTCGGCAGTGATCCGCAGTGGGCGGCGGAGACCAAGCGGCGGCGGACGAACCGCTTATTGTCCCTATACGAGAAGACTGAGCTGTTCTGGGCGCTCCTCGTTCTGGCCGATGTGGTGGCACAAGCATGCAAGACAGCCGATTCGTTGTCCTCCGTACTGAGCCTCTTGAGTACGTGATCATCAAGCTCTGTCGGCAAAGCTCAACAGATCTAGAGAATCTCGAGCTGGCATTCACCTTCGCGTTCGATCTGGAGATGCTCATCCGAATCGCCGCTCACTTCCCGGACTGGAAAGGGTTCTTGCATCGGGGTCGAAACAGCTTCGACCTCTTCCTCGCAGTCGCCTGCTCGATCATACAAATCCCAGCGATCACCTCGGCATCTGTCTACCCTTGGCTCACGGTCTTCCAACTACTGAGATGGTACCGTGTGATCCTGGCTTTCCCGCGGATGAAGCCTCTCTTGGTATGTCGTTGTGACAAACTTCAGCTGACGGTAAAGGACACGGTATTCGGCAGTTTTGCGGGACTGCTCAATATGGTCATCTTCTTGTTCATGATCAACTTCATCGGAGCCCTAGTGGTGAGTCTCGCTAAATCCCGATCCAACACTCATGAGGCACAGGCAGTGCAGTTGTTACGAGGCGACATAATCACCGGCAACACGATCACCTTCTCGCAGACATACAACTCGTTCCTCGGAATGTATCAGGTGAGGCGGCTATCAGTCTCCCTCGAGCCGCATAAACGACTGACTCGCATGCAGATCTTCTCGTCCGAAAACTGGACGACAATTTTGTATTCAGCAGTGAGTCCCACCATAGCAAGAACGCCTTTGACTGGTAGATTACAGCGGAGGCGCAGTGGACGCAAGCTTGGGTTGCAGCTGTTTTTCTATGCGGATGGTTTCTCTTCGCCAATTGTGAATCTTCCACTCGAAATACGTGCTACGCTGACAGCTATGAAGTCATCGTGCTTCAAATGTTCATTGCGGTCATAAACGAGGTATGCTTGCTCAAACCCATAATCTCGTCTGATGTTCCATCAGAACTTCGCCGTAGCGGAAGAGCAAAAGCGCAAGCAGCAGATCGAGGCTTTCATCCGCAAAGCTGAACCACTGTCCACGCGTACCAGCTGGATCGATCGCCTGAACCCCTATCGATTGATGAATGCTCGTCATACCGCCATCAATGTCGACTCGCTCCCGCACAATCTGGTGCTTCCGCTGAAACAGAATGTTGGACCGGACGTGGGAGGTGGCTCTGCAGATCATGTGGGCTAGGGCGAATTGCCACATTCCGAGATTCTGATGTGTTCCGTAGCTTTCTGCTTCGGGAGAGTCTTCAGGTGCTAAGGGCGCGATTCGTCGATTGCTTGGTCGCGAAGCCGAGTTCACCGCGATCCCGTTGCAGCACCTTAGGCGACCGGTCTCTGCCAAGATCGAGGACCTGGATGATGATTGGGTTGATGATAGGGGACTGTGAGTCCAGAAGTATGGCAATCTTGATGATCTGATCGTCGTGCAGAACCGACCTGCTTCCACCGCTCAACGCTGGACCCTCAGCAGACGAACACATGGATTCTCTTCGCGAACGTCGTAATCAGCAAGCCGACTTCATCGCTGCACATCCAAGCTTTGACCACAGTCTCTGGCTATTCAAGCAGAGCAATCCTGTCCGCCGCTTCTGTCAGGCATGTGTGGCGCCATCGCATGGGGATCGCATCTTTGGGCGTCCTGGGAACCCTACTTTCCGGCTGATCGTCAAGACCATCGTCTTCTGCGCCATAGCCGCCGGTATCGTGGTGGCCTCCATTGCGACCCCTTCATATCGCAAGGCGTTTTACGAGAAGCATGGGGTGTATCGAGGCACTTGGTTCGATCTCGTAGAGGTCGCTTTGGGCACCGTCTTCATCGTCGAAGCCGCCATCAAAATCATCGCCGACGGCTTCATCTTCGCCCCGAATGCCTATCTTCTGTCACTCTGGAACGTTCTCGATTTCATCATCCTCGTCACTCTCATCATCAATATCACCACCTCGCTCATATTCATCGGTGGCTTGAGCCGCGTAACGAGGTCGCTCAAGGCTTTCCGAGCCCTCCGCTTGATCACGCTCTTCGCACGACTCAGAGACACCCTACATGCCGTGCTTTTCGCCGGGGCGCTGAAGATATTGGATGCTTCTGTCTTGATGATGCTGTACATCATACCATTCGCAGTTTGGGGGTATGTTATCCCAATCTGCAGACAGTATCACGCTGAGGGGCCGAAGCCTAAATATCTTTTCCGGCTTGTCATACTCGTGCAACGACTCATCCAGCTCTGGGCTCGGCGATTGTATCGGGGAGTTCTCTTCGAATCCCGTTGACAACTCGCTTTCTTTTCTCGCCCCTAAAGTATGGTCAAATCCCGGTCTCGACACCAGCACCACCGTCTGGGCATTTGACTCTTTCCGTCAATCCGTCTTGATACTGTTTGAGATCGTCTCGCTTGAGGGCTGGATCGACGTCATGTCCGCGTCGATGAGTATCGTTGGCAGGGATGTTCAGTCGCAAGAGAACGCATCACAATGGAATGCGCTGTTTTTCCTCATCTTCAACCTCTTTGGTGGCGTCATCATACTTACGCTCTTTGTCAGGTGAGTCGTCGATTCTGACAGGCAAGGTGCTGTCCTGATGCCGGGTATAGTATCATCATCGAGAACTTCAGCACGCGATCTGGCAATGCTCTGCTCACAACCGAGCAGAGACAATGGGTCGACCTGTCTAAGTACATCAAGGCGCAGACACCATCGCAGCTTCCAAAGCTGCGCCCTGAATTACAGTTGAGGTCCTGGTGTTATGATCGAGCCGTAAACAAACATGGCTTCTGGGCTCGAGGTCTCACGGGTCTTTATTACACCCATATTCTGCTGCTCATGTAAGTGGTTTCACCGGACATCCATGACAGCTTAGTTGGTCGTTTATCAGGACGGAGGATTTCTCGGACAACATCCTCTCAGACGCTCAGCTCGGTGGGTACAGGTGGAATCGCGAAACATTACTAATCTTTTCTGATTCAGACTGGATCTTCCTCTTCCTTACGGTCCTTTACGCTCTCGATCTGCTGGTCCGCTTCTACGGTCTTGGTTTCAAGAGCTTCCGCGCCAACGGTTGGAACCTTTTCGATCTCGTGGTCATCACCGGTAGTTTTGCGACGACCATTGCGGCTCTCCGAGCAGCCAGCCGAGGTCAGCACGGCAGCGACGTCAATACCCAATTACAGAAACTCTTTCTCGTCTCCATATCGCTCAAGCTCGTGCAACGGGTCAGCTCGCTGAATCAGCTCTTCAAGACCTCAGTGTAAGACCGGTTCCGCTTGATGAAATCATGCTGATATCGGTTTAGAGCAAGCTTACCAGCCATCGGCAACCTCTTCCTTCTTTGGGCGACACTATTCATCTTCTTCGCGATCCTGTTCCTGGAAGTCTTCGGCCTAGCGAAGATCGGCAACAACGCTTATACCCGCTTTCAAAACTATTATACCTTTGGAAATACCCTCATTATGCTAGCGTTCATGTCAACAGGGTAAGCCATTTCCTGATGACCGAGTCGCTCTTTGACGCTGTGTAGTGAAGGCTGGAACGGATACATGCACGATTAGTGAGCAAGACACCCGATTTCCCATCGAGCATAACTCACCCAAACGTAGTACCATTTCTGTGCCTCGCTGCACCGAGAACGAAAATTTTCTTCATTCTGACTGCGGTAGTGCATCTTGGGCTTTTGGTCTCTTTATCAGCTGGAACATTCTCAGCATGTAAGACCAATCGCAGGTACCGACAGTCTGGTATGCTGACTCCTTGACCAGGTATATTTTCGTCAATATGTTTACGGGTGTTGTCGTCGAGTCTTTCGCATATGTATATCAAATGCCGGGGAGGTCTTCTTTGAACCGGGAGGAAATGCGTAAGTCCAGTCCGGCTTCTGGAGCAACGACTCATCTCGCGTCTGAAGGGTCCTTCAAGAAGATTTGGGCCGAGTTTGATACCGAACGCGTGGGCTACATCAAGCGGAAGGACTTTGTCCGCTTCTTCTCGGTGCGTCATGATTATGATACCGGACAGCCAAGTGCTAAACATCTTCATCGTAGAAGCTTGGTGGAGCATTCGAAGTCAGGATCTACCCGATCGAGTACAGCGTCCCAAACATGGTGCGAGCGTCTGTGCCAGATCCCATCGAGAATGCATCGGGCAAGCTCCTCGTCGCGACAGGAGTCAAGCGCGCCGTCGATGTCCGTAGAATCGAGTCGCAAATCGCACAGATCGACTACGGTCGGGTCCGAATGCAACGTCAGCTCTTTGCGCGCCTGTACCACGAGGCGCGGGTCTCGGAGGAACCGGGACGAGGTGTCAGCTTTACCTCCATGCTTATGATGCTGTCTCACTACAAGCTCATCGATGAGGAGAAAGCCCTACAGTAAGCTTGCTTCATTTCAGGGGCTTTCATTCTGACGCACACTCTTTCCAGGCTGGATGACTTACTCGTTCGCCGAGCTCGAACAGAGCGTGTCATGGATCTAGTCAATCTCGACCGAGTCCGAGGGCTGCTGCGGACGATCTACTGGCGACGCAGATTCTTAGCGTCTCGCGACGAGAGGAGACGAACACTCAATGCTGAAGCCGATGGTATCCCTGCGATCGTGCTCGAGCCCATGCCTACTACTCCTCCAGAAGTTGAACGCAGCCCTTTCGATCATCCTCTCGGCAGGCATACCACCCAGTCGCCACCTCTGTCTCGCGCTTCTTCGGCCTCTCCTGAGCTCAGATCTGGAGCAATGCACTCGCCCGATACATCGCTCGTTGCCGGTCATCATTCGCCGTCGCTTTCAGTCAGCAGTCAGCAGCGGCCTTTCTTCGGTAGAATGCCATCAAACAGTTCCATGCTGTCCTCTGAGGATGCGCACTACAGAAGGCGAGTCTCATCAATGGCCATGCTCTCCCGCTGACGTAGTCTGTAGGGACTCGGCGTCAGATGAGGGCCCACCGGACGGCTTCGTCGAGGTCATGGCGACGTCGGTATGGGGAGATATGATGCGAGAAGCGGTCGACGACGAAGAAAACGCTTGACGACGTCATGAGCCTTACGCGTCTGATGACATCTACGATCTAGATAGATAGACAATACATTATATTATGATACAGCAATGCAATGCAAGATACCGAGCATGATCGATCGTTAAGTCGTCGTGATAGCTTCTTCGTCTACTGGTGGTTCGTCCGCGTTAATCTTCGTCCATCGATCTGGGACAGATGGGAAGTAGAATCGCTCCATCGCGGTTCGAAAGCGGGTTTTGTCTGATTCGCTATGAGCTATGACTGTGACAGCTTGGAAGTGAACATACACTGCTTTGGGGTCACGATAGTAGGTTCGCCCTTGCCTGCACCTCCCAGGAATGCAGAGTCCTTCACCCAAGATTCCAGCTTCTTGTCCCTGCGTTGTGGTCAGACAGGATCCAACGCCAATGAAGGCGAATATACCAAGTGAAGGTGCGGATGTAGTCGACAATGCCAACGACTAGCTCATGCTTCTCCGAGTCAACGCCAACAACTAGCGAGTAATCCATGACATTGAGGTTGGAGAGGAAGAGAGCTGTTGGTATACAGTCAATAATTCGACGAACGCTCAAAAGGAGATGCCTCACTATCGTTGAACAGCGCCGTCCTCAGGATACGTTTCGAATGCTCGCGTAGATACAGGGGATGCTTGTATACGACTGAGGGGTATCAGTCGTGCTATAATGTCCGCGAAGGAATCCCTCACTTTCCATGAGATTTTCGTCCAGTCTGTAAGCATTAATCAGCAGGACCACAAAGCGGATCGTCGACTCACAAAACCTCATTGACCCGCCCAGTCGCCTGAATGAGCCTATTGCGGGTGCTGCCTTTCAGATCGTAGATCTGCAGACTGTCAGACATAATATTAGGCTAATGTATACCACGGACCTTCGAGAAACTCCGCTCGTAGAAGAGATTCTCCATGACCAGGACGTTCATCCGCAAGGCCCGACCAGTAATCGCATTTCGATATCCAATCTTGAAGAAGCCATAAATCTTTGCGAGGACAGTCGGACGCTGCAGCACAATCAGCTCGCGTTCCTAACGTCCAGCCCAGCTTACTTGTCCCTGGAAGGCCTTCCTTGTATACTCAAAGTATGCTGGGGCGAATTTGGTCAAAGCGTCCATTTCCAGCCTGGAAATCTCCTTTGCGATGAACCGATCATCTGAGAACGATCAGTCAGAGCTCCTTGATCTGAAATCCACCTTTGGACTTCAGAAATGCTGAGCCGGACTTTCCACCTGCTGCATCAAACTGCACGCAGCGAGCTAGAGACTCCACGAAGCTGTCCTCGCATTGGCATACTGAGCGTAGCGCGGCGAACTGCTCGGCGAAGAAAATTCGGCAAAAGATGGTAGACGAGCCCGACTTGAAGTCTACATATATCAGCTTCCATATACAGAAGGCGGATTCGCATACCGTATTTCAGGTGCGTTCCGCCCTCGCGCCTAGAAGGGTCATCCGTCTCCACCGCTTCGTCAAGTGATACGATATCCCATGTAGAGGCACGATCATTCGATCCCGTATCCTCTGGCATAAACGCCTCGACCTTCCCGTTAGATTTGCTATGAAACGCAACATTACGCATCTTGTCACGGTATGTCTTGGAACTGAGTGCGAAGGCGACAATACTTGTTGGTTCATTCTCGCGGATGATGACGCGGGAGTCAGCAAAGATGTGCTCGGCGGCCGATCTGGAACCTGATTAGCGGGAGGGTTTTATTGTCGAAAGAAGCTTACAAAGGGTACTCGAGAGGAGTGAAGTCACCAGCTCGGAACGCCCATAGGCCAGTCAGAGTCTTGATGATAGATGACCGCTCGCCTCCAGAGCTGAGCTCGCTCTCGGACATGTGTGACACACGTGACAAAGCTGGTTGAGCCTCGTCGGCTTTATCATTGGACAGTCGAGGAGCGACAGGTACACTCGGCAACGGAGCGCTGGTCTCGAAGCTTGGGAGCTCGATTTGCAATCGATCGGTAAACGACATTTCCGATCTCGCGTCACTCAACACAGAAGTTCCAGCAATGGAGGAGGCGGACGCTGAAATTGGCATCTCATCGGTGACACTGCTTGAGATGGTGTTCGATGACGCCGCGGCCGTCATCGGGACGGCGCGGCTTGCAGCATCTTGCTTAGCCGGTAACGACTTTTGCGACTTGACCGGTGATCGCGACTTTCGCGGCGCTTTTCGTTGTCCAGCAGAATCGGCGCTGTCCTCACTGCCCTGGTCGTCCTCCTCGTCATCGGCTTCAGACGAGTCGCTATCCGATTCGTCCCGAAAGGCGTCGCGAAGATCACTGAAGACCTGGACCTTGGCTTTGGTGACGCCGACCGGTCGTGCGCGCTTCCCTCGCACCATCGATATCCTCTTCTGCCTCTCTCGCTCGGCTTCGCGTGACAATCGATCGAAATGCCGAGCGATGGAGTTTACACGGTTCGACCCTCCTAAGGTCCGCCTCGTAGCGGTCTTGAGGAGACCCGGTGATGCTCGGCCGGATGCCAGGTCACTTTGCCGGGATGATCGCCCCTTGCCGTTGACTCTCCGCTTGGGATCTCCCGCTGGAACAGCTGAAGGCTTAGATGGTCCCGGTGCTGTGAGCCGGCTTGTTGGATCGGGAGAGGCCCGACCGGAACGCGACGGAGGAGTTGGTGCCTGAGGAACAGTTCGCGACCGGGATGATGGACGACTATACTCGGATGGGCCGGCCAATGATCGCTTACCAAAAGTCGACGGGATTCGGGAGGCGTTCGCAGCATAGCTACGGTCGCCATCTGAGAGCTGGCTAGCCTTTGAGCCCTCACGATTGCGCACGGTAGGCTGCTCGGTACGACCTCGTCGAAGTCGAGGCTTGTGGCTCTTGTTGCTGTCCGACCCGTCCAGCTCATGAACTCGATGTGTCAGACGCCGAGCTGATGCGGATGATCTCGGCCGCTCGACTGGCACTTCCACTTCATGTTCGGAGGACTGACCTCCAGCAGACTCCTGAAACCGCTGTACGAGATCGGCGATGCTGATATCAGGTCAATACTGTTGCTCGTGGTTGATCGATCAAACGTACCTTGGAGCTGGAAGTGATCTCCGCGGCAGTCTCGAAACGAATTCTCCATGAACATCGCTGTCCATGCCGCTTGATTCGACGCGGTCCGTCATCACCTCTGTACTTCCGCCATGATGTTTCCGTCGGGGTGCCCCAATCGTGGAGTCGCTGTCCACATCGCGCGGTGTTGGGGGTTCAGACAGAGGGTTCTTCGCTAGCTCTAGCACTCTAGCGATAGGGGTCAAGCCATCGTCTTCGGCCGTTGGCAGGTCGAGCTGCGACGGCTGCATCTGATGAGGAGTATCGGTAGAGTGGAGAGCTGGCGTGGGCGGCTCGGATGCCATGCTCGTCGTCTCGGAGTCTGCAGACTTGATCTCCTTCTCGTCGGCTTCGGACACCGCGAGACCTGCTACACTGCGATCAAGGGAATTGAAGACGTCTTGATTGGCGAACAAGCGTTTCAGGTGCGTTGCCGTCACTGGTGCGCGTCAGCTGTAATTGGTCTTCTTCTTAGGGAATCGCATACTCCTTCGAAGGTCCTTCTCAGATGGCATGAAGACTTTCTCAATGTCGACAAAATCCGAGCTGCGACAAACGATGAGCGGATCCTCGGCTTCCAGATGGACGACTCACTCCCACTGGACGACCTTATCCTGCAGAGTCCGCAGTACGGTATTGAGAGCCAGTACGTCGGTCATCGGCGTTAACTTGTACGTCCTATTGAGGAGGTTGACCATCTCTTCTCGATCGCTAACCGCTTGGGAGAGCATGCTGCCTAGTGCCGTGCGGAGCGCGGTGACCTGAAATCAGCCATGATCAATGCGCAAAGGTCTCACCATTTCAGGTTGTACAAGTTCGTAATCGAAGCTGCGTAATCGGAACAGCACCGAGTCGAAGAAAGCGGTGTTCTTCTGCAAAGCGCTCTCGTACTCCTGGTTCTTCAACACCACCTTGGTCTCGGGCTTCACCTGAAGTGTGATTGACGGGCGTACTGGCTCGAATAGATCGATGGATTCGTTATGTATGCGAATGGCCAGATTAAGATGTGCAAAGTAGCGGATCTGGTCCCGGTAGGCGTCGTGAGGACACGCGAACCCGGCACTGGTCTCGGGTGGATAGAAGCAGTGCTCGAGGTAGGTTCCCCATGACATCTCCCAAGTTTCATCTCGCATGATAGTCGTGGGTGAGGGCGTCGCACAAAGTCGGCAATAGCTCCATGTGATGATCTGATCTTCGTGACCAGGGGACGGACAGGAGAACTGGTCCATGGCTATCTGTAAACGCCGATCACCGTGAGCTAGAAGGCGGAAGTGGAAAAGCAGTAGGCGATCGCATGCCTTGCTCGGACACCGTTTGACCGCGTCGCTTGCGAGTCCCTCGAGGTATTGGCCAATTGTGAGATCATCAGGCTGATAGAAGTTGATGTGTTGAGATCGTGGCTCGACACAAGGCTTCTCACAGCCTTCACAGCCTAGGGAGTAAACGTAAACGATACCCTGGAAGTCCTCAGGCCGGAGAATATTGACGTGTCGTTTGGTATACCACTGCCAAAGCTTGACTTGCTCGCTATGTTCGTGCTCGACTTGAGCTAATTTACTCTCTCGGGCAATCTCCTCTGGCTTCCGCAGGACCCTATAGGGGTCTCGTACCACGTCTCTAGGCGGTACGGCGACTGTCGGGGCGGCGCTCATAGCGGTGCTGCTAGCTATACCAGACGAGCCCGTTTCTGACGCGTCACGGACAGGAGTTGACGTGGATATAGCCGTGCCTGAGTTGATGGTTGCATTGCGCGCAGTGTCTGGTGAAATGTTCTCCTCGTGCAGAATCTGCGCGGCCTCCTCCTCGTCCCGACTGTGCTGAAGGGCATTTAATGAGCGGTCCAGCATCGCCATCTTTGCCAACGTCGCAGGTGGAGGGAATCGGATGGCTGCGGAAGCGGATAAGGCCAAAGTCAGATAAGGCTCAAGCGATTGCGCAATATCGCGTGTCAGCACGAATGCTTGATGTCGCTCCGCATGCACGCCATCGTCTCCGTTTGCAGTCGGAGTGCGAAGCGCGGGAGACTCGAGCTCGCTGATGTCACTTTTCTCGTCGACAGTTGCGGAGTCGGTCCTGTCGTGCTGAGATTGTGGAGAGGTCGTGAGGGTGTCGAGGAGATCTTGATACTCGAGTGGAAGCGGAGGTCGAGGTGGAAGAATGTTGTGCTCATCACAGTAAAGGATGATCTCACTTTTCAGGTGATATACTACGAGTGCCATGAAATCGGCGACAACCTTGACCTTACGAAGTGTCTCGAGGTCGCCTCCACGTAGAATAATCGTACAGCCGTAGTCCCGATGGCAGCCTTCGAAGCGCATCAGTGTCTTCCTTCGACCGGGTATGAGGTCGTGCTCAAAGGATTGGATCTGGAATTCAGCGCATCGGCCGAGGCGTGGCTCAAGAGCCAAGCGATCCATCGAGGCAACGACGTCTGCTTGGGTGCACCTCGCGACTTGACGAATGGCGGAGACCTTCACATTGCGAGCGACCGCGATATTCGCTTCCCGCAAGTAGTCAAGAGCGATTCGAGAGGCCGCACGTTCGACCAGGACGATGTGAGGGCGAACATCAATGATTCGACGAGTGAGAAGGCGGAGGTAATCCTTTTCCTGAGCCAGGATTGGATCAAGAGACATGAACTGTCTTTCAACGCGATGGTAGTCGAGCGGAAATGTCACGACCATGATGCGAGGGCTGACGAGGCGTCGAGGCATAGCTTTGTGCGTGACGTTCTTCGAAATTACGATGCCATCAACGTATTCGGAATCGCTGATCCTGCCGCCCGGGACCTTCTTGATCTTCACAAATGCGCGGACGTCGATCGAGTCACCGGCCCGGACATTCGGATGGAGATTCGTCGAGACTTTCAGCAAAAGCTTGCTGAGGACCTGGTGCCATTCAGCGGGATTCGGAAGACCAGATTTCTGGATTGCTTGTCCGAGCATCACTTCGAAGTGTCGCAGACTTGCCCCGGCAAGGATCTCGGGGCGTTGCACCAGCGAATGAGAGCGAGCTCTCCACAGACCCTCCGACTTCTCGGGATCAAGCAGCGCCGTCAGACCTCCCTGACTCGCTTTTGAGCTGAGACGCGTCCTCAAGCCGATCAGCGGGACATTCGAATCTACTCGACTCAGCGGGACTCGTATCCCTAGGCCGCCGTCGGTCGAGCTGGTGTCTGATCGCGGGAACGTTGCTCGTGAGGGTCGGCGTTTGTTTGCCTGACTCGATTCGGCTGGGCTGTGCGCCTCGCTCTTCTGATGAGGACTGGCAGGTGCCGGTGATGTGGATTCAGACGCAGAATCCTCGTGTCCGCTCTGTGCATCCCCATCTTTCGCATCCTCGTCCATTGGTCTCCGGAACGGAGCGGCTGTTTTGGGCACCCTCATCGTCCAGATATGGTCGTCCTCCCCTTCAGGAGTTCCTGATGCATTCGGTGTAACGGGTCGCGAAAGGTCTGCCTCCGATGGCACACCCCATCGTGTCGGTACCGAGCTTTCATCGATGGCTGAGAGGGATTCATTAGGGTTCGAGGAGAAGAGCTGGCTCGCAGCGAAAGGTGATTTGGCGTAAAGCATGTCCGGAGAGACAGCGGCATCCATGAAGGCGCGATCTGAGATGCCGGGTAAGCGGAAATTGGTGGACGCGGAATTGATCGATCTTCGGTCGTCCTCGGCGTCGTCCTTGTACTCCTCCATGATCTTCAGACACAGGTTACACACTCGTACAGCTCCCTCCTGACCGAAGCGTCGAGCGCCGATGATGTTGGAAGCACATCGACTACAGAAGATCTGGCCGCAGATCCGACAATGATGCTTCCTGCGCCAGGCGGTGAATATCTATACGGCTCAGCTATATACTCGACAAAGGGAGGAAGGGATTCATTCACCGACTTGCAATCGTAGCACTCTCTGCAATGCTCATCCGCCATCCAGTAATGCTTGCTCAACCCCTCCCCTCGCATCCGCCTGATGATTCTGCTTACGCTGTTTGTCTTCTTGACGGAGCCCAAACTGCGGATGCTGCGGGTGTCATCACTCGGTAAGGGGAATCCAGGGATGTGGGAGACGATTTGGCTGAGTTCGGCATTGGCGGCTATCATGGCGGAGAGAGAGACGGAGGAGGGTGAGTCAGGAATGGCCGCGAGAGAGGAACGGCGCGGACGTCGTCCGCCGAGTGAATTGGAATGAGCATGATGATAGTAGGGTATTCGAGAGGATGAGGCGACTGCTGCTTGAAGACCGAAATGGGCTCGGTGATTGGGTTTGGGAGGCCCTTTGGAGCCGGATATCTCGCTTCCCTTACTCGTTTGCACAGTGGTCGTAACACTTGTCACGGGCGAGACCGTCACCTGCGCCGGAGCGGCACCGGAAGGTCTCCATTGCCTGTTTCCTGGAGCAATCAATCGCTTTGTCGGATCTTGCGTTTGAGAGGAGGGGCGGCTCAGAGACGAGCTCGAAGCGATTGGGGTCGTTAGAGATGGGCGTATTGACGACGCTCCATCGTTTTGCAGTATCGGGGGAACCGGAGTTGGGATGGGAATAGGTACCGGACCAGACTGTCTCCTCCCGTGTCCTCTGTACTTTGCCGCCTCGGCGATCTGCTGAGCCTCCGTTTGAGCCTGAGCCGGAATCCCCTCGACGTGCTCTGATCCTTTATCCACGGATTTGCCTGTCGAGTTGGATGCCTGATGATTGGAGGTCGATATAGCCGAGGTGAAGGTCGACTTGACCTTTGATAAGAGCGTAGGTATAAGTCCAGGCTCGGTTTCATCGGCGTAGGGGTTTGGAAAAGTGGTGAGGCCAGCAGTAGGCAAAGGTCCGGAGGAGCTCGCAGCTGTCGGCGCCGGTACTGCGGGTTCGAGATGAGGCAGCGGCTCAGACATGGCACGTGAACTCGATTCTTACGGCGCAGCGTAAGGGACAATACTGTCCGTACGGCTTTGATGAAAGGCAAAGGTATCAAATGTCTAGGGATATTGTGAAATGCGAGGACACAGAGCCCGAACGCGCTTCAGGGCGGCGAGCTCCGCGTCACAACGGATGGCGACTGCAGGCGTCTTCCCAACGGATGCGTAGCGCAACGATGCCTGGACATGTCCAGGACCGGTCCATGACATGGCCATCAAAAGTCATGAAATCACACAAGAACAAGAAACCGAAATGGACCGCCAAAGGTATAAACAATGCGAACATAATATGGTGCTGGGTAACTTCTCGATTTCTTCTCCCTCTCTCAAGATCTCCGTTGCCTACCCCGGCCTTCATGGAGTGAAAAGCTGTCGTTGGATCGGCGATCCTCTTGCAGGCGAACTGACCGGAGAAGCCCTGCCTGGTCCACCGCCCCTCCCTCTCCCTCTCCCTCTCCCTCTCCCTCTCCCTCTCCCTCTCCCTCCCTTCGGAGTGTTCTTACGGATGATTGGGTTCGGGTCATGCAAGATGTCCTGTAATGTCGCCGATGGTCCGCGGCTTGACAATAACTTTTGAGTCTCGTCGATGGCCTTCAAGCGCTATCAGCCTTGTCTCGATATGCGCTCATAGATGCCACTGACCGTACCGAAACGATTCACGCCTTTACCCGACATCGTGCCGGCACAGTTCTGTGAATGATCAGCAAACACTTCATGGTGTCGTCATCGACCTCACCTTCTGCCACAGGAACGGATCCTGCACCACGATCTTCCTATCCCCCCAATTCCTAGGCTGGATTCCCGTATCCCCCTTGCCCATGTACTGCTCGTTCTCGAGCCGATTTTGCCGGTGATCCGCCATCGCTTGTGCTATGCCGTCAAGCGGTAATTCCTGGTTCTTCATCTCGTTCCGCTTCTGTTCCTCCATCGTCGTTTCGATGCCAACCGGATGTTGCCGGCGAAGCACGCCACCGTTGAGGACTGACATGACGGATGAGGTATAGTCGAAACGGTCTTCAGACGGGGAGATCGCTCGACTAAAGTAGCTGAAGAACCCGTGGATCGCATCCCCCACCGTCAGGTCGGGATTACGTGCGGCCCATCCCAACGGCGGGGACTTGTCGAATCCTATATGCGCTCTGGAGGCCTGCTCCTTGCCCCATCCGACCCAGATGACCTCCGGATCGGTAGTATCCTTAGGATGGTCAGGTACAGGTACAGCGACGTTTGCTTGGAGATTCGGTAGACAGCCGAGGTGTTGGAGATAGCCGATCGCCATAAGCGTAAGACAATAGGATGACATGCTGGACGGTCCTTTGGCACCAGAAGGATCGTTGAGGTCATGAGCGGAAGCCCAGAGCTTGAGAGCGTGGATCAAAGGTCGCAGGACGTGAGGCGAGATCAGGCAGTAATGCAGGATAAGGGAGGAGTTGTACCTGATTCCAGCACGTAAGCCATTGCTTTGTTTGCCAAGGAGGCCGTGATTCTGCCTCTACACGCTGCCAATGACCTACCATCCACCGAGATCATTCACGTTCAGATCGCATTGGGTCGGACCCTGCGGATCCTCGAACTTGATGATTGGCGTGCTCGCACCCACGATAGGGTTGACTCTGGTCATACCGGCGTCTTTCAGGACCCTTGCTAGGGTCCATAGGTGATAGGGTCTGGGAAGAGCATCGTTGAAGGGTTTGACGCGCTGGTGACCGATTACGGGAGCAGGCGTCTGTCCAGGTGGGGTGCGCCACATGGACGGGATATCTATTACACCTCGATCAGCAAATCCGGTTCAGAATACGCCCACTATGCCTCACATCCCTGCGGTAGACTTCGATCCTGACCGCACCGTAAGTACGAAACCTCCTCATGGAAAAGCGGCTGACAAGCAAAACCATATCCACATCCCCGCCCTGTCCCGTCGTCCCGCCCCAGCTGACACTCCCAAACAGATCCACCTTAAACCTCCTACTTCCCTTCTCACCGAGTCTCGAATTGATCACATCACTCAGCCTCTCCAGGAATTTCGCTGTATATCGCTTCGTCGTCGGAGATGGCTCCGTGTCGGACCACGACTGCATCACCGTACTTTGTAGCGCATCTGGCGGGTTTGGCTGCAGAAGATGTGCTGGGACATTCAGTCGAGGCGAGGGCGAGGAGGAGTATATAGCGTAGGGCGATCGCGGCAACTGTACCACGGAGCTGGGTTGCGCCTTCAACCCGAACGAGTTTGAAGATGCCGCGTCGTCCGGATGATCCTTGTACGGCTCAAACTGAAGTAGGGGTGAGACGGCTTGGTTCAGTCGAGTTTGGATATCCGACGAACCGATGTCAATGAGCCGTTCCTCATCCTTCCCCTCCTCACGCGCTGTCGAGATCGGCTTGGGAGCGTAAATGGTAGTCCGTGTAAACTTCTCGACCAACTCGTCCACTTCATCTATCATATCCTCGTCGCCCAACTCCACCAGGACCTCGATGGTGGACTTGGCCTCGGCCTCGTGTGGGTGATCGGATGTCTATGTAAGGATGAGCTACCGCGTCGAGCTTGAATGGGTCGGCGACTTCTTTAGGGGTGTAGATGAGGATCGGTTGATCATGGACGGCGCTAGGCGGGAGGAATCCGGGTGATGAAGCGCGGCTGGAGAAGCTGCTTGGCGGAGTGACTTCGGGGGTATCTTCCAACGGCCAGGGCGGTGAGGGAGAATCGGAGTCAGGTGTGAAGGCAGAAGAGCCGGTGTTGAGGTGGAGCTCGACAAGGGGCGCTCGGGCCTTCTTGGTGGGTAGCTGGGACTTGGTAGCGCTTGGTCCGATGAAAGACCTTCGAGTGTGAACCGATGGACCGAACGGCGGAGGCCTTGGTGAGAGATAATCTTGTTTGGATCCGCTAGCAGGTCGGAAGACCACTGTCGACCCGTCCGCAAGATCAATCAAGAGTCCCTCAAGGAGACTAACCGGCTCCTTTCGCGAGGTGAAAGCCGGTGCGGTCGGCCCAAGCGAAGAAGAAGCGACCTCGAAGTCTTCGTCGACCTCGTCGTCGTCGTCAAGGAGGGTAAGGTTTGGAAGAGGGTTGTCGAGGGCGATCAGACAAGGGGAAGGAGGATTCATGGTGAGAGGTTCGTGAAGCCGCGGGTACATGCACCGTCAGTGTGGCGGTTCGGATGGTGTCTTCCAAGATTATAGTGCTGAAGCCCCTCACAACAAGGGGGCAAGATGCTCTACTCGAGCAAGATCGCTTCCTCATCTTCAAGATAGCTGCGATAAATAGAGAGGGAGCTCGGAAAGGAAAACATTTGGTGCCCTCAGGTCTCGCCTCCTCCTTCCCGCCTGGAGGTCCGAGCACCCTCATGCGCCTCGAGGAAGATCGCTGTGAATGCTCTCGAGCCGCCAGTATCATCAGATCCGTGCACTCCTAGTCAGGCGGGAACAACTCACACTCAGCCAAATGACCGACGAAAGCATGCCAATCTGATGTCTGTGATCGTCTTCGCATAGACAAAATGGGTCCTAAGAGTAGTGACTACTGATACAATGATGCAATATTGACAAAGTAATATGACTACATGGAGGATGCCAAGACATGCTATGCTGACACGACTATGCTCAATGCGAAACGTACTGGAACACATAAGAGACCTCTGGTAAGTTCAGCTCCGCCCTCAACAAGTCATCGTGCATCTTCCCCAGCTCCGAATTGGGGAAGTGATTCCACCTGCTTTTTCTTAGCGGGACTCAAGTCGCAAATCACGAGTCTTACGTGCTTGGATCGCCATAAAGTAGGGCAGATGCTTTGACGAATTGCTTGCCCTCCCGACATCGCTTGCACTTGAATGTATCGTGCGTGTCACAAGCAGTCTCCGCGTTGAACTTGAACAGCTGCCGAAGATCGTCTTGCGTGAAATGCCGAGCTGTATCTTCGGCTTCGTCGACGACGCAGGCGGAGAGGTTTTGTTTTTGACATCTATGCGGAACCATCAGCGTCAACCATGCTGGGCGAAGGGCGACTGACTGCCGCTGAAAGATCTTCTCCTCGATAGTTCCTGTAGTCTGGAAGCGGTAGACGAAGCCTGCAGAGCGGTCAGTCTTCCATAAGAGCCCCTCAAAGTCAGGAAGACATACACTCCTTCTTCTGCCCATCTCGCCAAACTCGTGCAAGAGCCTGCTGATCGCTGGCCGGATTCCAGTCCTGCAGCTCGTATCAGTTAGATCATACTGCGACTTCAGAGTGACTTACGGGGTCAAACAATATCAGGCGATTGGCTCCGATCAAATTGATTCCGCAGCCACCAGCTTTGGAACTCAGGAGGAATACGAACTCCTTGCTTTCGGGGTCGTTGAAGTGCGAGACAATCTTGGATCGCCTGTTGACGTTCATCGTACCATCGAGACGCACGCAGCCATACCTACACACGCATCAACACAGCTCACCCAGCACCATTCGGGTTATGCACTTCTTGTTGCGACACAGCTTTTCCATGAGGTCGAGAGTTTGCGTGGCATTGCTGATGAGAACAATTTTATCGTCTGTGTGATTCTTGATATGATCTAACATCCTGAATCCGATGAGAATCGCCTACAACATGATTGATAGCGGCTCACCTTTCGAGGACAACAAACTTCCCTGAATATTCGCAGTTGAGAGTTCTATCCCGCCCTTTCCCGTGATACTCTGGCGGAAGCACATCCTCGCTCCCCGGCAGATCTTCGGGCAGGTTGAGGAGATCCGGATGGTTGACAAGCTTCCGTAACAAGCCAATCGCTTTCAGCGGTTGGGAATCCTTGCCGCGCAGTAGTCGTTGAACATCTTTCGAGGTCAAGAAGGTGTTGTAAAGCATCGTCTGAAGCGGACTGGGTCGACAGAAGACGACGTGCTCGTACTTTACGGGCACTGAGATATCGTCAGCCCCGCAATGGAGCCATGGAGGCGCGACTCACAATACTTAGATAGAAGGTCATTGGTCCGTCGAATGATGAACTTGCTGACCAGGCCGCCAAGCTCCTTCAGCTTCGCATCACTCTCCAGCTTGTCCTTGTCCGTCGCATCCGCGTCTCGTCCGCGAAGGATCTTGAACTCGAAATTCTTCCTGAAATCCAACTTTGAGCCGAGATACTCCGGATTTGCGAAGTTGAGCAGGGCGAAGTATTCGGATAGGTCGTTTTGGATTGGGGTCCCGGTAAGGATGACTCGGCGTTGAACGTTGAGTGCAGTGAGCGATTGGAAGGTCAAGGTGTCTACGATACCGTCAGAATGCATGTCAAGGCGGCTTAGATTGATCATACCGGCGTTCTTCAGACGATGTCCCTCGTCCGCCAGGAGGAGGCCGATAGGGCAATTCACCAGTTCGTCCTGCAATGTCCGCAGCGTCTCGTATGATACGATCATCACTGCGCAGAGAGTCAGCAACACCTTGATCCTGACGACTTGCACCTACCGGGGAGAGTAACATTTCTCCCATGAGCGTTAACCCATCTTCGTACAGCGGGTATCAGTTCCGCCTTTCCGCCCTTTCCGTCCACCACGAGAGGGTTGATAGCGCCGGGCCCGAGCCATTTCACTGTGACCTGCGTCAGCCTGACGCCTGTTTATGGCTTGAGTGGACTGACCCAGCTCATTTGCCCAGTTCCCAACCAGAGACGTAGGGCATGCTACGATAGCTTTCTCGCAAGTCGGCTTCCCAGCTACTGGTGATTGCTTGAGGAGCGTCCAAAGCAAGGCGATACATTGCAGTGTTTTGCCTGTAACGTCAGCCCAGCCGTATCGTCAGACTCATGGAACTCACCCAGACCCATCTCGTCAGCCATGATACACCCCCAAGCATTATCTGCCAATAACCCCGTTGTACATCGATACAGGAACTGTCATCAGCGCATTCAGGCCGTCATCTCTCACCTTGACACCTTCGATCTGATGAGGTCGTAGCTTCTTTGATAGTATTGGATCGATGACCACCGGCACCTTCACATCTGCCTTTTTCGTCGGATCTTGTATGCCCAAGATCGTCTTCAAACTCTTATGCGGACCACGCGCTTCGGCTTCCTTCCTCGCCAGTTCTATGTTGCGCAAAGCTTCATCCATGTCTTTCGGAGCGGGTCGATCGTCGATTGTCGGATCATACAAGACGATCGCATGGTCCGCCATCGGGTCGTGCAGTGGTCGGGGTGCGAGGGTGGGATGTCGTCGAGTGCCGAGCGAGGCATGGGAGAGGGAATGCATGATGGCTACGGCGGTCTTCGGATTGATTATGACAGGGATACTGAAGCTGCATTGTCAGCCTTAGTTCGTGAGGAGAACGGTACCTCTTAGTGAAGACCGTTATCTTCTCCTTTGGCTTGAACACCGGGAACTTCCGGTTACACCACCTCCCCATATCCCCGAGGACCCCGTCCTCGCCATACTCCTTATTCCCCATGGCGAACTTCCCCTTCTTACTCGGAATGGCCTCTGCATCGCTATCACTGTCGTCTCCTGCTCCTTGACCCTTGTACGACACAGCTTTCCGCTTGCGAGCGGGTAGTGCGAGGATTCGCTTCGAGGCAAGAGCGGCCGGAGGTTTGAAGGGTGCTGATGTGATCCCATACCCGCCAGAAGTCGCCGAAGTAAGGGCAGGGTCTCCAGGCCGCTGAGTGACCGGCGCTCGGCGCAACATGAGCACGGATAAAAAAATCAAGAAGATGACGCAGGGAGATTGAGAGCAGTTTGCTGTGACCGGAAAACAAAAATAGGTCGCGTCAACTATAAGTGCCACGTCATGGATCTCATCGTGTTCTCGGCTTGACAATTCGCCACACAATTCAAGCCTTACTAAGCCTGCCTAAGGGAATCATTCTCCTCCTCATCATCTTCGCCATGTCAAACGAGTCGAGTCTCGCCGGACCCTCTTCTCAGCCCCTTCGGACCACGAAGGAGACCCATCCCAACCTCCCACCCGGCCTCATCCTCGGTCCCGATGGAAAGCCCTGCAAAGTCTGCAATTCATGGCAGGATTGGGCGAAGCACAAGGTGAAGAAGGGCGGTGCGGCAAAGTCCGTGGCAGGCATGGGCAGCTTCGCATCAATGATGTCCGGGGAGCCCTCACCGGCATCGACATACTCGTCCGCTTCGCCACAGCAGCTTGACCGGGCCGACTGTCCTGCCGATACCGCTCTTCTTGGCCGTTCGACTTGGACGTTCTTGCATACTACTGCTGCATACTATCCACTTCGAGCACCACCCGATACGCAGAATAACATGCTCAAACTGTTATCCTCGCTTTCCCTACTGTATCCTTGTGTCCCATGCGCCGAAGATTTCCAGGAGAAAGTGAAGGAGAATCCGCCAGATGTCAGCGGGCGAGAAGGACTTAGCCGATGGCTGTGCGAGCGACATAACGAGGTGAACGAGAAGCTACGAAAGGAGTCCTTCGACTGTGGATGGACAACGCTGGATCGACGATGGAGAGATGGACCAGCGGACGGGAGTTGCGATTGAAGGGGAGGAAGGATATCTCCTGACTCATACCATGCATATCGACACCACTCACCAGCCAAGAGCCTGTAACCAGACCTTCTGTTGCCATCCGAGCAGGATCGGGAGCATGTCGGTGAGACCGAAATCGGGCCAGTATGTTTTGACGAAGTGCAGTTGCGTATCCTCAGAAGCCTGATCACGGTCAACTTATTCCCGATTTATAAGACCTAGGCGCACCTGCCACATCATGAAGTCGCTGAGACGTTTGACATCGGATGTCCGGACGAGGATGCCGAGCTTCCCTCCTTCGAGATCCACAACTCGTCTGTCACTCACATCTTGGATATGCCGAGATGTTTTGAGGTTGCGAAAGAGGTCATCCGAGCGGATGTCCCTGAACGACCTTCAGTGCGACATTTTACACGATACAAAGGGACTCACGAGACACGGATTTGACCGTCATGTACCTCTTGTACTGTATCTCGGACCGAAGTGGTGATCTCGTCTCGGGAGGTATATGGTGCGCAAACATTCAGGACGCCTCTTCGATGGTGTCAGCTCGAGGATGCCTGCATTCGGCTTGAGCGTACCCTTTGTTCCGCCTCGTCATCTTCTCCATCCTAACGATAGCGTCTTGCAGCTCTTGAGGCAGCAGATGTCTCGACCCGACGAAGCGTATCCGAACTCCATATTCCTGCAGCAGGTCTCTGTCCACTATCAGCCACAGGTCCAAGACTGTCGCACACATTCGACCCACCCCTTTTGACATAACTCCATCAGCCCCGTCTCCGCCAGCTTCATCAACGCCTCCACCTCTTCTTTCGATCTCGAGAAGTTGTCTATCGAGAATGCAAATACCGTGACCGCTCGTATTCGTAACTTCAGGCAGATTTCGAGGGTCTGGACTTATCAGCTTCGTTGTCCATGTGCATGGTTGGGGACTCACTCGGCGCAGAGAGTTCATACCATCATGATGGCCTTGAACGGCTTTCATACCCCGTCCCCGAGCGTATCGACGATTGCCATCCATGACGAATCCGACATGGCGAGGAATGGGGCCGAGAGAGAGGATGTAGAGGAGTAAGGTGGATAAGAAGGCATGGACATGATGCAGGACGGCGGAAAGGATATTCATAGGCGTCAACATGGCTTTGGTGATTGTTTTGATCAATTGCACCACGAGCTTTGCCCTGCTCTTATGGCTGGGTTGCCGACCTCTGGCTTTAAGTTGAGGCATGCTGAAAGTCAGTCGGCTCGGCTCGCCGTCATTCCACGTGTTCGAAATTACGACTTACGCCAATTGACGGACGTCCATGTCGGTGTCCACCCCCCATCAGCCCTCGTTCGTCATGATCAACAACTTCATACCCGTTGTTTTTTGTCAGTATCAGCCCAAAAGCGCCATCATGCTCCGGCGCAAGATCTCAGCGGGGCTGCTCCGAGCGAGTGCCAGCTCCACATCAACTGCAGTCCCTACGCTTCCTGCTTCGCCCATCCAGCTGCAGGCCTCCGGGCTCGCCTCGGCCGTGCTTCTCGATACACAGCAAAACTGGGGAAAGGAGACGGTGGCCTCGCTAAAGAATGAGCTGAAGAAGCGAGGGCTCTCGCAGACCGGTAAAAAGTACATTTTCACCGGCGTTCAATGATCACTCGTTGATGGGGAAACCAGAACCGCTCTTGTCGACCGGCTCAACTCCGCCGACACCTCCGCTATGCTCCCGCCTGTCCCTCCAATGCCGTCTTTCGCTATCCGCTCAGCTCCTTCCAGCCCATCTCGAATCCGTACTATCACCACTACTGCCTCCCGATCATTCCCCTCAAAAACCGCTGTTGCTCCCGAACAACCAAAGAAGCCGGTTGAACCGATACATGATGATCACGTCTCCTCCACTGGCCCCGCTGTCATATCTCAGCGAAGTGAAGCGGCAAAGGTGGCCCCCGTTACGGCGCAGGAGACTGCAATTGCTCCAGGGTTGCCACAGACGAGAGGTCCCGAAAAAACATCAGGGAAGATGTTGGGCGTCCAAATGCCCAATCCGCGTGCAGAGTCTGAAGTCGAGCAAGTCATTGTAAGTGATCTGCTGTCACTTGTGTACTTCATGCTGATAAGGCTGTCATCAGCCATTCATGCCAGACAATTTCCAGTCGAATCGATCCCTTTCTTCCGCCCCAACCAAGACCGTCGAAGAACCCTCCCTACCCAAAGTCCTCACCGTCGCATCCGCCTCCACCCACCCAGCTGGCGGTCCCCTACACGGCTTACACGGTCACTCCGACGCCCATACTCACGAGGTCTCCTCCGAGGAACAACCGCCCGCGCCTCCCCCTTCTTTCGGTGCGGCCATGAATAACGTCTTTTCCGCTCCTAGCCGCGTTTGGAAGGCTTCGGGTTCGGGTTTGAGCGGGAGTTTGCCCGAGGTCGGGATGTCCAAGTCGGATCGAGCGGAGTATAAGCAGCCGGAGAAGGGATTGAATGATGAGGAGAAGAGAGGATTGTGGGTGCTTGGTGGGATCGTCGGCTTGGGGTTGCTTTTCGGTGGACCGGGACGGGGTAAGAAGGAGGGGATGGAGGGGAAGGAGGGGAAGGGGAGGACAGCTAAGCATGGCTAAGGGACTGGTGGTAGGTCATGTGGAGAGGTCTCACTGCTTCCGCGGAGTCATGCATGATTGTTTGGGGGTGGAAAGCTTCGTTCAGGGGAGTTGATGACTCCGCTAATATTTGTCATGTCTCCCTCCAAAATCATTCGCCACTAAGAAGACGATGGCTTCGGACCCCCCGAGCATACCGGGCATTCCGATAGGCTCGACCAAGTCACCGGTGCCCGTTATTCAGCAAAACAGTGAAACACTGACGAAGATGACCGCGGCTCTATGCAAGCGGTCTCCAAGGGCTCGTGCATTTCCCCCGTCATTTCCGTCCTTTCTGCCTATCTCATTCTCTCTATCCTTCTCTGATCGCTCTCATCCTCGTTCTCAGACTTCCTCGTTTTTGGAGTCTTGATGATCTGTCACTGGACATTATGGGGTCCCCAGCTCTCCCTGCGACTTCAACCACCTCCGGTCTCCCAAAAATCCCCACCGATCTCCTCTTGGTCATCCGCGAGCACCTAGTCCTCAATCATCAGATAGGTACTGCAGCGAAACTCATGACGTGTTCAAAGGCGTTTTTCGAGCTGTTCGAGCCGGTTGTCGACTATACGTCTCTCACCGTGAGCAGTCGGAACAAGGACAAGCTGTTCTGGGGTCTGACGGGTCGTAAGTGCTCGGCATGACCTCCTGTCAATGCTGAGTACCAGCATAAGTGCCAAGCGTCCCTGAAAGCTCGTCAAGTTGAGACCTCAGGAAGGCGGTGTCAGCGCCGTCCTCCGCATTCTTCGAGCCCCCAGGATCGACTGAACTCTACCTTCACTGCCGATCAGACGCCGGTCCCAGCCGGTACTGGTCTCGTCAGCTATGAAGACTGCGAGTCAATCTCAAGACCCTCAGGCAAAGCCGACCTTGACGGCTCACCGACGCAGAGGCGACTCGCTCCGCAAGTGCAAGACACTAATTCTCGTCGATCTCGAAGGTGCTGAGGCGTGTCTCGCCGCTCACGAGGCCAACGGGGATCATTCGCCGCTCTTCCAGCATGTCACGCATGTTTCCATCGGCCCGCTTCTCGCTTGGGCACTCGGACGGACTAACGGCGACGACCTTGCAGACGTGGGCAAGAGGCTACAGAATCTCGTGACTCCTCGCCTTCTCTGCTGTTACTACCATATCGGCGATCGTTCGCCACAACCCAATAGATCGCCGGTCGACAGCCGATGGGGTCTCCGTGGGGACGAGTGGGAGATGGAATGGCCGTTTTTGCAAGGTGTCAGTGATGATATCGAGTCATTCGACCAGGCTTGGCATCACCGTCGAGTTCGTCATCCCGCAAGCTCCATAGTTTCGGGCATTCTTTGCATACCGACCATCCCTTGACGTTCTTCAGCATCAGAGGATGTGCACCAAGATCAGGGCGGACCTGATCGCGGACGGAGTGATCTTCCGTCAAGCACCAGAAACGTCGAGTATGGGGGTCATCGCCATCGAGCGTCCAATCTGCCTCGCGGCGGGAAGGAGGGAAGGGGAGGTAAAGGAGGTGGAACGACTCGTATCACTGTGGCCCACTATGAGGCCTGCCATCCTGCAATCTCGCCTGAAGTTCATGGCGAGGGCGGATGCGGAGGTTTGTGAGTGTTGTGGAGAAGAGTATGAGGGCTGAGAGCTTGTGAAGGATAGTGACGACGGTGACACCCGTATGATTTATGACCAGTCGAGCGATATCATCATGAAAGACGAAAAATATGTTCGAAGAGACCTCTACATGCGAGACTTCTCAGACTTGTGCATCTGGAGATGTCTGCCTCGAGCCCCATGACATCGTATGCGGCTTAGCTGCAAATGATTCAGGTCATCTATACAGTATGAAGGCATCTGGACGAAGTTTCTCTTCTTCTTTCTTCGCTTTCCATCCCGGGCAATGACTCTTTCACCTTCAGCCTCTCGGGCCCTCCCTCCTGAACAAATGAAGCCTTCCGATCCCGTCAGCAGGGATTCGACCACCAGCGTTCCCGATCTTCCCCCCGACCCTTTCCTGGTCATCCGCGATCACCTCATCACAAATCATCGGCAAGGAACCGCAGGCAAGCTTATGACGTGCTCCAAAGCTTTCTACGAGCTGTTCGAACCCGTCATTCGCTATACCTCTCTCGCCGTCAGCATCGATAACATTTCTGGGGGTTGACGGGTTGTGAGTGCTCGTGCCCGGACCCTTGTCTTTGGTTGTCAGTGCTGACCTAGAATTCCACTGCCGAGGGAGCAGAAACGAAGTCCAAACGGCTCCCCTACAAAGCAGAGTCGACTCCCTTCTATAAAAACTCCGGAGCTTTCAGTACAAAGCCAGTCTACCTTCGGCGCACTACAGAAATCGATCCAATCCTTCGCTCTTCCCGTCGACCGCAGAGACGGGCGAGCACGATCGGGAAGTGAAGCCGACTTTCGCGACGCATCGACGCAAGGCAGACTCCCTGCGCAAATGGAAGAAGTTAACCATCGTCGATTTCGAAGGGCCGAAGCTTGTCTCGCGGCATACGAAGCGAACGGCGCGGACTTGGCGCTGTTCAAGAACGTCACACACCTATCGATCGGTTCAGACCTCGCTTCTGGACTGATGCACGACATTGCGGACGACATCATATCGACAACCAGTCGACTTCAGCTGATGCTTCGGCCGACTCATCTCTGCATTTCGGACTGCGTCGTCAAGCCCCCCTGGGACTGTCAAAGGTGCGACCTGAAAGGCCCACCAGGAATCACCCTTACTATCGGATAGGCATCTCAGATCTTCTGGTGGCCATTTGATCGGTAAACCCATTGGATCGTTCGATTGGGAGTGGGATCTCGACAGCCTTTTCCTGTCACAACATCGACCGCAAAATCGTCCTGCCGAATAAAGCATCGATGTTTCGGCCATTCTTCAATGTCCAAAACTCACTCGAGGATTCTGAAGATCCCGAGACGCGTATTTTGCGCAGGGGAGAGGAGATCGTCCAAGGGGTCGACAAGTTGCGAAGATCTGACCAATCGACAGTCGAGATCATCGAGACCGAATGCCAAGAGAATCTCGCAGGAGAACCGGGCTGGATGGGGCAGCAGATCTTGGAGAAGCTCGTAACGGCGTCCTTCGCCCAGCTAGCTCCAGTGGGTGAAGTCCTACGATCTCGCCGTGGAGTTGCAGGACGCAGAGCCTTGCATTTTTTGCGGTGACAAGTGAGGGGCAGAGAGTGGCGAGTCTAGTTGGCTAAGATGGCGAGAAACCCCTATGTGTACTTTGACACGGAAGCGATGCCATATGATTCCTGTATTGGCCTAGACAGAAACTCGAACCAGACAATTTGCCTTTCGTAAGGCGGAGCTTTCCGTATCAGAGACGTCGCCATTGTCCAGGCTGGGACCGGTATTTTCCGCTTGCAGCCTGTCACCTCCTTCCTTTCTTGGTATCGGATATAGATAGAGCACGCCCTCGTTCGAGACTGGACATGGCCGACTCGCCCGATCCGGGTCCTTCGACTATCCCTTCTGCCATAAACATCTCCAAGCCCACACAGCGAGACACCGTCCACCCAATCCCCCTCGGGCAAGGGGCACCCCCAGTCGAACCCGTAGCGGGTCATGACTACACTGAGAATGCACCTCAGGCAATTTTCGATGCCGTCGCTAATGAGAGGGCGAGGGAGGAGAAGGAGGGGCCGCCGGATATGATGGTCGGCAGCTTCCAAGAGTGGACAGGAAATGAGGATGGTATGTTGGGGTATTACAGACTGTCATATCTTGGTTGAAACACCTTGCAGATCAAGGCATATTCCCATCCTCCATCACGCGTACGGCCTTACGGCCAGGTTCTCGTCGCGCATCGATAGCTTCTCGTCACTCAGGATCATACGCCGCTCGTCCTTCTGGCGTCTTCGCTCGTGCCAGTTTCTCGCAGATCAATCTCGTCCACTCGCCGTCTTCCGGGGTCTTCATTGCCGATTTGGAGGATGAAGGACCTAGCGAGCGACCCTTGCCCCCGCCACGAATGAGCCAGTCATTCCAACATAATGCTCAAATGCCAGCGCCCAGGAGGAAGGAGTCTAGGCGGCGGAGCAGAGCGCAATCGACGCAAGGGGCGGGGTACTTCGGCTTTCGCCCAGAGCATCCGAGATCTGGCGAGGATGAGAGGAGGAATGAGGAGGATGGTGTCTCACCCTTGGCCAGTCCGATTCGGCCATCGACCGCTCTCGGTAAGATCGCATCGTACATCGGTTTCGCCCGCCCCGATCATGACGTAGAAGCCGGTATTGACGCTCGACGTCCGTCGAGATCTAGGTCACGCTCCTCAAGAGAATCGGTCTCTGAGAATATCTCTCGTTCGCCTACCAGCTCTGCGGACAGCTGGGGCTGCGGTGACGAGGACGACGGCTACTCCGAGCATGACCGCGAAGAAGGCTACTCCTCATCACTCGCCGACAACACTTCCCTTCCTCCCCAGTCGCGTCCTCAATCTCCTCATCTCCCCCTCATACCCAATCCATCGGATGGGATTTTCGGTGAACCCGCCTCACGGGGATTCGACCAGGCCGAGCTCAAAGACTTCGATAGTTTGGCAGTTCCCTCTCGGCAGACCGTCGTGCTTCCCGACGAGGACCTATCGATCCGCTTCATCGGTTATCGTTCCGATCCGTTCCGAAACGCGTTGTGGTGGGCGGGATGTATCCTCACTTTCGGCGCTTTGGGTCTATTTGGACGATGGGTACCGTCAGTCTGGGTCAGATTCTGTGGGCAGGAGACGACATTTGAAGACGAGAGGGATGGGGCCTGGATTGTGGTGGAGGTGAGCACCCCGTGCCAACGTGTCCATAGCGCTAACGGGTTGATCTAGACACCGTACGGCGATCTGCATATTGTGCCCCTGCAAAACGTACCGTATCCCTATCCGCTGTCCACTGTCTTCCCGCAAGACGTTCCAGCATCAATCTCCTCCCGCACACCGTCTCTTCGCGGTCTGAGTGTAATGCCGAATGGCTCGCCCATTCAGCCGCCTATCCATGCTTTCAATGGCGAATCGCCTGGCGGGGTCGGCGCTGCAAAAGACCTCACACAGGATGTCGAGCAAGGCAAGACGACATGGGAAGGAACTATGGGGCTCTTGAAGATCATGGAGTACCGGTACACCCGATTTGCATTGGAGCCCGGAACAGGAAAGTGGGCAATGATCCGGTAGGTCACCGAGAACAGCTGAGCAGTGTCATGCTGGATCAGAGCTGATATGGGTGATACTTCAGAGATTGGAGAGACTCCCGCTGGACTTCAGCCAGAGCTGTAGCAGGAGGCCTGGAAAGCCATACACGGGAACAACGGCGATTGTTGATGAGCGAGAATATCATCGATATCGAGAGCAAATCGGCGTTTGGCTTGTTACTGGACGAGGTGGATATATTTGTTTCGAGATTGGACCGTATTGACTGACAGCTCTGCAGGTATTGCACCCATTCTACGTCTTTCAGATCGCCTCAATCGTTCTGTGGTCGATCGACGATTACTATTACTACGCCTTCGCGATTGCTCTCATCAGCGTCACGAGCATCCTGTCAACGTTGGTTGAGACCAAAAGGACGATTGAGAGGATGAGGGAGATGTCCAGATTTCATTGCGACGTCAAGGTTCGCGTTGACGGCGAGTGTGAGTACTGAGCCCTTCGTGGTCCGGAAGGCTGAAAGCCCACAGGGACCACCATGGACTGCGCGAATATGGTTCCCGGCGACATCTTCGATGCCTCCGACTCCACACTCGCTATGTTTCCGTGTGACGCCCTCCTACTGTCCGGCGATGCTATCGTCAACGAGTCTATGCTTACCGGCGAGTCTGTGCCCGTCAGCAAAATCCCGGTCAAAGACGAGAACATCCGCGCAATGTCGAGGGAGGCCAAGCGGGGAAGCTCAGAGGTTGACAATGAGCTTGCCAAGCACTGTCTCTTCTCGGGAACTAAGATCATCAGGGTCCGAGCAGGGGGGCGGCCGCCTTGGGTACCGAAGAGCGAGGAACCGATGGCGCTGGCGATGGTGACCAGAACGGGATTCAACACGACGAAAGGCGCGCTGGTCAGGTCTATGCTGTTTCCGAAGCCGATGGGATTTAAGTTTTAGTGAGTGCCTCGATACGTCATGTGTCCACAGGTGACCTAGATAGCCGCGACTCGATGAACTTCATCGGGGTTCTGGCCATAATTGCTGTTCTAGGCTTCGCCGTATCGGCAGTCCAGTTCGTCCGCATCGGTGTAAGCGCGTTGCTCTCCTTATCGTTATATGCTGACCCGGGCAGATCAAGCTACACACCATTCTCCTCCGCGCGCTTGACCTCATCACCATCGTCGTTCCTCCAGCTCTTCCTGCCACCTTGACCATCGGTACAACCTTTGCCATCGACCGCCTTCGCAAGAGCTCCATCTTCTGCATCTCGCCTAATCGCGTCAATATCGGGGGAAAGATCAATGTCATCTGCTTTGATAAGACCGGCACTTTGACCGAGGAGGGCCTTGATGTGCTCGGCGTGCGTACGATCGATAGACAGGATCGCCGATTTTCCGAGCTACATTCTGAGGTGGTCGATGTACCATCGGAGGGCGGACCGGGCGGAAGGACTCTGCTGCTCCACGCGTTGACCACATGTCACGCGCTCAAGCTCATTGATGGGGAGCTGATTGGTGACCCGCTTGATATAAAGATGTTCGAGTACACGGGCTGGACGCTAGACGAAGGACAGTCCCGGCAGGTGACGGCCAAGGGAATGGCGAGCGCAGACAGGCCACAGGCACTGGTTCAGACGGTCGTGAGACCACCAGGTACGAAGAGATGGCGAATGGAAGATGCTCTTAGGTCTGGATCAAAGGTGCGACTGACATGCTGAGCGAATGACTCATGCTAATTTTACTTAGCATGCCCATTTCCTCGAACTCGGCGTCATCCGGACATACGATTTCTTCTCGGCTCTGCGTAGGATGAGCGTCATCGTCAAGCGACTCAAGTCAACGAGCATGGAGATATACGTGAAAGGAGCGCCGGAGGTTATGCCAGACATCTGCGATCCGTCTTCTTGTGAGCAAAACTTCGAATGATCGGAGTCATGATTGACGAGATCAGTTCCGCTCGATTATGACGACATGCTCTCCTACTACACGCGTAACGGCTTCCGAGTGATCGCAATCGCCGGCAAGTCCGTCGAAGGCCTCACCTGGTTGAAGGCTCAGCGTCTGCGACGGTAAGTTGCACTCATAGGCAGTATCCCGCATTGCTCAATTGCTTGTAGTGAAGTCGCCGAGTCCGATCTCCATTTCCTCGGCTTCATAGTCTTCGAGAACAAGCTCAAGCCCGGCACCGCTCCCAACATACATATTCTCCGAGCGGCACACCTTGCTTGCCGTATGGTTACAGGCGACAATGTCCGCACTGCCATCAGCGTCGCACGAGAGTGCGGACTTGTCTCTCACTCTGCCAGTGTCTACATACCCACCTTTGAGCCTGGAACCGGGAACGCAGAAGGAGCTCGCCTCGAATGGTCAAGCGTAGACGACAAACGGCATCAGCTGGACGAGTTTACGCTCAAGCCGATCGCTGGGCAGAATGACGGAACGACAATGGATGCTGGAGATGCGGAGATGGCCGATTATCAGTTGGCGTTGACTGGAGATGTTTTCAAGTGGATGCTCGATTACGCAGAGCCTGAGACCCTGGAAAGGGTACGAAGTTGACTCAGGCGATGACGAGGGCTGACGATGGTTGTCTCTACAGATGCTCGTGAAAGGCGTGATCTTCGCCCGCATGTCACCAGATGAGAAGGCCGAACTGGTCGAGCGCCTCCAGTCACTCGGCTATACCGTAGCATTCTGTGGAGACGGCGCCAACGATTGTGGCGCTCTCAAAGCGGCAGATGTCGGGGTTTCCCTCTCGGAGGCTGAAGCATCCGTGGCCGCGCCCTTCACTAGCCAGACACCCGATATCTCCTGTATGGTCGAGGTCATTAAGGAGGGTCGGGCGGCTTTAGTCACGAGCTTCAGCTGCTTCAAGTATATGTGAGCTTAAGAAGCTGGACACAGGGTCGAGCTGACGTCCCTGAAGGGCATTGTACTCGATGATCCAATTCACCACAGTCACCTTGGTGAGCCACACTCATAACCGATATGATCCAGCTGACTCTGTCTTCAGCTGTACTCCTTCGCCTCAAGTCTCGGGGATTTCCAGTGAGCTGATCATCTGGTTTGTTTTAGTGGCAAGGCTTGAGACCATTCACAGATTCCTTTACATTGATCTCTTTGTCATCATCCCTGTAGCCGTTGCTAGTAATATCACTGCTTTCAGGTCCCCTTCTATGCTGACATCCTTTGTCAGTGGGTCGCACTCTACCTTACCAGAAAATACACCCAAAGCGGCCGACTGCGAGCTTGGTGTCGAAGAAGGTCTTGACGAGTATCATCGGGCAGATTGTGATCAACGCGGCTATTCAGATCTTCGTCTTTATCTGGGTTCGCAGGCAGCCCTGGTGAGATTGAGCGTCATTCTGCCGAGCCTATCTGAGGAATTTGCAGGTATTCTGAACCCGACGTGAATAGCGATAAGCTCGAGACATTCAACTACGAGAACTCTGCGCTCTTCCTCATCTCGTGCTTCCAGTACATCCTTGTTGCAGGCGTTTTCAGCGTCGGGCCACCCTACCGCAAGCCCATATACACCAATCGTGAGCAATTTGGGGTTTGTTTAGTGGTCTTGCTCATACCTCGTTAGCCTGGTTGGTCGTCTGTCTCGTCGGTCTCGGCGCCTTTAGCATATACGTCCTCCTCGCTCCTGCGCAGTCGATCTCCCTCATTCTCGACATCATCAACTTCACCTTCCGGTTCAGACTCGAGCTCCTCATGATCGCGGTCATCAACATAGCCGCGTGCTTCGCATTCGAGCGGTTTGCCGAAAGACCGATTGCGCGTGGGATCTCGCATGCGAAGCGACTCTTGCGGTCGAGGAAGGGGAGGCGGGATAGGAAACATGCGGGTGGTCATCAGTACAAGATCATCGAGGGGGATATGCGGTGATGCATGTTTCTGGTGATAGGGTATTGTACCCCGCCGCGCTTTACGCCAATGGCTGGATGGAGGGCCCTTTCCGATTGCGAAAGGGCTCCTTGGCTGGACTTATGAGCACGACTGCTAAATTCTCAACTGAACTATTTACTGAATGAGGACGAGCCTGTAGTAGGCCTTTCTGACGAAAGATTTCGTTCTCCCTTCAAAGGGATCGAGCGGGAAGAGGATGACGATTTGGACGAAAGGGGTGATTGCCCTTTCATGACAGGACAAGTATCCCGCTTCATCTTCTTGAAACCTAATTCACGCTTCTCGTCTGAAATCTACCCTTCTGATCTGGGTACGACTCTTTCAAGGTTGCCCGACGGCATCGTGGCAAGATGTCAAGGTAATCCGTCCTCTCCTGCTCGAATACTTCCTTACTGAACCACCTACAGCGCGAAAAATTTCACGATCGACGACTCACAATGGGCGACCCCTGCCCTCCACCTTTCGCCAGGCTGGAATATGCTGCGCGTAAACGGGTCTGACCAGTACATCAATGATACTCAGGTCGATTCCGTCCGACCTTTACTTGGAGAATTTTGGAATGGCTCGCTCAGCTGGACTACCACTGCTGGGTCCAACACCACGATCTTCTTTGTCGGTACGTCCTTTACCCTGTCCAATCACTCGATCAATCATTGTTGGTGTAGGCACGGATATCTGGGCGTACGGTATAGCGGGGGAAGGTCAGGGATCATATACCGCCACATTGGACAACATCACTATTGGGCAATATACCGCAAACGCGAGAGCGACGGACTATCACAAGCTCTTGTTCGCGGCACATGGATTGCGGGACGGACCGTTGCATTACCTGACCTTGAGTAATATCGATGACGGGAGCAGTTTGGCGTTCGATGTGGCGATCATCAATTCCGCTGCGGCTTTCAACAGGTACGTCCTCCTAAAAAACTTTCGCCGCTCACGAGCCCAGTCCTACAAAGCCTGTTGCTTCCGCCTCTTCCTCTCCCAGTACCTCCTTCAGGCCTGTGGCAAGCACGAGCATCCCGGCCGATCCCCAGCTCCTACCGACTCAATACTCCGCCGCCCAGCTCGCCTCTCTCGCCGAGCCATACCACTTCCACTGGAACGCGGCAATCGTCTTCGTCGTCATTATCTCCTGCCTGATCACCGCGATCTCCAGCATCTTCGCGCTCCACTTCATCTCGCGCATATGGATCAACAAGCGGCGCAAGGTGGACGTGGGGATCGGTCAGAGTTACCTGATTGAGAGGGAAGGTCTGAAGAAGTCGAGGCCGACGAGACGGACTATCGACGCTTTGAGGGGAGAAAAAATCGCTAGTCCGATGCCGAGCAGTGGTGCGCATAGTGGAGGGTTCAATAGGTCTTCTGATGGGACCGGGGAGTTTTCTGGCTCGGGAAGGGAGTATGAGGTGAATCATGGGTGCTGAGGGTTGCCTTCGTTTACGGTAGTCATGTCTGTGCTTCCGATTCTTCGACCTTGTTCCGTCATTTATGTTGCATGCATGATTATCCGGCATGAGAACCTCGGACGGCAAATGGCGGATGTATGGACAGCTTGCACGATCAATGAGCTTCCCGCTGCCTTGAGCTCCCCTGCATTGGAAAGTCGGACATTAGGTCGGACGCCTGACTAAGAGAGTCGGCTTCAACACCTCGTAGCTCTGCGAGTCGCGTTCGCACAAGCTCGTTAAAGCGGAGCTGGAAAGTATTCAGTCCGGCTAATCAGTCGAGACGGAGAACGCACCATGAACGTCTCTCCGATGATCGGACCAAGGACTTTCATCCTTTCATCTTCGTCGGTGTTCTCCGCCAGCTGCAGGATCGAGCCGAAGCGATGAAGGATGTAGAGTGCCGAGAAGCTATTGATCCCGTAATACACCAAGGCAGCTTCATCCTTAACCTGCCATAGAATCAGACGGAACACAAGCGAGGCGGGCGACTCGCTCGATCTGTCCAGAGCCATTGCCTGTCGCCACATATATCCGCGGACTGCTGTGCGCCAGAGAATTGCCGTACCTGATCGAGCTCATCTTCCGCCATGACCCTCAACACCTGGGCGACCTCCTTTGCGCCATTGACCGCGAAGTTCATATCGACTGTGCCAATCGTATCACCCATCTCAGGCACAATCGACACGGCGATACCACGTCGGAGGGCAGATAGCGCTTTCAAAACAGGCGGGTTGAGAGGGTTGACCGATGCTATCGCATCAGCTCTTTTGTCGATCACGCTGTACGTGACGACGTCAAAGACGATAAGCACGCGTCCGAAAAAATTCGTCGCCTGCTTGAGGGCTTGCAGAAGCTCGTTGAGCTCATGAGCGAGTGAGCGTAGCTGGCGAAAGATGATGGCGGTAGATGCGGAAACGACCAGATCCGCTCCTTGAATAGTTGAATCCCGCTCGACGAGGTCGAAGCCATATTCCTGAAAAGTGCGGACGAGAGAGCGTTCTTGGCACAAATCGATACTTGAAAGTACGGCGATCGGTTGAGTCGGATGAGACTCTGTCAGCAGCGCTTCGTGATACCAGGCCGGGTTCCGAATTGCAGGATTGCTGGTCCAAGATGGCTCCACTCCGATGACTTGCGGGATCTCATAGTATTCTTTTTGTGCCTTGCTGACGACGGGTGCGTGTCGGGCTAGCTCTCGTCGTTCTCGCAGCTCGAGGAAGCCTGGAATACTCGTGGGATCGTGTTCAGAAGCATGCTTGCCTCCGTTGTGTGGCTTCTTTTGCTTACGCGCGGAGGCTTCGCCGCCCAGCGTCCCCTGCCGAGTGGTTTTGAGGAGAACATCGAGAGGATTCTCTTTTCGTATCTCATAGATCACCGTCTTCCGCTTCTTGCTTGGACGGCTCTGAGCCGGTCGAGCTGCTCTTTCAGGCACAAGCTGAGCTTCGAGGCTTGCTGGCGGTAATTCGATCTCGTCGTCTCCCATCAGATTGGCGATATGACGTTTCTTGCCTAGATTATCAGTCGCCCGATCAATAGGTAGGTTATCGTTGATCTTGAACCCGAATTGAGGTGCGTCTTTCCCGAGCTGTAATGGAGCGGAATCCGCGTTTCCGCTTAGACTCTGAGTCGCTTGATCAGTAGGCAGGTTGCAATTGGATCTGACTGGGGGGCTGTATTCGTTCTCATTTGAGTGAGCGAGATGGAAATTTGCAGTATCGAGGGGAGGATCCTCTTGAATGTGGCCGCTGGAATAATCGGGAAGAAGCGTCCACCGGGGTAGGACAAATAAACTATTCCTTGTTGCGAATATGTCTTGCTGGATTGCTTCGAGCGCCTGATCGTGCGGGGTGGGCGGCTTCGTACGTGGTGTAAGCGGTATCGTTGCACTTATCGCCTCTTCGTCGACCATATCCGGTGGTGTTTCGACGTCAGCAGCATCGGAAGACGTCACGCGACGTGCGGGCAGGCTGTAAGGACTGAGGGTCATCAATATTGCACCGTCCGCGATTTTGCGGGGCTTACGTCCAGTCCAGCTACAGGGATAGCTTTGGTGAGCATGTACCTCATATCATGATAGACAAGGCGGAAACTTACTTCTCGCGTAAGTCTTCCAAGCCCCCTGATCTCCTCAAATACCGACTGTTCGAATGTTCTGGGTTCGAAATCGCTAAATTCGAGGAGGTCCATGTAAGTCGTCGGGATCTCATCAAGCGAGACCTGTTGACTATCGGGACGCATCACTGGGACTAGCATGTCGTGAGTTTGACGTCTCGATAAGATTGAAGAGATTACCCCTCATCGCGTTATTGTCGCCTGGAATGAGCTGTTCTTCCATCTCGTACGCCATCGCTTCCTGTTCCACCCTGGACCATTTCTGAATCGCCTCGTTGTCTGATGGCAGATACCGCTCAGGCTTGAGGATTTCGCTGAACAAAGGCGGCTGATGGTATCGTCTGGGCTCGGCGTCATCGGAGTAGCCTTGCGCCGCCCACTGAGAGGTGGCGCAGGACGAAGGGTAGGATGGCGAGGAGACCGGGAGGGCCTCAAGTCTCGGAAGACTTCGTACTAGAGTAGGGAGACTACTGGATAAGTCGTCTATCCGAAGGTCATCGCTCACCAGTCGTAGCCATGCTTCCACGGCATAAGAGGAGGCTCTGTTGTTTTCAGCGAGGCACCGAGAACTCCTTAGGGAAGCTGACCGATACCCATATCCTCGTCCCACGGCATCTTTTTGGACTCTCGCACCGATGGGATGGGCGGTAGTTCAAGATTGATTGACATGCGGGATGGCCTAGAATCTCTTGAAGGCCGCGATGCCTTGGTCGTGGGCGTCATGGGCTCAAATGGATGTTCCTCTCTTCCCGTCAGCAGCGAGCGCCATCAGTTGATAATGGTCAATCACCGAACTCATCCAAAAGCCGAAGAGCCAGTGGATCCTCGACATCGCCCTTTGCCCCGTTCGAGCCACTTTTCCAGAGCATTCCCACAGAGTGGAGAATGTCCTTCGCGCCGATTTCCTTGCTTCCAGAATCGAGCAACGATTTGAGCTTCTTCATGCTGTCAGGAATGGCAGCAGGACCGAAACTTCTCCGAGCTTCTCGGTAGTCGACAGGCCGGCTTGCAGGATCGGGCGGAGCGCTCAGCCGGAAAAGAGGGAGTGATATAGGTCGGGGGATACTCTGAAGGCATTTCAAGTTGGACTGAGTTTGGGGCTCTTCAAGACATACCTCAAACGAGGCTAGCGTCTCCTTCCCCCAAGAAATCCATATCGAGCTTTCCGAAGGCGGCCGGCTCGCCATGAGGATCCGCTCTCTCAGCTTCTGCTTAGTCTGAGCCATGAAGGAGTGCCCAGCATCGATATCCTCCGGCTCGTACTGCAGTTCCATACTCCTAGCCATCATCAGCTTTGCATCAAACAGAGCAGATCTGTCTGACTTACAAAATCTCGTTGATGTCGAGCCTGCTTTCCTCAACTCTCTTGACCTGGAGTTGCGAGAGGCATTGGTATCCGCTATCGACCCCAGCCAGGTCGCGCATCGCTTTCGGTAGGTGAAGGTCTTTGTCCGAGGAGATGACCGGGGTCTCGCGGAGAGCTCGCCTTGAGAGCATCACCTCGAGTGGACGATCCCTGAGGGGAAAAGGGTGATCTAAGGATAGGTAAGCCCTGCCAGATACGACCTCTCATTACGCGGAAGGACATACCAACCGCCTTCTGCAGCACCTTGGTCCCTCCTCCTACCTGCTTCAGCTTCTTATACCCCGAGTAAGCCTGCGCGGCGAACTTGACGATCGAGCTTGACATCTTCAGCTCCTCCTTCCATCCCTTCACTGCTTCTTCCGCCGAAGCTGACTGTTTGAGGCATTCGCGGAGGGGGACGAGGTGATCGTCGTCTTTCGGTCCATAGGTCTGGGGGTACCTTGTGACAGCAATAGGATGGAGGAGCGTCTCGAGTGCCTGAAAATAATCGTCAGGGTGAAGTAGGCAAAATGAGAAGAGGAGGTGGACGTGCCAGAGCGGCGATGTGTTCGGTGTAAGCGATATAGGGGAATTGGCTGAATTCGCGGATGTACGCTATCGCCTGATAATTGACAGGATCGTGTACTTTGTGGTCCGTTTCCGACATGGATCGAAGCGGCTACTATTCGTAGACTCGTACGAAGCATCAACGAGAAAAGGAAGAAGAAATTGAAGGAGGGTTTGGCCGAGGTGGATCACCTCCACCCCGGCGTTTCAGCGCAACCACGATTTCCGACGGATATGGAGCAGAAAGCATGTTTGGGATGCTTTCATCGCGCTGAGCCTGCACCCATACCCAGATCGAGCAGCAACTCCTCCCTCCCCCGCTTCCTCAACCACTCCAGCGCCTCATTGATCTTTCCCACCTCCACCCATCCCCCACGTCCCTTCCCACCCCTCGCCCCTACCTCCTTCCCCTTCGATCCCTCCTCAGCCTGACCATCCGGAAGTGGCTCGACACCTATCCTGACCCGCAAAGCTAGCCAATTCCAGCTCTTCACCTCTCTCAGCCATTCGACAAGGTCATCGTGGTCGCCAATGGCGTACATGATGCCGGGATGACCGGTCTTGGAGAAGCCGATGAGTGAAAGCTGGGAGGATAGAGATAGGAGGAGCTTGCTCTTGGTCGGGGAGAGAAGGTGGTGGGATGTGAGAAGGACGTGGTGGGGCACTGGCTCTGGAGCGGTAGTGATAGCAAGAGGCGATGAAGGAGATGTTGGAGAGGAAGCCGCCAGGAGGGGAAGGAAGTCGGCTGTGAGAAGCTGGAACAAGGGAGACCTGAAACTTTCAGACGTGGAAGGACGAGCGATCTGTCAACCCACTCCTCGTCTGCATCCCATTCCCCCATTTTCTCCCTCACCCATTCCCTCCACTCCTCCGCCTCATCCCGTCCCATCTCCTTCCCCTTGACGTCGATACTGACGCTCCCAGGTGCTGGGTATGTCTCTAATAGTATCGCATGCAGCGAGAGCTTGCTATCATCGCTCGTGATGTCGAAGGTTCGGGGCCATGTTCCCGGCTCGGAGGCCGTGAGCGTCTCCGCCGTAAGAAGGGAAGCCGTGATCAGCTCGAGCTCGGCGTCGAGGGCCTCGATGAGATCCATGCTATCTCCTGCGCATCCTTAGTAAACTTTGCCACCTCTCAGCTCCTGATGGTTGAGGAGGTCGATGGTCTCATGAGACCTTTCCTTTTGGTAAACGAGCCCCGGACATCCTAAATTATCGTTCGTTATGTAGTCCTCCCCTTCTTCGCCTCCACGCGTGCATTACCTCAAATCAGGCAACTCCTCGTCGTCAAACCGCATCTAAATCCAGCTTCCCCATGGTCCGCTCAACCACAATATTCCGCGTCTCCGACGCTCTTCCTCTAGCAGCCAGCGTGGATGACGAGAATGTCAGCACTCTTCCTTATCTCCAAGAGCAGGACTCAGCCTGTTGAACGAAGGGAGACCTTGAGCTGACGCCTCCTCGCAGACGGAGAAAGCCCTGACCGAATACAAACAACAGTCCAAGCTCGTCTTCCGCCGTCTCAATGCCAACAGTGAACCAGCATGTTCCATCGAGTCGGGTCAATACACCCTCCAGTGCGCCCCTCATCCCTCGTATCCTCCTTTCGCTTATGCATGTTGCATTTGACCAGCTACCTGATCGTCGAGAAGGTCATCTACATGTGTATCTGCGATGCGTCTTACCCCCGAAAATTGGCGTTCTCGTACCTCGACGAGCTGTCCAAGGAGTTTCAACGGAGTTACGAGGGGAAGATCGAGACTGTCACCCGTCCTTACGCCTTCATGGGCTTCGGTGGGTCACCCCGCCCCATGTAGCGAAGGAGAAGGGAAGGCTGATGTGGACAGATACGTTTATTTCGAAGACCACCCGGCTGTACAGGGATTCTCGGACGCTTACGCAGGGAGCTGGACCTGCGGCGGGACCGAGTAGTCAGCTGGATCAGCTGAATGAAAATCTACAGGATGTGACGAGGATTATGACGAAGAATATGGAGGATTTGCTCTGGAGGGGAGATAGCTTGGATCGTGGGTCCCTCATATCCCCTTCGCATCCCTCTGACCGGGAGTAGGGATGTCCCACCTCTCAACGTCGTTGCGGTCGGAATCAGCGAAATATCGCAAAGCAGCGAGAAATATCAATCTGCAAGCTCTACTACGCAAGTGGGCACCGATCGGAGGCATAGGGTTCTTCTTCATCCTGTTCATATGGTGGCGCTTCTTCTGAGGTGGACTATGACGAGACATGCATTATGACGACCTCGAACTATGGTGCTCAGAGACAGATCTACACCTCTCGGACGAACCGCCTCGCCCTTTCTACCAGACCTGTCAGGGTCACTCGGGCCCGCCTCCACCCTCCTCCCAGCACGATCACTCCGACCAGAGCGATCATCATTCCCACACCCGCGTCGATTATTGCACGCCGAATCGCGGTCACCAGGAACCAGAGCACTCGTATTGTCAGCCCATTCTTTCTCCGCTTTCTCGTCGCCGTTGCTGTTGTAGGCCATCGTGCTCGTTCAACCTCTTCCTCCATATCATCTAGCTCATCCGCCTCGCCCAAAGTCCAGAACCATCCTCGCCGTCTGTCCTCTCTCCTCAAGAGCAGTCCCTGTGTCCGCTCGAGACTTGACATCCGTTCATGCAGGGCCGTAAGGGATGTTTGATTCTGTTGAAGCGTTTGGGGGATGGTAAGTGGAGCAGGGGAGAACGTAGATGCAGATCCTGGTCGTTGCGGGTAGATGGGTGTGGGCAGCTGGATGCCGAAATATGGCGACGAATTATAGGGATCAGGCGTGGTCGGCTGTTGCGGGCTGTAGGGGCGGGATCCGGATGCTCGGGGTTGCTCTGATACGAAGCCCAAAGCCGATGTCGTAGTGGGGAATGGCACTCGATTTTGGCGGAGCGAGTGGACCGAGTCTTTCCGCCCACCATAGGCGGCCTCTCCGATCAGGCTGTGTGCTCTGGATCCGGGGACCAGTCCGAAAGCAGGGGCACCAGCTGGCTCAGGGGGACAAGCGATCGGCGCTGCTAAGCTGAGCAAGGACCGGTGTGAGGAGGTGAGGGCGGATGGCGGGACGATATCTGTGGCGACGTCCGGGGCAGGGAGCGAAGGGTCCGGAGCGGGATAGAGGACATAGCTCGGCGCGGCAGGAGGCGAAGGAGGTGGCGAGGCTTGGGAAGAGTGATAGCTCGATGTCGATGAGGCAGGGGATGCAGCCCTTCTCGAGAGAGTCCTGGAGCCTCCGGTGTACGCTTCGAGCTCCTGGACATGGGCTCTGACATGTGATTGATCGGCATACCGTTTGAAGATCTGCATCAAAAGCCAAAGGACGGAGGACATACACAAATCTGCTCACCTTCAGGAGCGCAGCGACGTACAGCCGCTTGGCCTCTGCCTTCTCCACGCCCTTTTGCTTGTCCCACGAATCCCTGATCGACATCAGCAATGTATCGATGTAGCGCCCAGATATACCACTTCGCTCGGCTGAGCATGTCTAGCATCCCTGGCCGGGGTCCCCAAACGTCGCCCTCCATTGCTACCGGGATAACCTCAGTACTGATCTGGGCACGATTCGGAAATCGGTCACCTTGTTTATAGAGGGAATACAGCCATAGCTTCTCCTCGTAGGTCGTCTGCACCGGTCCACCTTTGGGTAAGCTGATCCAGGTCAGCATACTAGCCTTCGATCTCCTCGAAAACGCACCTTTGGACGATGTCGACTGCACGATGGAATTGTCTATGAGGATACGATCAGCGCCCGAGGCCCTGTTGACCGCTGTAGAGCAGAATAGATACGCGTCGATGACTTCGGACGACATTGCGGCCGATCACCCCCAGGTCAAGCGACTGCAGAGACCTTTTACCGATCCGTCGGGGCCACCGTCGCGATGGTATCAATGAGAGATTTCATAGACAAACAGAAAGATTGAGGCTGTAAAGAGATATCAAAGAAAGATGGGACTAATGTTACAGATCGTGTTGTCGAGATAACAACCCGGCAACGAATCCAGTATTTCTGTTTCCGGCCCGCCGGCTTGTCTCGGCTTATTACGTAAGAACGAATTTTGAGCTGTTTTGCAATCGTTACTGAACGCATATCGACACAGAGGGGAGCGCTGAAGCTCGCGGACGTGCTCCCCAGGTCCCTTTAATCTGAGCCCCAAAATCGGACCTCCGGCACTATGGACATTTCCCATTCCCTTCATTCCGAGATCACCTCGGTGTCCTTCTCCTTCCTCACCTCGCAAGACGTCCACCTCATCTCGGTCAAGAAGATCGAGAACCCAATCTTGCTGGATAACCTCAACCTGCCGAACAAATGTGGTCTATATGATCCGAAGCTTGGACCGATGACACCTAGAGATGTGTGAGTGATGAAGAAGCAGCTCGACCAGCCTACGGGTCTGAAGAACTGATCTGTCGTCTCTAGCTGCGAAACATGTCACCTATCTTACTTCGCCTGTCCTGGACATTTCGGTCACATCGAGCTTCCCATTCCCATATTCCATCCTCTTTTCATGACCGAAGTCTACAAGATCCTTAAATCCACCTGCCTCTTCTGCCACCACTTCAAAATGCCAGAGATCCTGGTAGGTCTGGTCTCCCATGAATGATACTGATTGTATTTAGCTCCGCCAATACATCGCTCGTCTTCATCTGCTAGACGCTGGTCTACTAGAGGAATCTCAAGCCGTCGCCAATGTCTTCCCGAAATCTCGAGATCCGCGTGACGACGGAGGAGATGAGGGGACGGAAAACCGCGAGGCGGACGCTTCAGCGATTCCAGCGCAGACAGCGGCGGAGTACATCTTGATGATCGGCAAGTTCGTCAAGAGTGCTCTACACCGAGCAAAGGAGCGGAAGATTGGAAAGGATGACTACAAGGATGGACTGGTCTACCAAGAGCGGAAAGAGGTCTTGGATGGGGTTCTGAAGACGGGGGGGAGGTCATGGATGCGACGGTGTACGAGATGTCATGCGTGAGTCTCAGTATACCATCCTGTTCTGATGTCCCATCTAGCAATGCTCCGACATTTCGGAAAGAGAGGACAGTGAAACTCATCGAGATTGAGCTCGATGCGAAGAGCAGGCTTCATAACGAGAACGTCGGAGTTCGTCGGCGGCATGTTCTCGGCGATGGGCGAACACTTTCCAGGAAGTCTCGCAAACCGACTGATCCAGCGGACAACGATTCGGGTATCGAGCTGAGCAGTGAAGGGAGCAGTGCGGCAGAGGACAACGAGCTCGGCCCTGATGAATCGGTCAACGAGGAGGATGAAGAGGATGAAGAGGACGAGGAGGATGGGAAAGCGGACGGAGTAGCTCGGGCGGCGAATGGGATGGCCAAAGGAGCGAAGGGGCGGAATGAGCGTGTGATGTCGCCGGCAGAGGTTCGAAATCACCTTCGACTGCTATTTAAGAATGAACCGGAATTCTGCACCCTCCTCTTCGGTCGACATGGTGGCCCATCGCCTTGTAAAACGTCTATTTCTACCGCCGCCCTCGCCGACATGTTCTTCTTGGACGTCATTCCGGTCACTCCAACCCGCTTTCGACCCGCTTCTAAGCTTGGCGACGATCTATTCGAAAACAGCCAGAACTCGCTACTATCGGCAGTCCTCACCACCTGCCAGCGGATACAGGAGCTCAATCTGCGCTTGATAGACCAGGCCAAGGCGGAGCGAGGTGAGCTGGTCCTCGACGCTATCGCCAAGACCGAGGGATCTCGAGTCTTCGAATTACTCCTCGAAGCATTGATAAAGCTGCAGCATGACGTCAACAGCTATATGGACAGTAGCAAGAATCCCACCATGATGCGGCAGGGCAAGTTGCCTCCGCAGGGCGTCAAGCAGCTGCTGGAGAAGAAGGAGGGGTTGTTCAGGAAGCACATGATGGTTGGTGAAGCCCTAGACCTGTCAAATAAGCTGACACTTCGCCAGGGCAAGCGAGTCAACTATGCTGCGCGATCTGTCATCTCCCCGGATGTCAACATCGAGACGAACGAGATCGGGATTCCTCCGGTCTTTGCGAAGAAGCTCACCTATCCCGAGCCGGTCACATCGCAGAACGTGGCAGAGCTCCGTCAGCTCGTCATCAATGGTCCGAGGGTCCATCCTGGTGCTTCATTGGTGCAAAACGAGGACGGGTCGCAGGTTTCTCTAGTGAGTCAGAAGAGATATACGCAGTCCGTACTGACGATCTCACAGGACAGAACAACACTGGAACAGCGAACGGCGATCGCCAATCAGCTGCTAACACCACAAGGGGAAGCCTATGTAGCTGGAAGCATCCTAGGACCACCTTCTCGAAATAAGAAGGTGTACAGACACCTGCGCGACGGCGATATTGTCCTTCTCAATCGGCAGCCCACACTGCACAAGCCGAGTATGATGGCGCATCGGGTCAAGGTTCTGCTGGGCGAGAAGACAATTCGTATGCATTACGCAAATTGGTGAGCCCGATTTGTAGTGCGGTATCAAACAAAGCTCACAAGAGGCCAGCAACTCTTATAACGCCGACTTCGACGGAGACGAGATGAACATCCACTTTCCTCGTGCGCTGCTTCCTATCGACGCCGTATTCTCGCTTATGACATGCAGAAAACGAGGTGGCCCGCGCGGAAGCGCAAATGATAGCCAACACCGACAACCAGTATCTCGTGCCGACATCCGGTAATCCCCTTCGCGGTTTGATTCAAGATCATGTCGTGGCCGGCGTCTGGATGTGCAATAAATCGTCCTTGTTCACTCGCGAAGAGTACTTTCAGCTCATCTACGGAGCTTTGAGGACCGAGGACAACTACAGCGGTGGCGGCCGGATCATATCGCTTCCTCCAGCTGTGTATAAGCCTCGACCAATGTGGACCGGCAAGCAGATCGTGCGTCACTTGAATGGTCCAGTGCTAATCGCGTAGATGTCCACCATCCTCACTAACCTTACCCCGCAGAATGCCAAAGGCCTGAACCTGGTCTCGCGCAACAAGATACAGAATCCACTCTGGGGTCGAGACGATTCGGAAGATCCTGGCTTGTCGGAAGAGAATGTCGTCTTTCTGGATGGACATCTCATATGCGGTGTTCTCGACAAGTCGCAATACGGAGCATCATCATACGGTCTCGTCCACTCGGTACATGAGCTTTACGGTCCATATATCGCAAATCGGCTTCTTGGTGTTCTCAGTCGGCTTCTGACCAAATACCTGCAGCACAAAGCGTTTTCTTGTCGGATGGACGATCTCATCCTTACGGCGGAAGGAGAGAAGATGCGCAGGGATATCCTCGACAAGGCAGCTGGTCATGGAGCACAGGAGGCTATGAAGTTTGTCGGCCTCCCAGACGGATCGAGGATGGAGGATCCGGAGACGGCCAAGAACCTGGCCATCCGGCTCGAGGAGATTCTGCGGAACGACTCTCTCATGGCGGGTCTCGACGCGGTTATGCAGTCGTCGTTCAACAAGACGACATCAAAGATCAACAACGACGTCCTTCCGGCCCATCTCATTCGGCCCTTCCCGGACAACAACATGCAGATGATGACTCTTTCTGGCGCCAAGGGGTCAAAGGTCAATGCATCGCAAATTTCGACACTGCTCGGCCAGCAAGCTCTTGAAGGCCGACGTGTGCCTACGATGATTTCTGGCAAGACGCTGCCATCATTTAAGCCGTTTGACACGAGCGCGCGAGCAGGTGGATACGTCGCCAATCGGTTCTTGACTGGCATCCGGCCACAGGAATACTATTTCCATTGCATGGCGGGGCGAGAGGGTCTGATCGATACGGCGGTCAAGACCAGTCGTTCCGGCTATCTCCAACGATGTCTCATCAAACATCTTGAAGGCGTTCGGGTACATTACGACCACACAGTCCGGGATAGCGATGCCTCGATCCTGCAATTCCTGTATGGCGAAGATTCGCTGGACGTGACGAAGCAAAAACATCTCCAGCACTTTGACTTTGCCGCAAGAAACCACGACTCCCTCATCAATCGCTTCCGGCCCGGTGACATCGATGGTAAAGCTGTGATGGACGATGCTGTCCATCACATGAAGAAGGCTTTGAAGAAGCCAGGCAAGTACGAGCCGGCTCTGGCGCTGCTATCACCCAGTCGATTCTTCGGGAGCATGTCGGAAGATTATGCGTGTAAGCTGAATCATTACATCGAGGCAAACGAGCTCGGGTACATCAGCAAAAAGGGTCCGCCCAAGTCTTCCCCGTACGCCTCGCAGCGGATCTCGGACAAGGATTTCTTGTCGCTTGCGAGGATGAGGTATATGCGTAGTCTCGTTGAGCCGGGAGAGGCGGTCGGGCTGCTTGCTTCGCAGGGGTGAGTGAGCCCTTCGAGTCTGGACCTAGCTGACAGGGGTAGTGTGGGGGAACCGTCCACTCAAATGACGCTCAATACCTTCCACTTGGCGGGTAAGTCAGTCCGGCTCTTCAGCAACTAGGCTGATCCTTGCAGGTCACGGCGCCGCGAATGTTACCCTCGGGATACCTCGTCTACGAGAAATCGTCATGACCGCTTCAGCGAATCCCAAAACGCCGACGATGAAATTGCCTCTCCGTGAGGGTGTCTCCGTCAGCGACAGTGAGACCTTCATCAAGCAGGTCAGCCGGCTCAACCTTTCTCAAGTCGCTGAGCGTGTCACTGTGACCGAGCGCCTTTCCGGGCGAAGTGCGGAAGAGTCGCGTTTGCGGAGATACACCGTGTTGCTCGAGTTTTATCCGCCAGAAGAGTACCGGTCGGAATACGAGATCACGTCGGATCAGCTTCACGACAGTCTGGCGTTTAGTTTCGCGCTCAAGCTGAAGAAGGAGATCGTGGAGGAGATGCGGACTGCGCAGAAAACGAAAACTCAGGATCTGCAGGTTGGTCAAGGCTTGCGTGTTCGCGGAAACGATCTGGCGGAAGACGAGGACGGTCAGGCTGGACGAAGAGGGAGGGACGATGAGCTGGACGACGATGATGGGGATACATATCAGGCCAAGCGACAAGCTCAGGCTCGACAGCACGAGTACGAGGAAGACGACGGTGCGGATAGTGGCATTGCTGACCTCGAAGACTACGTCGAGCAGCACTTGGCCGAGGATATCGAGGATGCGGCGCCGAAGAGAACTGTCAAGCGAGACGCCGATGAAGAGATGGATGTCGACGCCACGGAGAAGGCGCAAGCAGATGCTCGGGCCGACCTGCTCAGCGAGACATTCAAACTTGCGGTCAAATACGCCACGAGCTTCAGCTTTGATGTGCTTGGTGGCAAGTCGGCGCAATTTGATCTAGAGGTAAGCGAAGTTCGTAGGGCCTGGCTGATCAATAGTTCCCATCAAATGCACCGAAGTTGCTACTCGTCGATATCATCGAGCGGACATGTCGGTCTGCGGTGATCCACGAGGTGCCGCATATCGGACGGTGTATGAAGATCTTTAATGACAAGGGAGAATTTACGGTGTCTCTACCTTGACCTTTCATCAGCAATCCGCTAATTCCTGTTCAGCGCTCCCTGATCACCGAAGGTTCCAATCTCCAAGGGATGTGGTCGCTCGCGGACGAGCTCATCGACCTCGACAACCTAGCTTCCAATGACATCTTCGCTATTCTTACCGTCTATGGAGTCGAGGCCGCTCGACGAGCGATCATCGAGGAGATCTCTAGCGTGTTTGGGGCGTACGGTATCGCTGTAGACTATCGGCATCTCACCGTCATTGCCGACTACATGGTGCGCTCGTTGGTTCATCTCGCCCTAGTCGCTGATATTTCACAGACCCACGCCGGAGGGTACCGACCTTTCAACAGGACCGGCATCTCTAACAAGTCGTCGCCCCTCCTCAAAGCATCCTTCGAGACGACCGTCAATTTCCTCTCTGAAGCGGTACTACGTGGCGATTTCGACGACCTGACCAGTCCGGCGGCTAGGATCGTCATGGGAAGACCGAGCGCGAACGGGACTGGAAGCTTTGACGTCCGGGCACCGAATCGATTGGGAGACTAGAAGCGGGGATTTATGGAATCTTGCATATCTGGCATCGATATATAGCATCGATATCCGGCATTTTTGACAGGTTTGTGCAAAGTTGACATATTCGTGAGGTTACATGATAGTACACTCGTCTCCGAGTCCGGCTCCACCAAGTGCCCCCAGATCCTAGATGATATCAGCCAGTCGTCCGTATTATCTGATCAGCCTGACTACACTCACGAAACCCTCTGGCAACTCCCCCATGATCTCCTTCGGTGGTCCGCCCAGGTCCTGCATCTCCCCTACCAACCTCGCAACCTCCTTCCCATCCTTCTCATCGCTATACCCGGGTCTCCGAAAAGTTTCCAAGATCTGCTGAACCAGGGCGTGCTGTTGTCTATATTTCGCTAACTCGGCTTGCGAGACTGTCGACGGTGGTGCGGCGAGGTATGCCGGGTACTGCTTCCGATTCAGCTGTTTTCAGCAGGAGGAATGGAACGCACCTTTGAGGCGAGTTCCGACATAGGTTCCTCCAGCACCTCCCGCGTCATGAGCTGCGCCATCATCCCATCCAAAAGCCCTCCTAGCTCTCCATCGTCTCCTCCTAGCCCATCCAGCGCCGAAGGGTCCGAGCCAAGCTGCGATAACAACGCCGCGAGGTTAGGCGGTGCTCCGTCCCCTGCCCCTGTCGCTCGTCTTGCTCCAGACGTAGCAGGCTGGTTGAGCGACTCCATCGTCCGTCTGATCGTCTCTTGGAAATCCGGTTTCGCTTCTCCACCTTGAGGTACAACCGCCGCTCGAGATTGATCTCCAACCCCGTTCTTGTCGAGACCGAGCGCTTCGAGACCTTCGCCGGAGAGCATCATCTCCAAAGCCTTTTGCCACGCTTGCTCCTCCTCCTCCGCTGATAATGAAGCTTCGCCCTCCGTCCTTTCCAGACCCGGTACTAGAGGTTGCCCGGTTGGTTTGGACGTCTCGGCGTCCGGCATGGGACCGGGTGGATGGTCACTTGCTAATTGACGGAGGAGGGACTCCATGCCCTCCACTAGGGAGTCTTCGAAGTCCTCGTCCGTCTCTTCGGTTTCTGAAGGTATAGGGGCGGAAGTAGAGGCTGTAGAGGGGAATGTGGCTCTGGTGGTCTGTGGCGAGGATACCTGTGACTGTTTGGAAGTGATCGAGTCGAGCTTGGGAGCATTGAAAGATGCGAGGACATCTGGGACGTTGTCAGATGCAAGACATGTTAATTTGACGAGACTCACCGTCAAGGTCGTCGAGGTCGTCATCGTCGTCCACGTTTGGATCTCGGTAGGATGTTGAGGAAGAAGGTTTGGATGACATGGCGGCGGGAAATCTGAAGGGGAACGGTGAAGCTCGGCTTTACTAGACGCCCGCAAAGCTTAGACTAGCTGACGTCTGGTGTCAAGACTCTAGCTTGAGCCGGGGTACGTATTTGAAACCTCCATTTAAGGCATGAAACGAGGTTTGGGCGTCGCACTTCGCGCGTGGCTGTTTGGACCTGAAAGCAACAAGGGCCAACAAAGCTTGGACGTCGATCCAACCTTTTTCCTTCCGTCCTTCCTCCTTCTTGTATACCCATCTTACACAACTTACGCCCACAGGCATACACAGAGACTGTTCCTCGACGCGAAAAAAGACGTCTGGCGCGACGAGATCAACGGGACCTAATCCGCCATCAACAATTCTCTGAACCGGTGTTTCAGACCTTACACCTACCTTCTCGCCGTGTTGTAGGACTCCGACATCATGTCCCTGTCACCGACTTCACTTCATAGATAGTCTACACGCTCCTTGATCATCCCACCCGTTCAAGTCCCTTTGCTCGGCTTCTATAGACGGCTGGAACGGCATCACGCCGCTTAGCCCGTCGCCCGCCATGTCACGGAAACCGCCATCAGCGCTCCTCCTCACCACCATCTCGCCTTTCATCCTCGCCGCCATAGCCGACACGTCAGCACCGTCGTCTTTGCCTCAGGTCGACTTTTCGCGCATGGGCAGTGTCGGGCTGGGAGGGTCCTTTTCGGGGCTTGATTGGTTCTCGCCTTCAGCATCATCCTCGTCAACACCGTCCCGTTCGTCTGATGGTGACTCCGTCTTCGTGAGATCGTCCGATGGGAGCTCCCAGTTGCTCGGCAGTACCAATGCGGGAGGAAAGGTCAGCGCTTTGTGCTGGTCCAACTCGACAATCTCGTCAACAGACTCGACCGCCCACGGTACCCTCTTCATTGGCGGAGCCTTCACGTCTGTCTCGTCAACGTCCTCACCCAACATCATCGCTTACTCTCTTACCTCTTCCACATTCCACGCCCTCTCTTCCGGTCTCGGTGGACCCGTCAACACTTTGCATTGTGACAATGCTTTAGGCGAAGTCTGGGTGGGCGGGTCATTCTCTCCTCCAGCGGGAAGCGGAGGGAATGTCGCTATCTGGTCTACATCGTCTTCCGCATGGTCACCAGTCGAATTCGGCGGTCTCAATGGTCCTGTCGAGACGATCGCGCCGAGTCCCAATGGGTCGAACCTATACTTTGGCGGTCACTTCACGACCAGCTTCGTCTCCAACTCGTCCTCGCTCCTCAATGCGACTTCCTCTTCCAATAGTACATTGGGCAACATCACCTCCGTCCCCTCCGCACCCCCCAACACCTCGACTACCGGCAACTCTGGCTATCTTACCCCGGTGACCCTGCCATCCTCCTCATCCGCTTCGGGAAACATCACTGTCACAGCAGGACCATCCACGAGCCAGTCTCAATACTCGGATCCGAACGTACTGCTGTGTCCGGGCAAGGGGGTATGGCTGGCGCAGGATAAGACGATATCGAACGTGGACGTGATGAGCTACAATCGGGTCAGGGCGACTGGTGCACGGGTCGCAAACGGACTGGTGAAAGGCAGAGGTGCGACTAGCTTCTGGTGAGTCTGCTTTCGCGAATGGGACGGCTCTTTGGCGGAAACTGAGCTGATATCGAGCAGCTTCACTTCACTGCCCGACGACACACAACTAAACATGACCTACACCGACCCTGCGACAGGGAAGAACGCGACCTGCTGGGACCAGTGCCCTCTATCTACCGACCCGACCATCGCGGCACAAGACTTTATCTTTACCGATGGACCCAGAAACTTGACGGGTCTGCAAATGCAGTTGAAGGCATGGATTGGGAAAGGCGCGGGATTGAGCAGTGTACAGCTACTCTCGGAGGGTACGCATGCTGTGGCTTTCACGATGTCCGCTAATTCTGCCTAGGCGCATACACATCGGCAGTTACCGCTGGGAATCAGGGTGTCTGTTCGGCAGCCAACACCTCCTCCGTGCAGCAGTCTGGCGAGTGGACCACTGGCACCGTCGATACCACTATTCCCGCGACAACGGCTTATTACATCACCTCGAAAGTCCCCACATCCAATCCGACCTATCCGTCCGTCACCTTCTACCCCTACGTCTCCTCGGCTGGGTACTATGACATCTACATCATTATTCCCGGCTGTAGCAGTATTGGTGACTGTGCTGGGCGAAGCAGTGTCGACATCGAGGTGTTCCCGGTTCCGGGAGGATTGGGATGGACGAGCACGATAAGCGAACAGGTACAGGAGGATACCAAGACGCTGGTCTACTCTGGCCCGGTGGATGCGTCGACAGGCAGCTTTACCCCGACAGTCGCGCTCGCGTTGGCCAAGAGTCCGCTGAGCGTGGCTAGCGGCAAGATCTATATTAGTGTGGCGGAGGCTGTCGAATTGGTGTTGACCGGTGTCACTAGAGATGGATCGAGCTCGAAATCCTCGCGAATATCGGGAACGGCTGGAGTGAACGGGACGACCACGATGAACCCGACGCAGATCACCAAGTCCTCGGCTCAAGTCGCTTTCGGGGTCTTTGAATGGTCCACCTCGTCTACATCTACCATAAACGCCGCCACTTCGGACCTCAGCAATTCAACCGAGACCGCATTGTCGCGAATCGGATTCGCCCTCGATGCGGCTTATAACACCTCGTCACTGCCTCCAGCCTGGACCGTCAATGCTGTAGCTATTTACGGGAGCGCTATCTTCGCTGCGGGTGATTTCAGCGCGCCAGGCAACTACTCCAACATCATTTCTGTCGACGCATCGGGACAAGCTGTGCCGCTCGCTTCGCAAGGACTCAACGGGGTTGTACACTCCGCCGCCATCATCGAAAACTACCTTTTCTTTGGCGGAGAATTCACCTCAACGGCTGCGTCTGGAGGAGTCGCCCTCAACTACCTCGCGAGGTACGATCCCAAGGGGAATGCCTGGGCGGCTGTTGGTGGGGGAGTGGACGGCGCCGTTTTCGACCTCATCCCCTCCTCCAGCTCGACATCGCAGCTGATAGTGGTCGGCAACTTCTCGCATGTTGTTGGGACAGACGGCTCGTCGACTCAGACTGGAGGATACGCAATCTGGGACACGTCAAAGTCCGCATGGTCAACTCCCGAAGCGGTATACGGGAACGTCTCCGCTGTCGCGGTCCCGAGCTCGTCATCAGCGGTGAACGCACATATGTTCCTCGCTGGCAGAGTCTTTGGGGTGACTAGTAATCCGGCTAGCGGAGTCGCCATGCTTTCGACCAGCAGTGATGGCTCCGCAACCATCACATCACTCAGCAATGTCGCATTCGGCTCGGCAGGCTCCGCACCCGCTCCATCGTCCTCGGCCAGGCGGCGATCTCTGCATGCCCGACAAGGCTCATACACTCACAACTGGCTCTCTCGATTCACCAGCGCCATCGTGCAGCGGAAAAGTCCCATCCTGTATCCTCGTGCCACGACCGCTCCAACAATTGCGACTCTACCAGCTCCAGCACCTGCGGTCCTCACAGGCGGTTTCTGGACCAACTCTTCCGCCTCGGGCAAGCCCACCGTCACTATACTCGGAGGAAACTTCACCTCCGGGTCCGGCTCGAGCGAGGTCCAGGGTGTCGCTTTCTACAGCTCCAGCAGTCTTACCGGTCCAGATCCTCCCGTACAGGGTGTCGTCCGAGCGCTACAGGTCATCGGCAACGACGTCTACATCGGCGGAACGGGGGTGAACGTCTCGGGTGTAGGTTCAGGTGTCGTCGTGTACCATCTCGCTACCAGCTCATGGTCGACCGGGGGTATCCCTCTGCTCAACCCAGCTGCCGGCGCAAATTTGACCGTCAACGCGATCAAGGCGAGGAGCAATACCGATACCGTCGTGGTTGTCGGCAACTTTGCGACCGCAGGATCGCTTGCCTGCGCTGCGGTCTGCTTGTGGGACACTTCGAAGGGGCAGTGGTCCACACCGGGACCTGGACTATTATCTGGCCAGGTCAGGGCGGTCGACTTTGCAGACGACTCGTATGACGTCCTCGTCGTCGCTGGCTCCTTCGTCCTCTCCGATGGGTCCGTGGCGTACGCCGCCTCGTACAGCTTCACCAACTCCACCTGGACGGCTCTCGGTACTCTGCCTGGGCCGGCCCTAGCCATCACCGTCGACGACAAGAACGGATCGAATGTCTTCGCCGCTGGGTATGCCACGTCCGACGCCTCGCCCTACCTGCAGCAATGGAATGGTCAGGCTTGGACCGCGCAGAACCAGTCCCTCTTGAGCGGGAGTGTGGTACAGCAACTCGCCTTTGTCCCCATGTCGACGGAGCACACTGCAGTGGGATCAATCGAGAACGATCGCATGTTGATGGTCTCCGGTGACCTTTACCTCGAATCGAGCGGCAACGTCACCTCCGCGCTTTACGATGGAGCCCAATGGTACCCTTACCTCATGGCCAGCTCCGGCAATGGTGGCCTCGGATCGGCTAGCCAGCTCTTTTGGTCGTCGTCGAGCTTCAGCTTCCACGTCCGCCATCTCCTTGCGAGAGGCCTGGTCGTGCTAGTAGCCATCGCTATCGCCACCGGCCTGATCCTCCTGCTGATCCTGATTGCATTCATCATCGCCTACCTCACTCGACGGTCGGAACGACGCAATCCTCACATGAGCAAATTTGAACGGGAAGGCAGCGAGATATCCTCCACTCATCAGCATGTCTTCAACAACGTCCAAGCGGCACTGGAGCAGTCTCTGATAGGAGGATCCGCCACGACAGCTATCGCTGCAGCGAGAGAGAGCGCTCCTAGCAATTACGGCACCGCAGAAGGAGCGGCTGGCTCGGATGAAGAGGGCGAGGATGGCAGGGAGAGTACGATGCGCTACGACTTCGAAGGACCTGAATTGCAACCGGGCGAGCTGAGTATGCGCGCGGGACATCGCGTGGTCGTACTGGACGACGTGCAGAGTGACGAATGGTGGTATGCTCGGGATCCAGTGACCGGAAGAGAAGGAGTCATACCTGCAACATACGGTGGGTCATCAATCATGCTCACAGAGTTCAGCTGATAGTTTGCAGTATGGTGACGACTGAGTGACGGCATGACATGACGATAATGACCTCACACGACTGTAGAACAGCCCAGCATCTGCGAATATGCACGATACCCTGCCTGCATCAATTTCCACCTGCATATCATCTGGATTCGGTATAAACTATTGATTTGGACGGCGGCTCTACGGTGCTGGAACCCAACACACAAGCTTATCTAACCCACCCTCGTATGCAAATGTTGGGAGCTCTACGTTCTGCGCTGTTAGGATTCGGTTTTGACCCTTGTGACATTTCTCAACGTCTTCCGACCGGCCGCCAATATTCTTTGAGCTCGCTCCTAAGGCTCCTTTACCATGCCTCGATCCAATGACGATCCTCGGCGACATGTGCAAGTGCTGGCCGAGCAGGTCGGAGCGGTGAGTGAGCTTGGTCCGACTTCTACCTTTGCCAAGCTGGATGTATTCCTCGCTCTGAGGCTTTCAATCTCGTCATTGGGTCCGAGCGAGCTGATCCGAGCTGATCAATCACGATCTCAGGTTGCAGGGTCTGAATTCCCAGGTCATTACCCCGGAGAAGACCATTCATGGAACCTCCAGAAGTTCAAGGAGGTGAGTCGAACTCGTTGCCCTGTCTACTCCGTCATCAGCCATGATTGCAGCCGCTGACCGGTACCTCGCCATCTCAGAACCTCGTCGTCTCCATTCAACGACTTACCCCTTCTACCGTCGAGTTTGACCTCGTTGGCGTGGATGCGTCGATTGCCAACGCTTTGCGACGAGTAATGATCGCTGAGGTGTGTCGTCTTACCCTCATGTGAATCAAGAGCAGTCTGATAGAGGAACGTGAACGACAGATACCGACCGTGGCTATCGAGGAGGTCTACGTATGGAACAACACCTCCATCATGCAAGACGAAGTGCTCTGTCACCGACTCGGTCTCGTCCCCCTCCGTGTCGATCCTCGGTCTCTGTCCTACAAAAGTCCGCTCCGCCTTTCTCGCCCTTCTCTTTCACCTTTCACTGACGAGGATTTGTGGTAGAGAACCCAAACTCCCAACCCCACGAGACCGACACACTCATCTTCGACCTCCGCGTACGATGTGATCGCCGACCGGACGCTGTTCCGGGCGAGACGGACCCGAGGAAGCTGTACTACGACGCGAATGTTTATACTGGGATGCTGGCGTGGCAGCCGTCGGGCGAGCAGTCGTGGCGGTATGGCAAGAAAAAGCCTCGGCCTGTCGATCCTGATATCCTACTGGTCAAGCTTCGCCCAGGACAGGTTAGTCCGCCAAGCTGTCCTCATGAAAGAGGTGTTGATGAGAGAAGATGATCGACTTCCACTGTTTTGCCCGAAAAGGCATCGGCGCAGACCACGCAAAGTTCTCACCCGTAGCCACTGCCTCCTACCGTCTTCTCCCCCACATCATCCTCCGCGGCCCGATCCCTCTAGAACACCAAGAAAAGTTTCAGCAGTGTTTCCCACCAGGAGTGATCGAGATCGAGGATGACGAGGTGGTTGTGAAGAATCCGAGGAAGGATACGGTCTCAAGGGAGGTATTGCGGCATCCGGAGTTTCAGGATTTGGTGCAGCTCACTCGGATACGGGATCACTTTATATGTACGTTTAGCCAAAGCCTCGTGACCGAGCTGACGTGGAGTAGTCAACGTCGAGTCGACAGGTCAGTATGAACCGGAGGAGCTGGTACCTGAAGCCATCAAGATCCTGCTGGGCAAGATCACGGCTGTGGAGGAGGGGCTGGACAAACTCTTGGCGGGAGAAGCGGATGCCTGAGCGAAGTTGACAGAGATGCATGGTCTATATCATATCCCCATCCGTGCAGCTTTAAACCGCGAGACCTTCTTCGCTGGTGCTGGATCTGGTGGAGGGGCGGGTGAAGCAAGTGATGGTGACGGATTTGATTGTGTTGGCTTGTTTGCTTCTCGCACGATAGGGGTGACAGCAGGAGGCAACGTCTCCTCCTCTACATGGCTCTTCGCCTCAGCTGCCCGAATAGGAGGCTCATCCCCTTCCAACCCCAACAACCTCCGCTTCATCTCCCTCTTCCGTCCCCTCCCTTCTCGTTTTTCCGCATCAACCTCTCCATCCCCGTCCCCTTCGTCCTCCGAATCACTCCACCCGACCTGTCCCGGCGCCAAGACCAATTTCCCATTCTCCAGCTTCCCGACCCTCACGAACTTCCTCGGATCATCCGGCGTGGGATTGACGATCCGCTTCCCGTCCGCGATTTGGGGGAGGGCGAGCATCACCCCGCCTTCCTCGTCGGGGTCGTCGGGATTGAAAGATTGGTATCCCCGACGTCGGTGGAATTCTAGTGCGGCTTCGCGCGCGAGGAGGGCGTCATCGAAGTCATACTCGTCCTCGTCGGAGGGGTCGTCGTAGTCGTCCTCTTCATCTTGGTCTGTATCGACGGGATGGGAAGTATTTCCGTTGCGTGCTATAGACGCGTTGGAAGATGATGCAATACTTGTTGTTGTAGTAGTCTCGGGCTCTGATGGACGCGATACTGCCCTCTCGATGACAGCAGGCTTCATCGAGGCCATCTGCTTGCTCTCTGACATCTTCGGCAGATTGACAGTTGGCCGGGTCTCAGCTGACGACATCGAAATCACAGTCGTAGCCGAAGCAGTCGGACTGGGCAGCTCTTCCTCTGGCTGTGCCATGCGCTGAGCAAACAGGCTACTCTTTCGAGGCCCAGTCCGCAAAGCTGCAGTGGTCGTCTTCGGCTTCGATGGTCCCCCAAGGAAACCCCGCTTGAACCCCGCGAAGCCTTTCTCGCCGACCTGGCTCTTCACAGCCGGCTTCGGTTCAGCGATCACCGGTACTGGTCTCGGCTCGAATTCCCCATTCGGCATCGGTAAGACTACTCCACCTATCCGCGCTGACATTCCCGAGTGGTCCGGCGAATCTGGCGGGATGGGTACGGATTCGTCGAAAGAGACGGATTTCTTCCGGGCTGATTGTTTGAGGATCGATTTGGGTTGGCTCGTAGGTGATGGGCGGCAAATTGGCGATGGAGGTCGAATGGGTGTTGAAGGAATGGAAGGCGTTGTGGGATCTGCAAACTCCTCGGGCTCGGCGGAAAGTTGGGGTTGGTCTCCCTCATCATCACCATTATCCCCCTCATGGAAGATCCTCCGGCGGAGAGCGGCACGTCTCGCAACGGCTGCTTCGGACCAGAAGTCGTCTGCTGGCTTCTCAACGTCGAGCGGTGCGAGCGCCTCATCCTGTACGTCTGAGGGCTTCGTGGGGATTGCGCCAAGGGGTCTACCGTCGGTGTCCTCTCGGATTTCGTGGATGGGCAAGCCCTCCTCGTTGATCATCTCCAGCCCTCTCAGCTCGGCCAGTAGTCATGAATAAGAGGGACTTACAGCGGCTTCCTCTTTCGAGACCCTCCCTTTCCGTTTCCCGGTGTCGTTCGCCAAAACCCGCTGAGTCTCGACGAACTCGTCAAGCACATCCGCCAATGACGATTCTGCCTTGCTGGCGGCAACAGGACCACTCCTGGCAAGCGTGTCGGGCTCTGACGATTTCTCCTGGGCACTGCTTTCGATGATTGCAGGGGCTGCGGGATGTCGAGTCGGTCCGGCGACTGCTGATCTACCGAAGAGCGGATTCAGGTGGATCGTTGGAGGGAACGCTGTTCTTGGACTCGGCCCCGCTACCTCATTCTCTGATACTCCGGTAGTCGAGATGTCCCTCCTCGCCCCTTCCTGTAGTCTCGCATGCTCGACCAACAGCGCTTCCCCAATCAGCCCAATCCAACTCCACTCAAAACCCAACTCACCGTTCTTCCTCCGCCTGACATACCCCACCGCCTCCTCAGCCGTCATCTCGACCCAACATTCACCGCCGACAATGACCTTCACGTCGTTTGTATGGATCACAGATCCGGAGAAGGAGGCTTTGGAGTTTAGCGGGATGCGCGCTGGCAAGCGAGTTTGGGAGGTCAGGATGGATAGTCGGGCAGCTAGGAGGTCGAGGGCGGCTATGTGAGATTGGATGGAGGAGTCCGAGGGCTGAATGGGGACTAGTATGTCCAGTAAGTCTTCCTCCATCCCTATGAGGATTGAAGGGGGGAATCAGATAGAGTAGCTGCTTGAGGCATTCTTTTGGAAAAGGGTGCAGCGCAGAGGTGGAGGTTTGTTGATGAAATGTGGCAAATCTCGTATCCCAGATCGGCGTCTGATAAATCGGATTCACCAGACACTACTCCTCGCTCGCCTACTGCATACGGATTTATACGAGGTAAGAGGGAGATCTCAAGCATAGATACGTCCTCCGGAAATGGTACACCTTCCGCTGGCTGACAGACCTCCTAATATCGAACGTCCGCCGCCGTCTCGTTCGTACATAGGTTGGCAACCCTTACAGTCCTCTCGAGACTGCAAGCAGTAATCCGACGGCAATGAATGGCTTCCTCAAAGGTCGTGAGGTGAGCGGGAGCTGCGTAGAATCAGCATCACGATCTTGCAAGCGATAAGATTCGTACCTAGTCTGTGATGGCTAACGTTTAGACCGTCTCGGAGAAGGACATCACACGGGGATCACACCGACGGAGGGCGCTGCTCCAGATCGTCCATGATCCTAGCCATTGCCCACTCGACCGCTTGCGGAGTGAACAGCGGTGTCTCTCCTTCCGCAGCTCCGCTCTTACTCCTCGGGACCCGCACGACTCGGATTCCCATTGCCTATCATCAGCGGGTTCTATTATCCAGCTCACCTCTACGCCATCGTCCATCATCACCTTTGCCCCGTCGAGGTAGACGACATGTGTGATGAGCGCTCGGGGTTCCCATAATGGCATGGAATACAGTGTTCCAGATCGCTTTGGCTTGTCATAGTGCCTCAACGAGTCGAGCATGGCGGCGATATGATCGGAAGCGTTGTACCCAGGTGTTTCTCGGTCGTCCATCGAGTTCACTGAACTCAGCACGGTCAACATGATATGACCCACGAAGAACGATCTTTGCACGGAGACTGCAAGACGTTGCGATGGCTGTGGCGAGACAGCGCAGCGCTAAGCATGGTACAATGCTTGTCCATAAAGATCCGCAAGAATAGACCAGTACGTCGCGTCGGGACAGAGCCTCCAGAAAGTCTGGGTTCGGCTCGGGAAAGACTTCCTAATGCGCCATCAGTGTATTGTTTCCGTCGGCGCGGGATCTCCTACAGAACGCACCTGACCGTAGAGATTAATGTAGAAGATCCGCTCGATTCTCGCTTCCAGCGGTACTTCTTCCAGCCCCTTTCGATATTCAAGATTTACATCTGCCACCGTGTCCACCAGTCCCGTCTCGTCTAGCGAATTCCTTCCTGGTGGAGGTAGCGAGGTGTCCCATGTTCTCGAGTCGCGCCGAAGCCCATGACTGAGAAGAGATCTGACATTGCGAGCTGTTGCGGATGGCAATAACGCAAGAGGAGATGCTGGAGAGGTCGGGTGCGATATGGCACACTGCCCCACCAGCGTTGTCCCATTGGCCAGTTGCGCAGCGATGATGGCCGTTTGATTCGTATTGATCACCGGAATGACTTGCACATCCTGGTTCACCCTGGCTATCGATTTGAAGAGAAAGATGGCGCTGGGCAGGCTACCGAAGAGATCCCTTGCCCCGGTGAGAAAGCCATTGCCGAGGGAAAAGTTGCGGAACGAGAAACGCTTATGCGCTCGGCGAAGGCAGAGGGTTTGGAAATGCACCAGGAAAGCTGTAATCAGCGCGATCAGTTCTCGCCCTCACCTCTGATGCACTCCTTTTTATCCTCTCCGATGCCTACCCAAAGCGCGCTTTGGCCCTCGACTATTTCCATCCACAGGTCCCTTACGACCTTTTCCGGGGCTTCCGCGGGGAAGCGGTACGCCATGAAGTTGTATATCGCCAAGCATTCCGTCTCCTCTTTGGTCGTCGGGTTATCCGGGAGTGGGATGAGGCGGATCAGTCGGGAGCCTATGATTAGCGAGATTACCTATGGGAGCTTACGGATGTCGCCGATAGACGGGCCTCCAAAACATCTCAGAATCTCGGCAGATGACCCGCCGTCATCGGACACGGGCAGGACGAAAGCGGGGGAGGATCTGAAGGCCGAGGAGATGGCGTTGGCGCCGGTCCCGCCGGAGATGATAAGGTAGCTGAGATGGGGGGGAGACGTTGGCAGGTCGACATGTGGGTGAGGTGGTGACGTATCCATGGGGACTGATGTTACTGATGTCCAACAGGTTCCCAGCCATGTTGACGAGAGCGCCTAATTGCGATCTGACATATTGAAGATCACCTCGCTACCGGACCACGTGACGAACCCTAAATTAGTCAGGTCCGGTTCCGGTGAGTTTCGTCAAAACTGCAACACCTTTCATCAATTCTGAGGGGTGTCCTCGAAGCACCGGCGCAATCACCATGCAACGTAAAGCGCTCAAGCAGGTGAGCTTTCTTTGCAATGTGTATTTTATATGCTGATCCTCTCCAGCTGGGCAAGGTCACACAATGGACCAGCGAGAAGGTATCTTTTACGATTCCTGATCAGGCAGCTACTGATGTCTCCAGGTCTTCTCTGGCGAGAAGACTCAACTGTCAGACGACTTCACCGAATTCGAGAGGGACATAGATGTTCGGCGAATCGGCGTGGAAAGGTGCGCTTGAAAATCCTACAAGGCTGATAGCCCAAAGACTTCACGCGACATCCCTCCCTTTCTTCCGTCAGATCACAAAGGTCAAACCATCGGAAGACCCATATCCACCAGCCGGGTCGGGAAAGGACAAAATTCTTCACACCGAGGCGTTGGGATTGGTCATGATTGATCATGGGGGGGATATCGGGGACATATACGGTGTGCAGCTTCAAGCTCCGATCAGACCGAGTTGATGGGAACATTAGGAGACGGTCTGACCAAGTACGGAAGGGCGAGGTGCAAGTTAGCTGTTGTAAGCTGTTCATTCCCTCCATCGCTCTCGCTCACTTTCCAGGCGCAAGAGGAGTTTGGAGCCCGATTGAGTGACAACTATATCGCCGGGATGGGTGGGTGATTATTGCCTACTCCGGCTGATCCTGCAGAGGCCGCTCTAGACGCGGTCAATGACTACAAAGTGTTCCGGAAGAAGCTCGACTCTAGACGGTGGGTCTGAGTCGTGGTGCTTAGCTCATCGAGCAGACTCGCACTAGACTCGGCGATCTCCCGTGCCCAAGGGAGCAAGAAGGACTCGCGAGCGCTCGAGGAGGACGTCAACCTCGCTCAGATGAGATTGTGAGTACGATCCCCCGGTAGAGCTGATGTTCAGCGAGGAGGTGGAGGAAGATACGCAGTCTCGGATGCAGGGGATCCAAATGCAGGAAGGGCGGCAATGGGCCGAGCTGTCGGATCTGCTTGGGGCGGAATTGGAATACTTTTCCAAATGCAAGGATATCCTGGAAGAGCTGCGAGACTCGTGGCCCACTGGGTAGGTGGAGCCCCTCTTCACCGCTGACCCCAGCTCTGTGTCTACACGGCCGCGAGCCAAATCTACCGCTTCAGCGCGGTCCGTCACCCGAGCAGCACCTTCCCGCTCGTATCGTGACGGCGCTGGGTCAGACGAGTCCGACCACATCCCAAATCGCTTGCGGTCGCAGAACGCCTCGTCGACTGGCAAGGCCAAGGAGAAGCGGTCGATGCTCCCTTCGTTCGGCTCATTCGGGAAGAAAGGCGCCTTGACGAGCCTCGGTTCCGGACGAAAGAGCTTTGTCAAAGACAGGTACGGCAATCTCGACGAGGACGACACGCGAGAGGGACTTCCTTCCGACGATGAAGAGGTATCAGTGGTCGGAAGGCACAGATCCCATTCGAACCTCTCCGCTTCTCGTGTCATCCTGGAAGGAGAAGACTACCAGGCAGCGCCGCCTATGCGCCGTATCCACACGACTCCTCCGACGAGGACAAAGCTCGTCAGAGCCATATACAACTTTGACGGCGGCGCATCGGACGAGTTGACATTCCGTGCCGACGATGTCATCGAGGTGAAGAAGGAGGTTTCCGACGACTGGTGGATTGGCGAGATTCATGGCCGTTCTGGCCTCTTCCCCAGCAGCTTTTGCGAGATCGTCGCCTCTCCGATCACTGCGACACCCTCGTTACCGAAACGCTCTGTCCCTCCGCCCCGAGAAATGCCTACATCCCCAATGCTCGACCTTACATCCGACTCTGAGCACTCTCACGGGTTCTCAGACGCAGACGATCGCGTCAAGATACCGCTCTATGCTTCAGCTCAACCCACCGCTACCCGACCGACCAAGAAGCCAGCACCGCCCCCTCCTCCATCGAAACGATCAGCTTCATCCAACAACATAATCACTGCTCATACTGTAAATTCCTCTCCTCCGCCGTCCTTTGCTCGCGCTCGATCCAACACCGCCTCACGTCAGCCCATTCTCGACTCACCGCTAGAAGGCTCACCGTTCGGCGGGTCCGACGACGAGGACGAAAACGATGGCGTCCCGACCCCGGTGGCAGGTGGACTAAGCCATGGTCTTGCGACTGTGCATCTTGCCAATAACGGGACAAGTCACGGGAAGTGCAGCGCTTGCTCTTGCGACGATTTCACCCAGAACGTATTCAAGGCCAAGGGGATGTGTTCATCTTGCTACCACCAGCATTAGAGAGGATACGTTTAGTTAACATCGGTCTTGGGATTTGTGCATATGGACATTGGCGGATCTTGTGGTATCACATGCATGGTTTGTGAAATATGAAAGCCAGGCCATGCCTGCAGGACCCTCGAGTCTCCCTCTCATCCCCCGCGCCTTCGCTTCTCCACCCGCCATCCCGCTCCACCCACCACCTCGACCTCTTCCAATGCTCCGTTCGTCTCTTTCAGTAATTCCATTACTTCATCGAGCATGTACCTTGCGGGAGACGGGACCTTCAGGTTGACGTTTCTTGAGACTTCTTCGGACGAGGTCGGGGGAGAGGAATACTCCCTGCTTCTGCGCGAAGCCAGATCGGTAGTCGCGGTTTCTTGGTGCTCGTCAGTTCGGCTTTGATGTTTTGACGTAGGCCGAGTCGTTTGAGGCGGGACCTGGAATGTTTGTGGCTTCTTCGTCGCGTACTGGTCATCGTAAGAGGGTTTCCGCTTGCTGCTCGCCCGCTCGTCGAAGGGGGTCGGGATCGCGATACTTTCTGCGTCATATTCCGCCGCGAGGTCAGCGATGATGTCCCCAGCCTCCTCGCCGAGAAGGTTGACCGCGGTGTTCTGATCGAAATCGAGGAGTAGCCTCGGCGCTACGATCTGCCTTTGTCGTTTTGACCTCGAAGTGCTTCGTGCTGGAGTCGGCTGGGTCGGGGTGAAGAACGGTTTTTGAAGGCTTGAGCTTCGCTTGTGATTACTGCTTGCATCGCTTTGTCGGCTCGTACATTCTGGATGACGAAGGTGAGATTGCTTTGATGAGGTTTGAGATACCTCATCTTCACCTCGAACGGATACGATCCAGAATCCCAGCTCGACAATCTGCTCCTGCCTGATACACTCGCTCACCCATTCCGCGTCGAAGAGCACGATGGGCCGCTGGGTGAGGTGTGGGATGAGCGAGTCGTCGGGTGTGACGAAAAAGTAGGATACAGGAAGGTCGAGTGGATTCACGAGACGGCTGGAAGGTGACGGAAGGACGTGGCCACCGTGTGCGATGAAGAGGCGGACGAGGTGAGGGGGGACTGAGGGGGAAAAGTATGCGGGTGGAAGGTTAAGGAAGAGGGTCATCGGTGTGCTCGAGAGTGACATCGTCACTTCCGGAGTTGGAGATGTGCCTGATGGAGGCTGAACCCAGCGATCCAAGTCAAAGAGAGATTGCAGAGACCATCCGTATCGTGTCTCCCCGGGCAGCTTATCATTCTTTGTGACCTTTGGTTGAGATGTTCCTCGGGGAATCTCAAGCAGGACGAATGCCGGCTTCACGGCCTTTCATGACGCCGACCGAGCGGAAGTAGATCCCTTATCCACTACCGGTAAGTTAATGGTAACTTGGGTGTAGATCCACTAGCGGGTATAACGGCACATAAGCGAATGGAATGGAAGCCGACAATAATGTTGTCGCGAAAACAAAGGTAATCGTGCCTGAGAAATCGGTTAGTAGTGGATGTACCGGTACGTCTAAATACCAGGACCAGCTAACGGTCAGTGTGCTCTTCCGCCTCGGCATGCAGCTCCTCCTTGTTCAAATACCTCAATCCGCCTGATGCGCTCTCGTCCGGCAGCCTAAACACCTCTATCACCCGCTCAACGATCCCTACCGTCTACTCCTCCTCACAATCGTCTTGCTCCGTCATCCAGCAGACACTTCAGTCCCTCTTTCCTCTCGCGTCTACCCTTACCATTACTCGATCGCTCAATACTTCTCTCGTCCCAGGAAGGGAAGCCACGCTTACCTGCTCGGGACTTACCGGCGGAAACGGAGAAGTATAACCTCAGCTTTGGTACGATGGGACGGAACAGTTCTTCTGCAAGGCCACTGGTTGTGATCAGACCGTGGAAGCCGGTTGCGAAGGTGTGAACGGCTCCGTTTGGACGTGCCCGATTCTCGACTGTACATGTCGGAACGGAACCGATTTTCGCGGGGGCGGGAAATTGGTGAGTTCCTTCACCAGTCAAGAGCTGATGAGTAGTCCGCCTCCCAGAACCTCACATATACCATCAACAACCTCGTCAAGGGCCCTCTTACTGTCGACTGCGCGCCTAGTGGGACGTGCGACTTCAAAGAGTCGTTTCTGCAAGCCCTGTTCCGCCCCAACGGTCTCGAGCTTTCCTCGTGTTCGTTCGGCGAATGCGTCGAGCAGTACGTTGTGGATCAAGCTTTCGGTATCACTGGTGCTGTTCCCACCAGTACCAGCAACTCGCTGAGTGGGGAAGTCATCGCTGGTCTGGCTGTTGTCGGAGTCATTCTGCTCGCGATCATCGGCGTGACGATATGGGGCTTCGTCGTGAGGCGAAGAGCAAGGCGAAGTATGAGAGCAGACGGTACATTGCCCAAATCCGGCCGAGTCGGCATTCGATGGGTTGGAGTGGGGTACGAGGTCAAGCCGAATCAGTCACAGTCGTGGGCGAAGACCGTCGCTTGGATGAAGGGGTCGGGAATGGAACAGGCTGCTCTAGAGGAGAAAGGGCATGCTTTGGGTCCCAACGGCGGCAAGGCGATTTTGCGGGAGTTTAGCGGATCACTGCCTCCGGGTGGTTTCTGCTGTATCCTCGGACCCAGCGGAGCTGGTAAATCAACCCCCGTGGACATCCTGGCCGGGAAGCGGAAAGTGGGGAAGTTCGAGGGGCGAGGCAGCTTTGTGGGGGCCGGCTCCGAGAGGGTAAAGGTTGGGGATCAGGTAGGTTCGATTACCACCAAATGCTGCACTGGCTTCCGATTCTGCTCCAACTGCAAGCGGGAGCGGGTCGAATCCGTCAAACGATGAGTTAAAAGGCTCCTTCGAGAGGAGGGATACCGCAGATCAAAGCGATACTCCGTTCGCCGGGAAAGGGTCATCGAGCTATCCCCCGCAGAGCGTGCTGAAGGAGGGTGGGGCCCGCGTGGTCGATCTGGTCGTTCTGGGAGCATCGGAGAAGACGCCATGGTGGCCGATGAGTTATTGCGCCACGACGTTCCTCACCCAGATCGAGGTGCTCAGCGGGAGAGAATGGCGCAACCTCAAGCGGTGAGTCCGTGTCTGTGAGTCGCACTGACACGGCAGTGATAAGACGCTTTTGATCACACATCTCATCTTCGCCTGCATCCTTGGCGTCTTTGCCGGAGGACTGTACTTCAAGGTCAGCCTCACGATCGCGGGGTTTCAAAATCGCGTGGGAAGTCTATTCTTCCTCGGTTCCCTAATTGCCTTTTCCTCCTTGAGGTGAGCGAAGCAGCATGGGCGAGAGAAGACCCGCTGATGGACACAGTGCACTGTACAACCTGGTGGAGGTGCGAGGGCTGTTCTTGAGGGAACGTGCAGGATCCTTCTACTCGTGAGCGATCCTGAACGAATGGCATACAGCGCTCATGCGAATAGACCTCCGGTCTGGCTACTTTCGAGGGTGCTCTTCGACCTAATCCCCCTTCGATTGATTCCCACCATCATCGTCAAGTGGGCACACTCACAGGAAGATGACACTGAATCGTGTTGATGCGCTACCCCAGGATCATCGTTTACTTCATGGTCGGCCTTTCCCACGAAGCCGCTCGCCTTTTCAAGTTTCTTCTCATCCTCGTCGAGTATTGCCTCGGAATGACTCTATTCGTGCGCTCTACCTATTTCGTCTCCGCGCTTGCGTCTTCCGCAACGGCGGCGTCGCGATCCTCAGCAGCTCGCTTTGCAATCTCTTCCTCATGACCTATGCGGGGCAAGCCGGCGGTATGGTGTTCGGGCTGCAGCTGATCGGGATGACACAGCTTCTTCGTCAACATCAGTCAGATCCCGCCGATACTCCGATGGCTGCGGTACTTCTCGACACTCGGCTACACGTTGGAGGCACTATCCATCAATGAGGTCGGCTCTGGGCTGATGATCATCGTGAGTATGCTTTCAGACGAGACAGCATAGCTGATGGCCTGCAGGACGTGCTCGACGGTGTACCGATCGACATCAGCGCGACGCTCATCATGCAGACGCTCTTCGGATTCGAGCTATTATTACCGGTGAGTAGTATAGGGCCCGGAAATTCTCCGGCAGATATCACAGTTGGCTATTCGCCGATCAATTCCGCATGTGGCATTTTACTCTTCTCTTTCACGCACCCACCCTCTTGCGGTATTAGTCCCATTACTTGTCTTAGAGTAACTCCTAATGCTTCATATCATCACGGAGGCATGTCCACTACCTAGCAAACAATATTCAGTACTTAGTCTCCCCTCCTTGTGCAGCCCGAACCGCCTCCAATCTCGGCATGGAATCCACTAGGGTGTTGATATAACTCATCGGGATGGCCTCCCAAGCACTGTCTGCCTGTCCCCATAGGACGTCCCGGTTTCTGGCATGAACTGGGAAATCCGCAAGCCTCCCCTGGAGCTCGGACCATGCGTTCCTCGATGGGATTGAAGTCAGGAGAGTAAGGTGGGTGAAAGAGCCGCCGGTACCCCAAGTCCCTTCGAGTCAAGTCGCAATATTCGTTGTTATGGACGCGCGAATTGTCCTCCATGACTATAGGCAGTCTCCCCTGGTTGGTGAAGGTCCGCACAGCCTCAATTAGAGGCCCTCGTATGATCCATTCGGCGTACTTGGGGCCATTGATGCCGTTTGCAGGTGTCTCGCGGAAAGGACGCTGGAGGTGGTATCGGAGGGGTGGTGTGCATGCTTCAAGGTCGAAACGGTAGAGGGGACCCTTGTAGTTGTAGCCGATAATTCCCCATGCCATCACTTGCTTCCCTTGCCGCACTGCGGGTATGACAAACCCGTCCTCGTATTCCTCCCTAACTCTGCGTGTGACCCAATGACGTCTTGGATCCTTTCCAATCGTCAATGGTACCTCGTCCGTCCAAAGAACCGCTCTCCAGTCTCTCTGCATGTTATCCTCGACCCACTGGAGCCGTTTGACGCGTGTACAATCGGTAATGGGAGGCGCGTGTCGCTTATATGAAGCTGCGGCCCATCCTCGGCGGCAATCTTCCGTATAGTGCTTCGAGAGCACCCCTCTTGGCTTGCCAAGGACTCAAACGTAGTAAGACGGTTCGTTTCAATTGTGGCTAGGATCCCTCTACGGCGTTTGGGCTCATGCATGAAGGGCCGACCAGAGGGAAGGGTATAGGTGGACTTGCCGAGTTCAAGCCACTCCCGAAGCCTCCGGCTTGTAGTCTGCTTTACAGCCGTCTTCTCCTCTATTTCTCGGTATGTAAGCCCGGAATCACGATAGGCAATGACTCTACCACGCTCACATAGAAAGGTCACTAAAGACAACGCGGAGACTTAAGTGGAAGAGGGGCCACACTGCTCGGAATTAGTCGGCGAATAGCCAATTAGATGATCCTATTTTATGCGTCACAATTATACAATCAATCCGGCAACCCGGTCATAGGCGAAGTCCGTTTGCCCCGCGGGCCGGTTGTGGCTGCCATAAGAAAAGAACGAAAGTCGGCGGAGGGGAAGCATGCCATCTCGACGTCCTCGACATGTGACGATGAAGCACTACCTGATCATTCCATTTGAAGCTTGGGGTCATTCCCGACCCGAGATCACCCTATCACTCCACCTACTTCGTTCTCATCCTCATCTTCTCATCACCCTCCTCCTTTCCTCCATCACGCTCGACAAAACTCTCCCCCTCATCTCAAGTTTCGACCTCGATTCATCCGAAGCTGATCGACTTCGCGTGGTCCCTTACCCTAACCTCACAGCACCCCCCGCGAATCCGCTCGAGACGGATGAGGATGATGCGGCGATATGGCGGATCACCAATTGGTGGGTGGATAAGATCATGCCGCCTCTCTTGAAATACCTCAAGGTAGGTTCGACTTACATGGGACCGATTTGATGGGCTAGGGAGAGAGAGTCTGCGATCCGCCTGAACAATCACCGCATGCTCAGCCACCCGATGTCTACATCGTCGATAAGCTGTTGACTGTGTTGCCACGGCTGCAAGATGCTGGCATGCCCGCGCCAAGATACCTCGCCATCCTGCCGATGAGTCTACCTTTTGCCGAGACGTGAGTGGACAATGGAAAATGACATCGCTGATCGTCGCAGCGTCGCAAAGGTCGGTGATCCACGCCTTGATCGGGTGATGAGCGAATACATGCAGCTCTTGGACGGCGGTATGGGCACAGATCAGGCGTTCGACAAGGTGAATCGACAGACGCTTCATCAGAACTGAGCTGATACTCCGAGTAGACCGTGCGAACGAAAGATGAACTGCTCGATCAGTCGTCGGGGTTAGGACCCATGTGTGGGTTTCGAGTCGGAGTACTTGCTAAGCTGGATAGACATTCGTGAGATGGACCCATTGGGCTTGGAATCCACTAGATCCAATACGACCGGTACGTCAAAGTCCGTCTACTCCAGAGCTGAGGTCAGCTCGTTGGTGTACGGCGATGCGTAGCTGGCATCATCTCCGGCAAGCACCGTCGGGGGAAACGCTCATCGTCATCTGGCCATCTTGTTTCTCGCCCCCATCCCAGGAAGGAGTAATGACGATCGGCCCGCAGCCCTCCACCTTCGCCCAGCCTAAGGAAGACGACATAAACCGCTTCCTCGACCGGCAGCCCCCAAAGAGTCTAGTCTACATCTGCTTTGGATCCTACACCTGGATCCCGAATCTTCGACAGACCAAGATCCTCTTCGACACGATCGACAAGCTGGGTCTGGGCGTTCTGGTCATCAACTCGCTCATGACGCTGTTCTCCTCCCCGAGAACCGACCTGTTGAAGCTCATCAATGAGCGTCTGGAACGGCTGGGCGAGAAAGGGATGCTGGTGGATTGGGCGCCGCAGGAAGTTGTGCTGCGTCAGCAGGTGAGCCATCATTCCGATCATCATTCATCATGACTGAAGAGCAAACAGGCGGTCGCCTTCATGCTGTCTCATGCTGGTAGCAACAGTGCTCAGGAATGCATGATCGCAGCCATGCCCTCGGGTCAGTCAACGCTCTAATCACGATACTTTGTAATGACTGAGCTCAGTGGTTTGGCCGGGAGGATGGGATCAGCCTCACGTAGCGAGCGAAGTCTGCGAGCTCGGCATCGCCCGAGAACTGATACAAGTACGCACGGGACACAACGTCGGGCGCGAGACGGCATGCGGTATTCTGGTCAAGGGCACGGACGAGGCGATCGTCAAGGAGATGGAAGAGGTTTTCATGTATATGATCAGCGAGGATGGGGACGTGATGAGGGAGCGGTGTGAGCAAGTGAGGAAGATGGTCGTGGAGGATATGGAGAGCGGGATCAGTCATGACAACATGCTAGCGTTGGGGCGCATGTAGTATCGGACCAAGGACAACAGCATGATTTTACGTCTTGTACATGTCATGCGAATGTCTATCGATGCTGTTACGAGCTACACAAACGCCCTAGATAATTCCTTGCGATCCTCCCCGCCCAGACCCCGCTCATCCTGTCCCGTCGGACCCAGCTTCTCCCAGACCGCCCTCACCTCTGCCTTCTCCCCCTCACTCAGGCCACCCTTCTCCGCAGCCTTCCCCAACGCTCTCAGCGCATTCTCCTCAAACTCGAGATCCTCGCCGTCCCCGTTCTTCAAAGCCTCGACAAGCGCCGCGAAGATACCTTCCCGTCTCGACCCGTCCAAGAGAGTCTCACTCTCCCCACCCGCCTTCGTCCGCTCCTCGATGAGGTTGCGGACCTCATTGGGTATCTCCCCCTCGTACTTCTCCTCGGACTGCCTGATCAGCGTGCCTACAAGGAACGCCATTTTCCGACGGACGACGAGGTCCGGATCTGCTACTCCGCGACGAAGGGCGGCGTAGCCTTGTGAGGAGTTGGCGAGGAGGGCGGTGGAAGTGAGTGGCCAGTGCTTCAGGGCGGAGGAGAAGGCGTAGGTTGCTCGGGCTCGGGTGATGCTGCTCGGCCCTGGTGTGGTAGCAGAAGGAGAGGGGTAGATGATGGAAAGGACGAGGGACAGAGCATTGTGGACGTATAGCTATCTCTCATTCAGCGCGAACGCGGATGATGGGTACTTTTGAAACCTACGGCAGATTGCGCTTTCAGGTTGTTCTGGACCGCCGTACCGATGATCCAACATGCGTGTGTGACGATGGCTGAATGCTCTGACTTGAGTAGTGAGAGCAGCGGATCCCACAGCTTGAGCACCGCCATGTTGTTGGCATTATCGAGCATCTCGATTAGCTATATCATCGATCAGCATACCACGACCTCCGCACCGAAACGCACCATCTCGAAGTCATCGAGCGCCTCTACCCGCTGATCAACATCCAGACTCTCATCCATCGCAGTCGCCATCTTCTCCTTCATCACCAGACTATCGCTCTTCCCCATGATCAAGTCCAAAATCTCGGAGTTCAAATCACTCCGCTTCGCTATCCCGGCTAAGCTCGATGTCCCGGTGACGGGAGTAGCTGGACCCGAAGTGGATACGTCGGAAGCATCGTCGGTGGAGTCGTGGTAGTGTGGGTCAGAGGGATGGAGGGTGGATGAGCCGGATGTGGAGGTAGGAGTGGGGTTGAAGCGGAGGGAGAGCTGTTGGTCGTTCGGTGCTTCGATCTTGGGGGTGGAGTTGGCGATAGACCAGCGCAGTAGGTCATTGAGGTCGGGCATCGTGGAGCTGGAGGAGGTGACGAGAGCGACAGGTGTCTCGTTGAGAGAGATGTCTCGATCAATTTTGTATGCAAAAGAAATCGGACATCGCTCTCCTTTTGATTTTTTGGGGTGGCAACCTTGCTTCTAACTGCATGGCAAAATCGAATCAAGCTGCGATCTCTCTCGGAAGATTGCTTATCGTGAATTTGACTTCCCACGTCACCAACGTGTTTCAGCTAGGCACGGCTGTTGTTACCTCTGCCTCGCAGGACGCTTCGACATTCTCCTTCATTCGCACGCCGACATGCGGTGAAAGGAGGTTTCAAGAGTCTCGGAAAGGGTTGGTGTGATTCTCAATGGAATCGAGGGCGTTCACAGGCTGACGAGACTCGTCTAAAGTGGGACGCGGCTTTCAAAGGAAGAGACCAGCATACTCGCTATCACCCGAAAACACATCCATGTCTAGGGTGTACGAGCGAATCTGCGAGATACTACGACTCTCTACGTGAAGGAGCTCACACCGAAACGGAAGATCAACACATGGTCGGCGTTTGATTCCGAGATCCTGCCGCCTTACTTGCCCATCTTTGGCGCATCCGGAGCGCGCTCGCCGAGCCCAGCAAGCACCCAGTGGACCTTGCTCGCTTCTTAGCTAAAATATTCGCCAGTCGACATCCGGCGTAGCTCCTTGCGGACGCGTACGAGCGAGAACATCAAAGGAGCCTGTCATCATGCCGAATGATGGAGAGGGGTCTTCCTCGGCTTCCTCCGCGTTGCGGAGTTCCTCTGTTCGACCACTGATCTCGAAGGGGATCCCTGCTACGTCGACTCCTGTACAGCTCCGACTAGGGACCTCGAGCTCGATAACGCCTGGTGCGAATCGGCACATCCTCGACCATGCGCCGAAGTATACACCCTCCGTCAGGTCTTCGGGCTCTTCTGCCGGCATGTCACCGACACCCAGCAAGCAGGCTTCATCCACTGGAAGACCTGCCCGTAGGTCGATCACCGAGTCCTGGAATCCCTCATCTTCGAGGCCTAGTCTCCCGAGACAAGGTATCGTAGATGTAACTTCACGCCCGCACTCAGGATGTAAGCATCTGCTTGTCGAGCTCGCGTGGTGACTGAGTAGTATTGCCTGTGTTCAGATTCCGTCGGCAACGGCCCGCCGACGCCGCCAAGTGGATCAGCCGGCTCGTCAAGCGAGGCAGTATTGCCAAGCTCCGCTAACGACCCTCGGCTACGACGAACTCCTTCAGCCGGCGACAAGCGGCTCCGGACGCCATCCAGTACCTCGCCTGACCGTTTGACCAAGCGATCGCGGCCTTCTTACCAGAGTGTCGACGTGATCGACCTGACCATCGGACACACATCCCTGAACGGTGTGATTGACCTATCGCTGGACTCGGACGATGACATGTCGGACATCATTGAAGTCTGCGCGCCACCTGTCAGCGAGATCGTTCATCGACCCAGACCGCGGCCCCCTAAACCGGCCGATCTAATCAAGGCCCCTAGGACCGCTCAAAAGGAGCTCCCCACAACTGGTACGCCCAAGACAGCTGTGATTCAAGCAAACGACAAAAGCGCGTCGTCTCTCCCCAAACCCGTGCCAATACTGGACCGTGTGGAGGGACGGATTTCGGACGTTTGCCTGGATAGCGTTGTCCACGGTACACCGCATGATGAGTTTACGACGCAGTCTAGGCCAGTTGTTCCCATTCTAGGCGGATTCCAGCACGACTCGATATCAAGCAAGCCAAACCGCGCCAGCTTCGATCATACAGTGGAGACGACTGCCCCATCCATATTGGGCGCAGCGGGCGACAACGGGTCTTTTGACATTCCTGCCACAGTCAGCGCGGTTCGACCTGCCCTTTCTTACCCTCCCCGATCGCCATCCCTGACTCCAGCCCTGCCAGCGGTGAAACAGTCCCCGCCTTCGACGAACCACAGAAGGGGTATATTCTCGTTCGATGCGCGGTCTCGCCCTGAGGTCGCGGGTATGAAGCGGACAGTATTGCGGCTGATTGAGACAATATACCCCCAACCATCCCTTGATATTGAGCGGAATCGTTCCGTGGTAACGCCCTCCTGGGTGAGCAGGTTCATCGTCGATAGATTAGCCTGACTAGCCGTTTGCAGCCTTCTGCGGACTCGACAGAAGCGACTAGCCTACCGAGCCCTCAGACTCACACGCCACGGTTTCTCCAGCGGAACGTTCGCGTCGGCGGTATCGGGCTCTGCTCACAGCGGGACCTGCCGGGCGAGCGGTTTGAGCGTCATCGCATCCGCTTGGCGGCATATGAGCAACGTCTCAGCTCATTGCCCCGGCGGACTCACTTTGACTTCCACACGAATGAAGACGACCAAATACGCATACGAGAGAAGAGCGGAAGAACGGGCTTAGACGAGCTGTACATATGGAGAGCGAGAGCCGAGCTCCAGTTTGAAAACGGGTGAGCAGGTATCATGTTGATCAAGGTTCGCGCTTATACCCGTAGACGTCTGCCCCGAACACTCGTTGTCATGTTTGGGAAGATGCGTGTCGTGGAATGGCCTTCTAAAGGACCTTCCTCCGTCATTCCTGCACTATTTCCGTCTTCGATTACCAAACCGCATTCTGTCATCAGTCCGGGTACCTTGCTGCATACCGAGCAGAGGGACGGTCACGTCCGGTATGTCTACGTGATAACACGCGCCAAGTGGTCCTTATACATTCCCCTAGGCTCAACTTTACATCCCCGGAGCCCGGTGAGGCACAAGGCTTGGTTGTTCATCTTTTCGACCCGATTGCTGGCATGGCATGGTCGAGCGGCAGAGACCCATCGGCCCCTATACTGTACTGGATCAGCGAAGAAATCAAGCTTGTCTCGCCGAGAGGCTGGTCGCTGCCAACGCAGCCGATCTATTTCCGAGCCCCCAGCAGGTGGAGCGGGACACACCACGAGCTGGCAATCGTTGGGGGAATCGAGGTAGCTTGGGGCTATGATTACCATGTCCCAATGGCTTCTTTGCGAATCAGACCTCGTTCGACAGAGCTGACGCCGATGGTCAAGATCACCTATATACTCGGCCGTAATCACTGCGCAGTCGTCAAGGCTGGAGAGCGGGAGAGAATTGTGTTGGGATGGCGTTGCGCGTTTTGCTCCCTTGACGAACTCGGTGGGGAGGAGGAGTTACTGTTGCACTACTCATTGGCACATCGAGAGGATTGCGAGGTCGAAATTCTTGAGCCTAGGGAGACAGTGAGTGGATCAGTCCTCAAGAGCTCGATCTGCTGACCCGTCAAGGTTGGCGACATCCTCCACCTCTTCATACGCTTACGCATCCACCCAGACCCTCAGTCAGCCGCCGAGGCGAAACCGATAAAATATCCGCTACTGCCGACGCCGCAGCCTGAACCGCCGGAATGCCTCTCATCGGATGGCAAGATTAACAAGGCCCTGCCCAGCGCCGCGAACATCGCATCGTCTGAAGACGATACCGCGAATGACGGAAACGGTTCCCATCACAAAGCTGTGGCAGAACTCCACGATTTGTTCATGGACGACACCCCTTCTCCTGACAACGGGAGACGCGCGCCAACGACGCGTGCCAGCGCAGAAAACGATATCGGGATGTTCACGGAGACGTATGAAGAAGCGGAGTCCGACAAGTCGGCCGCAGATATCCCGGAGGTCCCCGTCTTGCTTACTGGCGAGGCCGCTGTTACGAATGCCGCGCGCGATTTCCCAGACCTCAATCTATCCAAGGAGGAACCAGTCTCGATCGGGGCGGGTCAAGGAGACGAGCCTCTCCAGCATAGAGCAGTCCTCGCGGACGATGAACTGTCCACGGACCACCAACCACCCTTACTTCCTGAGACGTCGTCTAGCATCCTTCCATTCGAGCCGAAGCTGTCCCATGCCGAGCCATCCTCCCAGGCGGCGCACGCGGCTTCATCTTCGCTCTCAATTTCTGCTGCTTCCGCGTCGACTGAGCAACTCGCATCTTCCGATGCTTTGCCCGCGGCCGGCCCGTCGCGTCTTCCTGATCGTAGCGACATCCAGGCTCGGTATCCAGAAGGTGCCTATCCCAATCCTCTGAAAGTCGCTGCGCCGCAGATGTTTGGTCGTGCCAACAAGTGGACTGAATGGTCCACAAGGGTCAATCCGGGCACTCTTGCGGATCTTATGCCGGAGCTTGACAATATCTATGATGGCGGAGAATTTCGGCACGTCATGCGTGACCAGGAGGAGGTGCGATTTCGTTTGTTTCGACTTGAAATAGCTGACTCACCTGCTTAGTCAAATATCTGGATGTGGCATCATGTAAGCGAGCGAACGAAGACTTACTCGGAATTGCAGCTGATGTCGCTCCATAGCTGACCGATAAGCGGAAGTTCGTTGCATGTTGCTGGGGTCGCTGGCGACACGAGCGAGGGTGAGGTCGGATTGGTGGACGCCGTCCATTTCTAACGCCTCCACAGACCGATGGCGACGATTGGTCAATCCGAGTATCTGAAGACTTGGGTCGACAAGTACGGAGCCATCATGCGGCGGGCGGATTGCGAGCTGGAGTTCAAAGACCAGGTCTACGTAAATCTGCTTTCCTGGATGCTGGCCACAGCTGAGACTGGACATAGATCGTCTTCCATCACCGACTGATCACGCGGCGGCTCTTGATCCAGACTTGTGCCTATTGGGACCGCTTGCGAAACGATGAGATGCGCTCGCGAGGCGAGCCAGTCTCGGACGACGATACCGAGTTATGACGTTACCATCCTCTCTCATCTATGGACGCGATCTCTTGTAATACAGACAGTATATACATCGGTAAGGATGTCTTTGGTTCGGACAGTAATACTCAGCATGCATGAGCCGGGCGCCGTCTGGCATACATTATCCCATTCTCGGCTGCTTCTCGCCTCCCGCTGAGACCTCCATCCCTCCATCTTCCGCAGGCCGCTTCATCGCCGGTCTCACCGCTCCCGCTCCCATGCCCATGCCCATACCTCGCCCCATACCTCGTCCTCGGAACCCATACGGTCTAGCTTGGAATCCCCTTCCTCGACCAGGCATGCCCATACCCATGCCCATACCCATGCCCATACCCCCACCCATGCCATTCTGCATTCCCGTCGACCCATTCTGTCCGCTCATACCCATGGCCATCCCGCTCGCAGCAAGCAACTGCATCTGCATGACACTCGCGTTGACCGCCTGCATCTGCGTCTGGAGCATGACTCGAGCCTGAGGCGTGATCTGAGGGTTCTGCAACATCTTGTGTACCTAGGCGGGCGTCAGCGGCATATGGCTCAGGAGTGGGTGTCCCTACTTGAGTCATGTATGTCTGCATGGTTTGCGGATTGAGCATCTCCTGCATTCGTGCGGGATCAAAGCTCATCCCAGGGACGCTGGGTACTGTCGTCGAAGGTCCCGCCAATGAACCATTCGTTTCGCCGTTAGGGGCAGCGCTTGGTGTGACGGATCCCTCTTCGGACTGTCAAAGTCTTCAGCTGGGATCCCGACAAGGGATCAAGCTCACTCACCATTACTGGCGTCCTCGAGCCATCCTCTTCCTCTCCTTTCTTCTTACTCCGCTCGATCTCCCCTTCGACATAGCGTCTCACCCTGGCCCTCAGCTCCGGATCCTCCTTCAGTTTATCCAGGCTCTGCACCTTGCTCTCGCAACTCGGACATTCGAATGAATGCTCTAATAGGCTCGTCTGGATGCACTCCTCACAGTACGCCGTATCGCAACAAGGAGTCCGGACCGCTTCCCACACGAGCTTCTGGCAGATCGGGCATGACAATGCTCCGTCGAGTGGTTGCTGATCCCGCACGTCCGCACCGGTCAAGGCGCGAGGTTTCGCGGCTGCTTGCTTCTGCCATGTGCGTCTAGTTTGGTCAGTAGAGGTCCTTCGAGATTACGGAGGACTCACTGATCAGGAACAGCTCTAACGAAACCTCCATCTGCCGTGAGCATCGCCCCTCCAGAAGACCCCTCGCCAGTCGATGGCGTTTCGACGGTCTTGAGGAAACTTCGAGGGATACCGGTGACACGGACGAATCGCTTGGTATCGGCGGCGGCGGGATCCTCGTTCTTAGGGCAGTTTTGGATCCAGTGACCTGCGAAGATGTGGGCAGCAAGTAACTCCCGGCAGTAGGGGAGTAACGCACCCTTTTGACCGCATCGATAGCAGATGTAGCCGACCGGAGGCTCCTTATCAGGTGGGAGACTGTAGTCGAACTTGCCGCCGGAGGGTGCTCCGCCCGTCTTGGGCTTTGACCGGAATTGAGCTCCACCTCGCTGTCTAAAAGTAGGACAACAGATTCAGTGGGCGGAAGACACAGGTGTAACGATGCTGCGCGTGAAGATGTGATAGCATCCCACACTGACTGAGGCAAGTCTTCCAGGTTCTGTTGCCACTGATCCGCCTCCTGCTGCATCATCGCCTGGATCCTGGCGTCCTCATCCGCATTTCCCGTCGTGATTGCGACAGCCGGCTGATCACCCTGCAGGTCGCGTCAGTCTCAGCTTTCAGCATCGCAACACCACGCCATATCGACTTCATCCCGGAAGACAGCTGAAAACGAACCTTCTTCTCCTCCCTCCCGTCAAACCTCTTGGTCATACTCGAATACATCCCCGCATTCCCTTTTGCCCCCCTATTCTGCTTGGCCTGCATGGCATCCCTCGCATGGGCTTCGATCCGGTGATCGCCCGTCAATGCATCGGCCGTGGCAGTACCCAGGATGTAATTCTGCGCGTTTCCGCGGCCTCTCGCAGAAGATGGAAGCCGACGGGCGACCAGCGATGAGGATCGCGGAATTTGGTGGTTGTCATCTTTGAATTCTGGATGCGATCGGTTAGCACGGGAAGATTACATCTATTGGAGATGCTCACCTTCACCAGTAACATTGTCAAAGATGCCCAGATCGAAATCCTTTCCATTACCCATTTTGTTGCTGAGGATGATCTCGCGCTTGAGGTCGAAGACGGAGATATGAGTCCCGTCAAACGTGACGCGAGACTCGTCCCGTCCCGCGCCCCATCGGTAGAAGACTGTCGACATGATGATTGGATGGACGAAAGCTCAGGCAGGGTTCAAGACTGTCCGAGCACGCTCAAAAGAGGAGAGAAACCGTTAAGGATCGGATGGGGTGTGTGTGTGTGTGACGAGGTTCCGGGAGCAGGACGGGATGGTATCGCCGGTGATGATATTAGCTGCAGTATCTTGAGCAATCGGTCTCTGAGCGGTCGATGAAGCTGATGAGTGGCAAGACGCTCAGACACTCAAACGCCTTTCATGCGTCAACGTCCCGCTGATAAAGCTATCAACCAAACCAAATAAAGCTTTCAAAGTTCAAAAGAAAGGTATGGAGACAGTGGAAGAGTGATCGACGACACCGGAGTCTGCTACTCGAGCCCTGAGAACATGGAGATTTGATTAACCGCTTGAATGACGTGGATCCGTTACGTAACATGACTTCCGAGTCAAGCGAGATTGATTTCTCCTCGGACTTTTTTAGTTTGCATATGACATACCACCATGCGACACCTGACTCTCTTCGCATCCTCTTCGTCTCCTGTGATGTCCAATATCATTCGTGCCTTTACTACTGTACCGACCTCTTCTTCGCCGAAACCCGCACCATCGAAAGACCACCTCGTCTACACATACGGTACTGAAGCTTTCCCAGTCGGATTTGCGGTGGGCTCAGCACATGCTGGAGTCAAGAAGAAACGGGAAGCCCTTGACCTCGGTGTACTGGTATCGACTTCCGATCGACCATGTTCCGCTGCAGCTTGTCTGACGCGGAATGTGTTCAAAGCCGCTCCAGTAACGGTCACCGCTGAGCTGTTACAGAAATCCGAAGGACGAGCAAGGGGCTTTATCGTCAACTCGGGATGCGCGAACGCTGTCACTGGAAAACAGGGTCTGGAAGACGCTTGGAGCATGGCAAATACCGTCTCATCGCTCATACCGCCTTTACCAAATTCCTTTAGTAGCGAGCAACCAGGAATACTAGTCATGTCGACCGGTGTCATTGGTCAGTATCTCCCAATCCAGTCCATCACTTCCACCCTGCCGTCCATCACGCAATCCCTCTCCGATACACCTCAAGCATGGCTTGACCTGGCCAAAGCCTTCATGACGACCGATACCTTTCCCAAGCTCCGAACCCGCACCTTCACCCTCGGCGACCGTCTCGTCCGGATGGCAGGCATCGACAAAGGGGCAGGAATGGTTGCTCCCCATATGGGACCGCCCCAACCAGCTCACGCCACCCTTCTCGGAGTCATCGCGACCGACGCAGCTATCGCACCGACTGCACTGCAATCCGCGCTGGACTACGCTGTCGATCGAAGCTTCAACAGTATCACCGTTGATGGCGATATGTCAACGAATGATACTGTCCTATGTCTGGCGAATGGTGCTGCCGGGAAGGTCGGAGATGAGGGACGGGAGAGTGCTGGACCAGCTATGGATGAGATCTCGGAGCATGGGAACCCGGAGGAATTTGGCAAGTTCAGGGAGGAATTGCGGGATTTCGCCGAAGAGTTGGCTCAGCTGGTGGTGAGGGATGGGGAAGGGGCCACAAAGTTCGTGACGGTCCGCGTCAAGGTACGTTCATGGCAGACCAGACATCATCGCTCACGGAGACATGCAGAGTGCGCTTACATTTGACGTCGCGAATGCCGTCGCGCGGTCGGTAGCGTCCTCATCTTTGGTCAAGACCGCATTTTACGGAGAGGGTATGTTAGGACCCTGACGAGCACTTTACCTGAGCCTGACAATTTCTTCAAACAGACGCAAACTGGGGTCGTATCCTCTGCGCCGTGTAAGCTATTCCGATCAAACATCAAGCATGTGCTCATGGATTCGTAGCGGTTACACCTCCTTACCCGAATACACCATCCATCCATCCAAAGTCTCCGTTTCCTTCATTCCCTCCTCCAGCTCCTCCGATCCCACTTCTCTCCGGTTGCTAACCAACGGCGAGCCGGAACCGAAAATTGACGAAATGAGGGCAAGCGCGATCTTGGCTGAGGTGGATCTGACGGTTGAGGTGGATCTGGGCGATGGGAAGGAGGAGGCTAGGGTTTGGACCTGTGATTTCTCACATGTGAGTATCCAGAGGTACGACGGTTCATTCAGCTGAGCATCACGTCTTAGGAATACGTCACGATCAATGGGAGCGTGAGTTATTAAACCTTTCGTCTGACTCCGAGTGCTGACTTATTTCAGTACCGCACATAATGACAGGCGCTATCCGCTGGGGAGACCGACAGCGGTGCGCCAGGGGCCAATCGAATATCAACGATCTAGATCTAGAGACCAAGAAGGAGCACAAGAGACGATTATGTATGGTCGTGTATACATGCCAGATGCGTTGAGCCAAATGAGCCAATGAATGATACGAACACGAACAAGACCCATCCCAAATGCTGTGCCGTTCCACCATATCATCATCATTCCGAATCAATCTCCATCCCCTCCTCGACATCCTCCACCCACTCCTCCCGTTCTCGCCGCTTCACTCTCTGCTCCCAACTCGCAAAGAAATCCATCTTCCCACTCTCCACACCCCCATCCCCATCTGACAAATCTCCATGTGCTCGTAGAACTGGACTGCTCGGTGGTGCGGGAGGCATACTCCGTGCTAGGGGGACGAAGAACGGGCGAAATCCCTTTGCTCGCTCGACTTTGAGTTCGAGGCTGAGTTGGACCGCCTTGTGTTTCGAGGGTGTGGACGGTGAGGGTTTCTTGGCGATTTTCGCGGATTTGGGGGATATTGAGTGAGGTGGAGGGTGGATGTGGGGTTTTTGGCTGAATGAGGAGCAGGCGTGTGAGGGGTCAGTGGCAGAAAGCTGGAGTGGAGGAGGGATGGGTTTGGAGGTGTAGAGCGGGAAGTGCGGGAGGGGGAAGGGAGGTTGTGTGAAGAGAGGGGAGCAGGTCATTTCGGGACTTTGCGAGGGGGAGAGAGGTGGAAGATTTCGGGGAGTCGTGGCGAGGCACATGGCGGTGGGTGGCAGAGTTTCGTGGTTGATGAGGCTGGAAGCTGAAGTCAGCGGGGAACTCGTCAAAGCACGCGTATCCAGAAAAAACTCACCGAAATGCTTTCGGTCTACTCGTTGTCACGAGATTATCTTCGGTAACGTCAAAGTCGTCTTTCGTTTATCAACAGTCAAGATCAGCCCGGAATGTGATGAGAAGACGCTGCCCCCATTCCGGAAGGAAATGGTCCTGTTGGGGCCTTCGGAACTCACCCGTTGGTCGCCTGAAGAATTTGCAGGGCGTTCAGTTCAGCGAAAATCGCGAAACAGGGGGTCTCGTTAGGTTCAGGGTCCGGGTGAAGCGGTAGGAATGGGGATTAGACTATCGCGGCTTTGGCATAAACGACACGACGAGGGCTTCTAGTGTATCATCGTGCTCCGACTCCGGCTCGGAGCAAGATGTCTTTCCGACTCCGACGATGATGAAAGGACGCTGAGATAGCAATGGCCGAGGCGAAGCCCTACCGAAGGCTGGTGAAAGGACTGCGCGGAGTTTTAGTGCGATGGGAAGCCCTCGGACTTCGCTTCGGATGATCAAGCGAAAGAAACCTCGTCTGGAGGGTTGCCTCCTCGGCCGGAGCAAGGAGAAGAAGCGAGAAGACTCGGCAGTTCCTCTCGTCGGCCATCGTGTACACGGGTCTTTCACAAGCGTCAAGTTTGGAAAGGCCAATCGATGCGAAAGGCCCTGGCCCCATGTGCACAGCTGCATCCATGTCTCATGTCCTCCCGGCTGCGCGTCGAGACTTGCCTGGCCGTTGTGCCCCACGTCCAGCAAGACCTCCACGCCCTGCCTGACCACCACGTCCACTCTGACCTTCTCGTCCACCCCCACCACTTCTACCACCTCGACCACCTCGACCACCTCGACCACCTCGACCACCACGGCCGCCTCTTCCTCCACGATCCCCTCCACCCCATCCTGGGATATCGTTGGTACTGTTCCGGTCGTTCTGCTTTGATCGCCGGCTCCCGCCTCCGAGCGAGTATTTTGCGTCTCGTGCATGGCGGGGCATCTGGGGACATAACGCATGGTCAGTATCAATCGACGGGTCTGAGAATGGGGTAGTTAGGGAGGAACCTACCTTTGATGCGCCCCTGCCTCCTCGTCCTCCCCGTGCTCCCCCACGGGAAGGTCGTCCCTCGATCGCACCGACCACCTCGATCTCGAAGTCGTCCCCGTCTCCATTTTCGCCAAGGTCCATCCCGTCTTTCCGCTCTATACGGGATGAGGATTTGAGACGAACATAGACCAGGCCAGTTCAAGTATGACTTACTCCGCTTGATCCCATGCATCCGCTCTGCAAAGCTCTTCTTGTCCATTTCCCGCTGCTTGAGCTTCTCCACCTGGATTTGCTTGCCGAACTTTTTGAGATCGCGCTGCTTCTTCGCTGCCTCGGATTTCTTGATACCCTGACTGTGCGAAGCATCAGCGAGTGTTCAATTTCATCTTCCCAGCTCAAACAATTGATTGAGCGGCAAGAGACTTTGGGCCACTCACGCCTCCTCGACGAGCTTTGTCCGGACCCGTTCCATATGCTCGTCCGACTTGACCATCTCGGCATAGTAATCGCTGGGTCGAGAGAATGGGATATCGTGCTTTGCAGCCATCTTACGGGCGACAGGAATCTGATCGAGAGCGAGCTTGTAGCTGGGTGGCGTCAGTCCGTATTCTGGCTCTGGGTAGATCCAGCGCACAAAGCTGTTTCTCGTTGCAGATCTACCAGGTTGATCAGCTCTCAGAGTGTTTTATGGTCAGGGTAAACTTACCATCCTGGGGATCAACATCAAGCACGTCCTTGCTGGAGCAGACGAGGTGCTCCCGCCAAGGCAGGTGTGTGACTTTCACTCCCTCAGTCAATATCCGCATTGCAAGCTATTAAGGAATGACTGTCAGCCTTACGATCAAATGTTCACTTGAGCCAAGCGCACCCTGTTGTTCGCCGTGATCTTCCGCATGGGCACAGCGTCCTCATCCAGCGAGGCTTCGGAATCCATGTCGTCGAGAGGTATGGCATCGGGATCCGCTCCAGATACAAGGACAGACTGATTGAAGGCGACCCGTCTCGGCTGAGAGCAGCAGTAAGCGGAGAGGCCTGAACAAGAAGAGAAGACAACGAACCTGATCCTTATCATCCGCCTCGGTATCTCCTTCTTCATCCTCCTCATCTTGGTCCTCATCTCCACTGTCTTCTTCCTCATCCTCATGCTCTTCCTCATCGCCATCCACCAGGCTTCCATCCTCTCCTTCCTCCACTTCATCGCCCTCAACCTGATCCTCATCCTCGTCATCTCCATCTCCGTCTAGTGCCAGTTGAGCCTTTTCAAAGTCATTCAGGCCTTCCTCTCCAACAAGCTCCATCAACCGTCTCATACCTTCCTCGCTGTCATCTTCTACTCCTTCGCCTTTGCCCGTGCTCTCCGAGTTTTCCGAAACGTCCCTGTAGTCGTCATCATCATCCTCGTCGGTCTCCTCTTCATTGGGCTTTGGTAGGGTCTGGAAATTGGCCTGCTGATGATGTTTTACCGCCTGCGTCACAGGCTTGGAACGTCTTGCCCCATCCTCAAATATGCTGCTGCCTTTTCTGACCGCTGACACCATCGCGAAAACTCTATTCCGAGCTGGCAAGCAAATACGGAGGATTGATGTCTGAAATTTTCATGCGGCAGTACCTGAAACACGGGAATATCTGCCACCATGAGTATCTTTCGGCGATTTGACATTTCCACTTTAGCTCGCCAGCTGTGACACAAGGTGATTCATCCTTCCTTCTCCTGGCTGAAAAAGTTTCCTGGAGGTTTGTCGCGACACAAACGAACCGCCAGGTCGACCTTGTCGACATCGCTGACCACCAGCTCTCGACGCGTACTTCGCCGACCTCCCGTTCGACTTCGCCTTGGCATTTCCCTCAATTCTGACGCCTTCCGGTGCTCCTCGCTTTCTCAACCTACCTCATCGCCTCCTCCGGTAGCAATCCGGCTCCTCTCGCCGACGTCGTTAGCCCGAGAGTCATTCAAAGCCTTAACGGGAGCCTTCTCTTCCGTTAACCATTCGGCCTTGCCACCTTCCTGCTCCTTGACCGATCCCTTCAGTGGCAGTCACAATGGACGCAGGTAAATACTTCTACTTCTTACTATGAGCGATGCTACAACTATCGTGCCCAGAATACTCCATGTCTAATGGAAGCGGGTATGGCTACGTCGAGCCCCAGCCGAAACGATACCGAAATGAAGATGACAAATATGACGGGGATGAAGTGGAGAAGGAGGAACCGCTCAGTGAGGAGGATTACTGGATGGTGATCGACTCGTTCTTCGAGGACAAGGGCCTCGTCCGACAACAGCTCGAATCGTTCAATGAGTTTATCGAGAATACGATGCAGGAGATTGTGGATGAGAGGTCGAGATTGACATTGGATCAACATACCCAGTACACCGGGCGTGCGGGAGATGAGACTGTGGGTGGCGGTGGCACGCGTGAGAGGCCTAAGCTGACTTCAGTCGTAGCGGCGGCACGAGATCATCTTTGGGCAAATCTACCTCGCCAAGGCAACAATGACAGAAGCAGATGGGACGACCAACGCCATGTTCCCTCAGGAGGCCAGATTACGAAATCTCACCTATTCTGCACCTCTATATGTTGACGTCCGGAAGCGAGTCTTGACTGCAAGTGGAGCAGACGACCCGATTGAGGCGGACTGGAAGCCGGCATTTGATGACTACGGAAATCCATTAGGGGTGGAAGAGGAAAAGGTCTTCATCGGCAAGGTAAGCAGGATGGCAAATAAACGGTGCAGTACTGACTCGTCCAGATCCCTATCATGGTTCGGTCTAACTTTTGCCTCCTCCACGAGCTTCCACCCGATAACTTCTTTGAGCTTGGAGAATGCCCTTACGACTCTGGCGGTTACTTCATCGTCAAAGGGTCCGAAAAGGTCCTCATTGCCCAAGAACGAATGGCCTTCAATAACGTCTACACCTTTCGGAAAGCTACCTCGTCCGGCTTCACCTTCTTTTCCACCGTCACGAGTCAGGTCGAGAAGACTGGGAAGATCAGCGAGATGGAGGCGAGGTTGTATCCTAAAGCTTCCGGAGGTGCTGCAGTATGTGAAGCCCTGATATAAAGTACCGACTCGCTGACAGTCCTCAGTCGGGAGCTGTGATCCGGATAAAGATCCCGAAGATAAAGGTTGATATCCCCGTCGTCATCGTGTTCCGCGCACTCGGCATCGTCCCCGACCGCGACGTCCTCAATCACGTCTGCTTCGATCCGAATGACACCGCCATTCTGGAGATGCTGCAACCCAGTATTGAGGAAGCCTTCGCGGTGCAGGATCGAGATGCGGCACTCGACTTCATCGGTCGGCGAGGAGACTTCGAGATGGGCACACGGGCACAGCGCCAACGGGCAGCATTCGATGTGCTGCAAATGGAGCTTCTGCCTCACGTGTCCACGTCTGAAGGCTTCGAGTCGAAGAAGGCGTACTTCTTGGGGTACATGGTACACCGACTCTGCACCGCAGCACTCGGACGAAGGGAGCTCGACGACCGAGATCACTTCGGGAACAAGCGACTCGATCTCGCTGGAACCCTGCTGGCGGGTCTATTCCGGCAACTGTTCTACGCTTTCACGAAGCGGATACGAGATGAATTACAGAAGGTGGGTTCAGACGCGATTAGCAAATGCTCATGGACAGTGTATCGCGGCGAACAAAGACTTCAGCCTTGCTTCGGCAATAAGACCGAACATCATCACCGATGGCTTCCGGACGGCCATCAGTACTGGTAATTGGCCTGTCGGAAGAGGCCGACCTCCACGAGTTGGAGTATCTCAGGTGCTTAATCGATATACCTATGCCTCCACTCTCTCCCATCTTCGGCGCACCAATACTCCGATCGATCGAGGAAGTAAAGCTACCAAACCCCGACAACTGCACAATACGCATTGGGGAATGGTATGTCCTGCGGAAACACCGGAAGGAGCAGCCTGTGGACTGGTCAAGAACCTCGCCCTCATGTCGTATATCTCCGTCGGCTCATACTCCGCACCGGTCATGGAGTTTCTCGAGGAGTGGGGTTTGGAGGATCAGTCCGAGTATATCCACTCGCCGAGCGCGACGAAGGTCTTTGTCAACGGCGTCTGGATGGGGATCCACCGAGACGCGCCGACACTGCACGCGAACCTGCTTCAAATGCGAAGAGGCGGACAGCTGAAGCACGAAGTCAGCATCGTGCGAGATGTCCGTGAACGCGAGCTTCGACTTTACACCGATGCTGGACGCGTGTGCAGACCCCTGTTCATCGTAGATCAGCACGCCCAGACCCCTCGGCTGAAGAAAGCAGATGTTGACCGTATCGAAGAAATGATGGATGGAGTCGACGGGGCACCCGATGGCGGGGCTTGGACGCAACTGCTAAATGATGGTATCATCGAATACGTCGACGCCGCTGAGGAGGAGACTATCCTAGTCGCGATGACGTCTGACGATCTGGACAACGCGAGAAATATGCCAGGAAAGGAAGCCTTGGTGAAAGCAAGGGCCGCTCACAACATGGAGTCATTCGATCCGGCAGCAAGGGTCAAGAGCACCAACTGGTCCCAAAACTACACGCACATGGAGATCCATCCTTCCATGATCCTCGGCGTCTGTGGCAGCATTATTCCCTTCCCCGATCACAATCAGTCTCCGCGTAATACATACCAGTCTGCGATGGGCAAGCAGGCAATGGGCATCCATCTCACCAATTACCAGTTGCGCATGGACACGATGGCGAATGTCCTATATTACCCGCAAAAGCCGCTTGCGAAAACCCGATCGATGGAGTACCTCAAGTTTTCGGAGCTGCCCGCAGGCCAGAACGTTATCGTTGCGATCATGTGTTATTCCGGGTACAATCAGGAAGATTCGGTCATCATGAACCAGAGCTCGATCGATCGCGGTCTCTTCCGGTCGCTGTATTATCGGTCGTACACCGATACGGAGCAAACCAAGGGGATGGAGAAAACCGAGACGATCGAGAAGCCTGACCGGTCAGACACGCTACGTATGAAGCACGGCTCAAGTGATCGTTACGCCAAGCTCGAAGCGGATGGATTGATCGCCCCTGCGACCAATGTCAACGGCGACGACATCATCATTGGCAAGACCGCTCCACTTCCCGCTGACAGCGAGGAGCTTGGCCAGCGGACATCATTGCACCAGAAGCGCGACGTCTCGACTCCTCTGAAAAGCACCGAGCAAGGCGTTGTCGACCAAGTGATGATCACGACGAATGGCGAGGGACACAAGTTCGTCAAGATTCGTGTCCGGTCCACTCGTGTTCCGCAAATCGGAGATAAATTCGCATCTCGTCACGGACAAAAAGGAACCATCGGTATCACGTATCGCCAGGAGGATATGCCGTTCACCGCGGACGGTATCGCCCCTGATATCATCATCAACCCCCATGCCATTCCCTCCCGTATGACGATCGGCCACTTGGTGGAATGTCTCCTCTCGAAAGTCTCCACCCTGACGGGAGGTGAAGGCGACGCGACGCCCTTCACCGATCTCACCGTCGAGGCGGTATCTTATCTTCTGCGGCAGAACGGCTACCAATCCCGCGGTCTCGAGGTGATGTACCATGGACATACCGGACGAAAACTCCAGGCGCAGATCTACTTTGGACCGACCTACTATCAGCGACTGAAGCACATGGTTGACGACAAGATCCATGCGAGAGCAAGAGGACCTCTGCAGATCTTGACGCGACAGCCGGTCGAGGGGAGAAGTCGGGATGGCGGCCTGCGGTTCGGTGAGATGGAGGTGTGCTTCCTTGCCCGCCAAATATGGGTGGTGCTGATGGCTGAGAAGCGAGATTGCATGATCTCACATGGTATCGCTGGATTCCTGAAAGAGAGGATGTACGACTCGTCCGACGGTTTCCGGATACACGTCTGTGATCAGGTAAATGGTTCCCCAGTGTCATAAAATACAGCTGACAATGCGGGCTTCAGTGCGGTCTCATGGCGATTGCAAATTTGAAGAAGCAAGAATTCCATTGCTCAGTTTGCCGGAATAGCACGCAGATCTCGCAGGTGTACATCCCGTACGCTGCGAAGTTGCTTTTCCAGGAATTGCAGGCCATGAACATTGCGTGAGTCCCTTATGAGCAGCTGGGTCGACAAGCTGACACCAGGCATGTAGAGTGAGGATGTATGGAGACAGTGAGTGATCGGACGCAGTCGAGTCCGTAGCATTTTTGGTGGCATTGTATGCATTTACTATCATCAATCAGTTCGGTTCTGAGGGAGCAAGGTCTCCATGTGTGTGTCGTCTGGGATGACGACGTCGCCAAACCGCCGGCACCGACGCGATTCTTGACGTCCATCCGGCGGATCGAGTCCAGCTTTCATCTGGAGCGATGACATCGTTTTAAAGGGGTGGAGTGAACAGCCGATCCAGCTAGCCGAGCCCGAAAGCAATCCGGTTCTTTCCTCAACATGGAACACAGCTTTTCACATCCGCATGTCCGGGTTCAGATCCCCAGTCACCGTAGATCGGATAGGTGTTGAAAGTTGGTCGTTGCTTCGACCAGTCATCTGTAGTAGCCCACGTAGCCCACGATCGCTTCCTCACTCTAAACTCCTGTGGCACAGAAGTGGGATCCTTTGACACAGCCCGAACTCTCCAGTGACGGTTGTACCGTTTCACCCTGACTTTTCCGCTCTGCTTTTTGTCTCCGCAACTTTCTCGTACACCACTTTCACCGACCTTTCCCAATCAGTCCCCATAGCCCCCAGCTCCGCCCGGCTCACCATGCGTTCGGCTCATCAGCGAGCCGGTCTCCTACTCCTCAATTCGGCAGCGGTCTGGCCGACACCCTCAACCCCTCCCTCCCTTCTCCACCGACAGGTTCCCCCTCCTCCTATCCCTCCGTCTTCCACCTCATCTACCAATGTCACTCCAGCTGCCACGTCATCCGCTGCATCCCATCACTCTACCGGTTCAACCTTCAGGGTCATCATCCCCGTAGCAGTCGGAGCTAGCGTTCTAATCCTTCTAGCTGTCATTATTGTTCGCCCATCTCCCATATATCTGTCTTTCGCTGATGGAATCCATAGTTCGCTGCGCGGCGTCCCATCACTAAATGGTGGAAGAAGCATGTTTCCAGCACACCGACAGGTACCGCTGCGCCTCGCAATAATGGCTCCAGTCTGTCCCTCCCACCTAGCTCTGCGGAGGGCAGAGTTAGTACCACTCGGAGTGATCGGCGCGTCTCTACTGCGAGAAGAGGTCGGAGGAATGTGCGCCGGACAGAGAGTGGGCACAGTGTCAAGACGTTACCCGAGTATAGCAAGGAGGCGGGCGATGAGGAGCTCGTGCTCGTCAGGTGGTTCATTGCCACTCGTTCCATGATGGGGTGCTGACAAAGTGGTGCAGGCAACGCGCGACGTCAGATATCTCAGAAGTGGACGACGACTTCTCGGATGAAGGGGATATCGGAAATACAACGGATCAAGCCTTACTGCCGTCCACCGGGATCAGTCGTAGCGCTTCTGGACGAAGTGCGCGCTCGGTCAGTGAGGATCCTTCCGACGGAGAGGTGCAACAAGTCGAACGGCCGACCAGTCCGCCAGGACCGCAAGCTCCCCATTCTGCGCCAGCGGGCTCAACTCTGAGTCGAGCTATCGGTTCTATCGGTTCACTGACTCGACGAGGATGGGGTGAAGCTCCGACCTACCTAGAAGCCATGTCTTCTCCCAACTTTCATGATATCGAAGCCGAAGCTGGTGTTCCCCCTCCTCGCAGCTCCACACCGCTCGCCCGCCGAGGCACAGGATTGCGTGAACTGATTTCACGCGGATTCATATCTGGCTCCTTCCGAGTACCGAATCGACAACGACCCATGTCAGAACGTCCTGGCTCGCAGACCTCTCTACTTCTTCAACCGCAAACATCTCGAATATCAACCCAAACAGGTGGAGCCTCGACGTACGCGTCACCATGGGCCTCCACCCACTCCCTCAACATTTCGTCCCCTGTGCCCAACTCAGCAGTACGAGCGTCCTTCGAAATGCCACGCGCAGGACTCAGCGATGATCAGATGCGCTTTCTTGGAAGCTCGGAAGCGGTCAATGTGGCTGGTGTGAAATTGGGTGAACCGCCAGTAGGTCGAGGGAGACGGAGGAGTGAAGCAGCGCGACTCGGGAACCTTGTTCAGCCCGATGGCGAAGGGGAGGAGACAATTGCACCGCCGAGTTGGGAGCAGGTGGATGGGGAGAGGAGGCGGAATGAGGCGGAGGTCAGGAGGGGGTTGGGGAGACCTGCGGGGTCGGAGGATGAGCGAGTGACGCCTGAGAATCCCGCGACTCCAGAACCCACGACTCCTGAGAATCCTCAAGCGACTGCAGGGGAGGCAGAGGCGGTACCCGATACAGCATCCCCCGTCACAGCAGGTCTCAAGCGGCCCGCCGCTTTGACGCTGGCGCCTATATCGACAGCACCTACGGTCGAAATCCAACCGGCAACACCGATTGCGCCGAATCCCAATGCAGTATCGATCAAGTGATCTCATGGAGGGAGGTGTATCTGGTCTTTACATATCGTTTAGATGCATCACACAGCATGGGAACACATGACTTACACTTGAAGTGCAAAGCCCAATATGACTCAGCACTGATTGACACTATGTCCACGGACCTACACCTCGTGTGCGAAGTTGCGGATGATCCTTAGGGAGGCACGTATGATCTGGATACATCACTCCATCGGGACGCACAAATTATAAGTACCAACACAAAAGCTCCGAAAAGGAATCTAACAGCCAATCACCGGCATCTTGCCCACTCACTCATCCTGTCCCGGCAGACATCCCTCTGCGATGAACCTCGCCACCTAGGCTCGTCTCACCGTGTAGGTAAAAATCGTCTCGCCCGCCCTAGTCTGGTCCTTGCCCAAGGCCGGTTCGTCCGGACCCATCACATCGCCGGGCGGAGCACGATCACCTCGGGCAGAAAATCTTCCTTGACCGAAGTGTATTGTTCGGACGGGAGGAGATCGGTCGAAGCGATTTCGGTGCTTGGGGTCGGGTTATTGGAGGAGGCTCGGAGCATGAGGACTTCTAGGCCCTCTTTGTCAACGTGGGGTTTGGACAGGAGCCACGAGTAGAGCATCTAAGTGTTATTCATCAGGGATTAGGGACGATTGGCTGAAGTGGATAGATCCGACTGACTCGCATGGGTAGAGGCATGACGCTACGGTCATCACCGATACCCATCGAGCTCACGGCGATGACTCTTGGTAACGGTGAGGTCGGTTGGCGAGGACGGGCAGTAAGGCCAGGGTCGAGCGGATACACACGTCGGTCTGATCAATCGCGATTCGCCAGATGCCGAAGCTCGGTACTCCACCTGATCCTCGTGAGATCAGTCCTGGCATCCATGCGGAGAGGGAATGGCCGCACCGACGGAAGTGACCAAAAGATCCACTTTATCCCTGAACAGCTTGCCCACGTCCGACTCGTTCATCGCGTCTCCCTGAACGAGCTTGAGTCGACCATCAGAGAGGTACGGCTTGAGCTTCTCGTCTGCTTCGAGTGGCGCTGGCTTCCGTAGTAAGAGGGTGCCTGTCCTTTCGGTCCAAATGGAGGAGGGGAGGTAGAGCGTGGTGTAGTAGGCTATACCGCGCGAGCCGCCGAGTAAGACCGGTTGAATGAGACGCGGAAATGCAACATGCCGAATGTTCAATCTTGGGTTGGACTGTTCTCACTCGACATATCACTGTATTCACGGACAGGCATGCAGTTAGAACATGGGAAAACCGCCACTCATCAGTCGGGCTGCAAAAGTCTGGTCAGCAAGAATGAAGCGAGACAGATGTATGATCCCATACTCGTCGAAGAGGAGGATGCCTGCAGACTGAGAATATTGCATCAGCCGGGCTTCGGTAGAATCAGGATTGAGCTCACACATTTTAAGGTGGTATGTGGGTGTCGCCCTGATTCTCTTGCCAACAAAACCTTTGATGGCCCACTTCTGGCGCCTTTGAAAGTTTCGCAACCTCAATCTGGAGAAGCATCAGCATAGTACATAACTTGTCAAGCTCGGTCAGTTACCGAAATATTGCTCATCTCGTGGCGAAGGTCTACCTGCAAAGATGCTCAGCGGTGCGGGGGGCTGTGTCGCATGAAGACTTACCCCAAGCATCGAAATACTCTGCGTAATTTCGGTAAATTCTTTTCCAAAGTCGATTCGGATTCTGATATTATCTGCAGAATGATCGTGAGATAGCTTGTACGTTCCCGTCATGCCGATAGCGAAGACCGTGACGAAAGTGCGATCCAAGGTAAGGATGTGGCCGAAGGGTAGAAGACTGCTGGCCAACGCGTGAGGTGAGTGACCGAGACTCGAGGGCATAGTTCCGGAGACGAGGGAGCGCTGACGAAGGAACCACGCTGGAGAAGCAGACTGGTGATAGCAGGCATGTTGCAGTCAAAGAGAGGGGATGGAGCGTGGGACAGAACGATATTTTGGTGTGAAGCAGCTAACTGGCCGACATTCGGAAACGAGTCGTCATCGATTTCAGCGGCGCGAATAATTCTCCTGTACACGTGGCTTTCTCTTGTTATCACTGTCTACTCCTCCGTCTCCGCTCTTGATGTCTCGACTCTGAAAACGGGTCAGGCGATGCCTCCCGTCGCCCAAAAAGCCTCGGGGTCTCATGCTCGATATATTGATCCGCCAAACCCGAACCGCGGTACCGATACTGATGCCCACATCACCCGAGAGTCCATCAGTCACCAGCCTTCACCCGCCATCGTCACCACAACATCCCATGTTGGAAAGCATGTCCTACCCCGGCGATTCCTTGGGCCTATGCCGGAGCAGGTCGTCAATTCGGATGAAGCTGTCGAGAAGAGGCGGCGGTTTGCGAATATGAGGACGGCTGCATTGAGGAGGATACGGAGAACTGACGAGGATGGGTTAGGAGGGCAGGGAGGTTTTGGGGATCAAGGTGGTCGGAGGGAGTCTTTGGGCAGGGTCGTGCGGAAGATTCGGGTGAGACGGCGAAACAAGCATGGCGAGGATGTCGACGAAGATGTGGACCTCGAGGATGCGGAGGATAGCGACAGCGAGGAGTTTGAGGGAGAGCGACATCGTTTCGGTCGGAAGAAGAAGAAGAAACGGAAACATGTCTGGATAGGGGAGAGCTTCGACGTCGGACGAGAATTTCTCTCGGCTCCAAAGTCGGCGAAGAACGATACCGCGGCTCCAGACGGCTTTGTCGATCAATCGGTATCCGATACGGCAGTCCAGCCTGAGCGACCTTCGAATCCCTCGCGCAGTACACTGGAGACGTTCGTGACTGCCCGTACAGAGATGTCCGTCAGTGCGACGACATCGAAGTCGTCCCTCAGCTTCCAGGATCCAGTCGAGAACGGATACCACCTCAACATAGACAACACGCCATCCCCGTTGGCTAACCCATCTCTCGCCCCGCAGGATAACCCGGTCCGAAACTCGCAGACGTCTTCAATGCAGCCCCTGATTGCATCAAGCCCCCAGAAAGGCGAAGGACCGAAGTTTTCGAAAGGTAAACATATCCTGCCGGATACCGTATCTTCGAGTGGACATCCCACCCCTTCAGAACTGAAGAAACGGCTCAAGTCGGCCATCCGTAAATCCCCGGCCGGACCTTCCCGACCAGCCGCGTCCGCCATCCATTCCGTCTCGAAAGGGGGCGGAATTGACGGCAACAAAGTCCGAGCGAAAACCGTACATTTCCCGGTTGGTTCTCCACGAGACTTTTCCCAAGCCTTATCGTATAACAACGAGCAGCCGAGGAAGGGCAACAAAGCACCTGCGGACCCAGAAGCTGTGCTTGCTCGGGGAGGGAGTGATGCGGCCGGGACGAGTGCTGGAGCTGCAGACGAAGCCATTATTCATGATTCGAGCGAGGAGGACGAGGAGGATGTCCTTCCCGGGGAAGTCATTATGCGAGGTGAGTGTATGCGGCTTGATGTCGCCGAAACTCATCTGAGCAGATCGGATGCTGGTCCGGATTGGGCACCATCAAGAGGAGAACATCCCCGTCTTTGACGAGGCGAGCCAGGTGCGCCCGTGAACAGTGCTGCCAGCTTTTGCTAATCTTGTCGTACAGAGGCGGAATCCTTGCTCGAGGATGGAGCCGATGGAGGAGTTTATAGTCATTTGGCGGAAAGGAAGAGTGGAGTTCTACCAGGATTGGGTGAGTCTTTTTCGAGCTCGAGTTCAGCTAGCTAATACGTCACCAGGATACACCCCTCATGGAGCGCATCAAAGGCCAGAAGCGTCTCTGTTTTATCGTCCCCCTGCTTCACAGTCGCACGAGCCTTTCCATTTTCAACGACACCGATATGACGCTCTCCCTCACGACCTCTGCCGGGAAGTTAGAAGACGACGTCGAGCACATCATGCACTCCAGCTCCCACCGAAGTGATTCGACCAGGGACCGGTTATCCCAATCGCGGCAGGCAAGGTGGCTGAAGCCTGGGCGCAAGGGGACGCACGTCTTCGTGATGAAGGTCGCGGAACGGTCTCGGGCGTTCGACTGGTATTGGGAGCTTTGGCGGGATCTGGGCGGCGAACTTCCGAAGCGGATTGACATTGACGTACCTTCGTTATCGACATCGCTTCGACTGCTGCTTCCCGAGGGCGAAGACATGGTCGGAGATAGAAAGGTATGCCGGGAGCTGAGTCCGAAGAATACAGTCAAGACTTGTTGGGAGATGATGGGGAAAGCTATCGACCTGCAAGATCTGCTGGACCAGCGAAACGACATGGCTGGCGATCTGGATCTGGAGTTGGCGTGGAAGGCCGGTGACGGATCGCTTGACTGGGTGGCGCATCGGACGACTGTGACTGGGAGGGCGAGGGACTGGGCCGTGCTTGCGGGGGTAGCGAAAGTTGGCGTAAGTCTGCAGATCTAACGATTCAATCTCGGCTGATGTTGTTTCAGGTCGAAAGGTTTTCGCGCACTCTCCAGCTTCGGCCCGCTCGCCATCAGCCGCGGTCGATCCGCCTCGAGGATGGATCGACGATCGAGGAGCCTTCAGGGGTGGAAGGATACCTCATCCGGCATAAAAGCGCCGGTGTGTCGAAGGAACATGTCTACGTGTCTTCACATGACGGTGAGTCTCCTCCGCCAGGCAGGACTGACATCAGGCAACATCTTCATCGCCAATATGCGGGAAGCCCATCCTCCAGTCATGCCGTCCAAAGAGGCATCCACTCCTGCCGAGCTCTTCCCGGAAGTAAATCATGCCTTTCTCGAGCAGGAACATCATCGGATGGCTAGATTCATCGAGCACTCGGCGGGTTGCGTTGATCTTCGTGACGTCACTGGAGTCAAGCTGTGCGAGGTGACCTCAGATCGGGCCTTGAGGACCGATCATGAGCAAGAGCAGGAGCTTGAGGATGGCGAAGGCCGGCAGAGGCTTGGGAAGCAGTCCGAGAGGTGTTTCGAGGTGGCCTTGACTAGCGGATCAGCCACGCGCTTCGAGGCTCACACGCCCTCGGATGCGAGTGAATGGGTGGAGAAGCTCAATGCTCTTCAGTCATACTGGAAGCGGCGGCATCGCGTTGAGTGAGCCTTAATCTCGGCGCAAGCTGTGCTGTTACTGATCAGAGGAACAAGTGCTCGACTTCGCATGGACGCCATTGCTTTACACGCCAGCGATGATCCATTTGCGGGGACCAATATCAGCAACGAGAATGACAACTTGCTAGCCGATGTTTGGGACTGGTGTACGATCAAGGGATGTCGGTCTATCTGTCTGTCCGGGCGGCTTTTTCTCAAGAAAGGCGCTTGGAGCAAGTTTCGGTTAGTCAGGTGAAAAGTCGTACATCAGGGGCTGATCGGAGGACAGGCCAAAGCACATGGTCCTGACTGGCGGATGTCTCGTGTCCTTCAAGGTCAAGAGCAAGCAAGTCTTCCATCAACGGAGAGCTCGATATCCACTGTTCGGAGCCTATGTGATGTGCTCCAGGCTTCTTCACTGGACGAGCTAACAGAAGCATAGGTGTACTCTGGAATGTTCGCTCGGGACGAGCTGCACGAAGCGATCCGGGAAGACGTGCTCAGCTCTCGAGCCCGGGTATATCAAGACGGACTACAAGTTGGGTTGCCTTTACTTTCATGACCTATGCTAACCTGTATCAGAGTTCGGATGGGGCAGAAGACACAACTTTCTGCGTTCGCCTCTCCGCCCCGACCTCCAGCTGGGGCATGCAGCGGACGGATCCATGGAACATCGATCCAGACGCCACTTTCCTTCCTCCACCGCTCAGCAAAAGTCCACCACTCCTACTGATATTTCGAGCCCGGTCAAAGGTGAGCGCATCCGCTTTATCCCTGAACAAGCTGAATCTTTAATCATTCAGCTCGAGCGGGATCGATGGGTCTGGGCGATCAACGCGGAGATGGAGAGGCAGGTCCGGGCGCATACCAAACAGGAGAATGCATTGCGGGAGTATGGCAAGGTGCCAGCGCGTTAAGGGGGAAGAGTAGTGGAACAGAGAGATACCCTGCATTCATGCGACCTGGCGCCGTTTCCCGACGATCTGCTTCCGTGCCCCGTCAGTTACCGGTCTTCGGCATAGACGCCGTTAGATACCGCCTTTACCGTCAGATTCGGAAACCATGTGGCGTGTTCCCGCCGTGAATATACCGGGAGTCTTCTTGTGACAACCCAAAAAATATCTCTTTGCATCAAGACAAAATCAGCACTGTAGTCCTGTCACCCACAGTCAGCTAAAATGCCCAGCCAAACGACCATCTCCCACAAATGGGAGTTCACCCAACTCCCATCAGCCAACATCCCAGAGATCACAGCATCATGGAACCCTTGCTCGGTACCTACGTCGGTCCAGGCGAGCTTGCTCAAGCTTGGGCAGATCCCGGATCCGTACAAGGGTCTTGAAGAATGGGATATCCAGTGTAAGCTCTGCCTGCCTAGTAGGATGAGGGACTGATGGACGTAGGGATCGCCGAGGCGGACTGGCAGTTCCGGACGAGCTTCAGTGTCTCGGCTCAGCAGCTGTCTGAGCCTGAAGTGGACTTGGTGTTTGAGGGACTGGATACTTACTGCGATATCTCGCTTGTATGCTCCCTACCTCCTGTTCGAGTCAAGCTGACGAAAGTGTAGAACGGGAAAAGTCTGGCGACGACCGACAACATGTTCCAGTCTCATCGTTTCGGATGCAAGAAGATGCTCAAGGAGGGGAGCAATGATCTCGTCTTGACATTCCACTCGCCATGGCTCGAGTCGAAGAAGGAGGAGGCGGCTAATGGGGGGCCCATGACGCTCTGTGAGCGGTCTTTTAGCTGAGATGCTAGTCAAGCTGATGGGCCGGCGCAGGGAACGGTGACAGCGGAAGACTGTACTCGAGGAAGGCGCAGTACGGATGGGGTAAGGCGTCTTCATATGAATCAGGTTCGAGCTGACAAGAGCTCGATAGGCTGGGACTGGGTGAGCGGATTCGAGCTTGCTTGGCTGAATGCTGATACTCGTAGGGACCGATCATCATGACCGTCGGCCCGTGGAGTATGTCCTTATCGTACGGAAGGAACGCAGCTGACTCGGCCGACCCAGAACCAATCCACCTCGAGACCTATACCTACCGCCTTAAAGACGTCCGAATCGATACCGACCTCATCGGGCCAGACTATACCCGTGCCACACTCAAGGGCACCCTCGATGTCGCTCCTGCGTCTCCTTCACCCACCGAGGATTACAGCTTGAAAGTGGTACTGCGGTCAAAGGAAGGGAAGATGGTCAAGGAAGCCAAGCTTGTGGCGGGGAAGGATCCCTTGAACTGGGAGTTGGAGAAGGGAATGGTCGAGGGTTGGTATCCGGTAGGATATGGGAAACAGCCCCTCTACGAACTTGAGATCACCCTTCTCGACAAGGTATGCCTCTGAGGTCAGTCTATGGCGAAACTGACACAGTGCAGTCCGACAAAGAGCTGTCGACGTCCAGGACTCGGGTCGCTTTCCGCCACGCCGAGGTTGTGCAGGACAAGCTGGACGGACAAGAGGGAACCACTTTCCTTTTCGAGGTCAATGGCGTTCGAGTCTTCTGTGGAGGGAGCAATTGGATTCCAGCGGACAATTTCTTGACGGAGATCAAGCCGGAGAGGTACCGGAAGTGGGTCGAGCTTTTGGCAAGTTGGATCAAGGTCCCGATTAGGAGACATTCAGGCTGATTGCGACCAGATCGAGGGGAATCAAAACATGCTGAGAGTCTGGGGCGGTGGGATCTACGAGGATGAAGCACTGTATGAGTGAGCCGGCTGTCCCCGTTCGGTCAAGGAAGAGCTGACGAATCCAGCGCATGCGATGAGCTTGGTATCCTTGTCTGGCAGGACTTCATGTTCGGCTGCGGCTTGGTGAGTCCACCTTGCTGGCCGGGCTGACTGCCACAGTACCCCTCGTATGACAAGCTCAATGCAAGCATCAAAATCGAGGCAGAACAGGTCGTCGAACGATTGCGAGACCACCCCAGTGTCGTCATCTTCGCTGGCAACAATGAGGACTACCAGGTTGCGGAGTCAAAGGGCGTAATAGACTACAATGACAATTCAGGGAAGTACATGAATTCCAAATTCCCCGCGTGAGTGAAGGATACTACGATATTTGGGGAACTGATCCCGCTCAGTCGTCAGATCTACGAGGTCGTCCTGCCGGAGGTGGTTGAGCGACTCTCGAACATCCATTACCATCGAAGTAGTCCATATGGAGGCAAAGACACGAAAGACCCAACAGTCGGCGACCTTCATCAGTGGAACGTTTGGCATGGGACGCAGGAGCCTTGGGCCAATTGGGATAAGCTGGCTGGGCGATTCGTCTCGTCCGTCGTATCCCGGTCATATCGGACCAAAGTCTTGCTGATCCGAGCAGGGAGTTTGGGATGCAGGGCTACCCCAACATTCGGACCGTGAATGAATGGGACGATGACAAGGCGCAACTGTTCCCCCAGTCCCGCGTATCGTTCAACCACAACAAGGCGGCATGTGGTCTGATCCAGGTGAAGGGCTTGAGCTTGAGCTGACACAGGTGGTCATAGGACGGCCAAGAGCGACGGATCGAGCTTTACCTCACAGAGAATTTCCGACACGCCTTTGACATGGAGAGTTACGTGTACTACACCCAGATCATGCAGGCTGAATGCCTTGCTGCGGCCTACCGGTATGAAGGGTCGACTATGGGTCTGGGCTGCACTGACTTCCGGATAGACTATGGAGACGCGAGTGGCGTGGAAAAGGGAAGGAGTATACCGCAGGTGCACTCGTTTGGCAGGTGCGTAATACTGCATCGTTAGCAGTCGAAGCTGATCAGAGCAGATCAACGACTGCTGGCCGTGCGTCTCATGGGCTATTGCCGACTACTACCTCCGTCCGAAGTGAGTGATCACTTACTCCGATGCTACTTTACTGACTTTGGAAAGACCGGCATTCTTCTCGATCGCTCGTGAGCTGCGACCATACACTGTCGGAGTGAGTGAAACCGACCGAGACCTCTCGGTGCCGGCTGACGTATGGTTAGATGGCCCGCAAGGATATCAAGCACTTCAAGAAGCAGCCCAGTATTGCGGTCTTCGAGATCCACCAGGAGGTAAGCTCTCTATTGTTTTATCTGCCTCCCACCGACTCATGTCTCCGCTAGATCCAGATCTGGGGTTGCAACTCTACGTTATCCGCCAAGTCAGCGAAAGTCGAGCTCGTCTCCTTCGACCTGGACCAAGGCGAATTGGACCGCCGCTCTTTCGACGTCGACCTCGCCCCCAACTCATCCACCGAGATCTGGAAGGGCAATGTCCCCGGCCAGCCCATCCGTACTTCCGATGGCCAGGTCGCGAAACCTATCGTGGTCCAGGCTCGCCTGCTGGATGCGAACGGCACCGTGCTCGCACGATATAGCAATTGGCCCGAACCGTGGAAATACCTCATCTTCCCTGACCCGAAGCTGTACATCAAAGTCGATGGGGACGAGGTGACGCTGAAGTGCGAGAAGCCCATCAAGGGGATCGTCCTGGATGTGGATGGCGAGGAGTGTAAATGGAGCGATCAGGCTATCGATCTTTTCCCGGGAGATCCGCAACTCATCACTGCGACAGGACTGAAGGGAGGTGAGGTGAAGGCGAGGTACCTGGGCGATGGATCGGCCTGAGAGGATCTCTCCCGTAGCTAGATAAGTAGAAGAAGCAGGATCAACAGTTTTGCATTCTGCCGGCTTAGAGCACCCCACCTGCCACGAATCGACGTGATTGCCTTTTTGGGGAAAACCGCACCCGGTTTCGACTCGACATCCCCCCTCAAACGATGTAATCCTTTGGATTCTTCGCCCACATCTCGACAACGCCAGAGTCATTTCTCCACCCGAACCTCAGCAGGTCCTACACCTTTTTAAATTCTCACGTTTTCGTCAACCCCTCATCGTCTCGCCACTTGTCTATTGATCCCGTCCGCAGGTGATCTGCCATCGGGAGCGACCGACACTTAAACATCCCCTTTGGACTTTTGACTTGGATTGATTTCGAACATGATATTGCTTCGATGGAGAGGACGGATGGTATCAAGATGACGTACACCAGCCCGAGCCCCGGTACTTCTTCATACACCTCTCGTCCGCGCCCTCCCTTTCCTATCTGTATCCGATCTGACATGATCCACAGCTTCTCCGATACGACCCTCCCCCTTGTCAAACCCACCCTTCTACAGCCCATCGCGTACTCCTTCCCCTTCGGTTCGTGCACACCATGGCGTCGCCCGTCCAATCCCAGCAATCACACCTCGTCGAGCCTCCACCCAAATCCCTTGGTCTCCGCCTTCTCTCATGACACCAGCCTCCACTGTTACTACTCCAGCTTCCACGACTAGTTCCACCAACACTCCGTCCCCACCACTTTCCCGCTCTCACCCGCTCCTCGGCTCCTACCCGCTCTCCCTCCTTCACTCCCGGATGTCCCATGCCCACGCTCCTCATTCCCTTCCATCAACATCGACATCCGGCTTCACCTTCCACCTCGGCGCTCTCGGGAAAGGGAAGTCATGTCCACCTGAGCTCAGATGTCCACGACACGTCGGAGTACCTTTCGCTGCGACGTACTACGATTTAGAGGACCCGAGTGGAAGTACCGGACCACGGAAAGGGGCCTCTCAGACACCTTGGGTCGGGACCGTCGATCTGGAGAAACATTACTTCGAGTCGTATTCCATCACCCTTTTCAGTCATACGGCACCGCCATCTCACCCCGGCTATAGGGTTGCACCGGTCGGCCAGCTCCAAATTCTCATCAAAACCCAATCTCAGGCAATCAAGGTCTTTCTGGTGCCGTATGATCTACTGAGCCTGCCCGTCGGAGGGAGACTGCTTGTGAGGGAACGGGTATACGTTCGATCACCAGATGGATCCGGCCGGGAGTCACTACGCTACGCCTTGCAATTACAGATCATCTGTGTCGCTTCAACTGAACTGCCTGAGAAGAAGGTCCGAGACTCCTCAACTACTCGTCGGCGGCAAGGTGCTTCGGATGCAGGGTCATCGATCTCTTCGAGATGTACCACCCCAACGCTTGAGATCCCCCATCGGGGTACATCCCGAGTACCGGATCTCATTGGGAAGGCTTTCTACGTGTCCAAATCGATGAAGGTGGTCTTCACGTCCTCTACGCCAGAGAAGGACGAGGTACTACGAACAGAGCGGACCGACGAAGTAGTGCTTCCCTCGGAAGCGATTGAAGGGACGAGAGGACGGGTCATCGGGTTCACCCCCGGAAGTGCTGGTCGGAAAGTGGATGATTGGGATATGATTCGGCGTAAATGGAGTGCAAGGAAGGAGATGGACGACGCCCAACTCGTCCTCCCCATTCCATCACCTCTCACTTCCCCCACGAGATCCATCTCACCCATGCCTATCCTCTCGCCGCTCCCGCTTCTGCCTGGGATACTCCCCAGATCACCATCTCGTCCGACCACGCCCACTCGAACCGCCTCGCCGCAGCCACCTTCGGTCAAGACGCCGAGTACGCAGCGGTATCAGCGGCAGGGGTTGAGGAGGGGGAGCGGGAGTATGGAGGAGCGGGAGTTGAGCGAGAGGCTGCGCGCGATGGGCTTGAAGGCTGGGGCGGAGTGAGCATATCTATGCATATCATGCATCGCTCGTCATGGCCGTCGGGAGTGCTACTGATTCAACAGAGAAATATACATCAACAGAACTACCTCAAGGAGCTGATCCAATTCGATGGCGAAATATCATATCGCCGACTGAAACCCGATTGCATACCTACCAAGATGATTCAACCGCTACCCATCCGATCTCCTCGTCCATCCGGGTTCGCCACCGTCAGAGTCGACCGCCTGACCGCTTCGTACATCGTTGAAGGTCGACTAACGGGGCTGCTCCGACTGCTAGTGCCCTGCGGTGAGACGGGAGCGGGCGAGTACTGACTGGCGGGGGAGAAGAGGCTGAGAGGAGTCACGTTTCCTCGTCGGTTGATGGAGTTGACCACGTCGCGCACCGGTCGGCGGTGGCTCAGCATCGGGCTCGGGACAGGAGAATCGGTGAGCGAGGCCGGAAGGGGTTTGGTCGGAGTGCTGGGCGAGGAGGTGGTTTGTTCGGGTTGGGCGAGGAGAGGCGTCTCCGCTTCGTCGGGATTCGGCATCGGGGGTCCGACAATAGGGCGACTGGGTCCGGACGCCATACTGGGCAGCAAGGCGGGGCTGACAAACTCTGCGCCGTTAAAGACGATCGATCCAGGCGTCTCGCTACCAATCGTCAGACCATGACGATGATGCCCGGATCCGACTGGTCGCTCGGGCTCGGATAGCAGCGGCGACGCCATCTCGATCACTGCTTCTGTCTCGATGGAGCTATTCGTCTGCTCGCGCTGTATGATGACCATGTCACGCATCGACCTTGCCGAGTTCAGGCTCGTAAGGCTTGGGCCCTTCGTGCGGGAAGGTTGTGGCGGTCTCAGAGCGGTCGCGTCCCAGCTTGAAGGAGGATATGGCGGTTCATTGGGCGAGTCGACTTGCCAAAGCGTGGGGAGTGGCGCTGGATCTCGGATATTCAACTCTCGCCTGGGATTAATCGGTTGGCGACTCAGGAGGGAAGTGATACCTCCGGCAGCCAGGCGGCGGAAGAACGACTCGCTTCTCTTGATAGGGAGGTGTGCGGTTTCGACCGGGGAGACGGTAGAGGCGGTCTGCAGAGAGGCGATCTGCGCATGATGGACGACGCCTTCTTCCACATCAGAGGTCGAAGTGGTTTGTCCGGAACGCTGAGATCGGGGCATAGAGCTGTCAGAGCTCTGTTGGGTCGTCGGTGGAAGCGTGGGGAGTGCGTTGAGGCCGAAGTCATCGGACGGCGAGAACGCAGAGAGCTCATATTGGCCTGATCCCGATCCAGAAGCTTCCACGTAGCTGCTCCGACGATTCGTGAAGTCCTCGAATGGATCCAGATCCGATCTCGAATCCCTCGGCGTCGGCACCGGCCCACCTCGTAACGGCGGATGTAAAGACTCGTCGTCTTCGAACGGGTCTTCTTCCTCGATCGTTGCTCGTTCCTGCCCGAGGAGACTATTCGCAGGCTTCCACCTATCCTCACTGTCGTCACTTGGTAGTACCCAGTCCTCCTCCTTGGCTCTCGCGAAGCTGCGAGAATCTTCATCATGCAGCATACTCATCCTCAAGTCTTTCGCAGAGGAGAGTGGTCGAATCGCGCACCCGAGACGGACAGGAGCGTACTTGTCGTTGCCGGACGAATTGCGGGGTCCGACAAGACGAATTCCGGTCCCTACACGCCTCGTAGACTTGCGCACAGGTCCACCGGCTTCCTGCTCGTCGGGTAGGACGGAATATGGATCGCGCGTTGTACTGCGGCCGACAAATCTTGTCGAGATGCTCGCGAGACCGGCTCCAAGAGCACCCATACCGAGACCGACCGTCGCTGATTTCTCCCTTCCTTCGAGGATTACATCCGGCTCGGCAGCGATATCTTCCACGAGCCCGACTCCTCCCTTCTCCCGGGACCCATACGGCCTATCGCGTCCTCGTCCGCTTCCAGGACCTTCGTCTGTGGACCGCCCAAAGAGAGCTTGACGCCTTCGGAGTCGACGATATCGCAAGAGAAACACGCCAGCAGCGAGGCAAAGGAGAGCGACGATACCCAGAACGAAGGCGATACGGACTGGTACGGATGAGAGGAATGAGCCTGCCCCTCCGCTTCCCTTCGTCGACGAACTTGATGGAATCCATTGAGTAGCTGAGCCTGAATATTCTGACGTCAACAAAGTGCTTCCCGACAGCAAGAAGTACAGGACATACCGGAGAGGCCTGACGACCCAAGCGTGGTCTCGGTAACACTGCCCGATCTGCTGGCTCTTACGGCTCCTGTCGTTTCCGACGTTCCCGCCGCAGTTCCTGCGCCAGGGGTGACCGATCCGCTGCCCACCGTAGTGCCTCCCTCTGCAGCCAAAGTACCGCTGGCTCCTGGCCCAGAAGTCGTTGAGGGGGAAGAGGTAATCGGCTCGAAAGCCTTTAGCCAAGATTTCGAGCTGGTGTCGAAGATGAAGAGGTCCGGGCTGACTGAACCGGAAGAGCCATAGCCTAGTATGGTGATCAGCTGGGGGAGTATCGCGAGTAAGTAATGCTCACCGCCGAAAATGATCACCTGTTCGCCGCCGACCGCTATTGCAGAATAGTCGTATCTCCCTCCGGGTCCTGAGCAACGTGTCAGCGATCCTGCTCAATTGTGCGACAGAGACCATTTGAACCACTGACCTTGATCTGCGCTGAACACCTGTCGCCATACACAGCTGTCCAGATCCAGCTCCCAATTATCTCCTACCATTGAGCCGAGATCCGCATCTGCACCTCCAAAAAGGAACGCCTTCGTCCCATTGGTATTCAGCACCGACGACGCACCCCTTCTCCCATCTGGCACGGCTCCAGCGATCGACCTGGTGGTCCAGCCTGCAGCATTGGAATTGGTATCGAGGGTGTACAGGGTGGACAATGGCAGAAGTGCTGAGTTTCCTGTCGCCGGAGATTTGAAGACCCCGCCGAAGATGACGAGGGTACCATTGGGAAGCAGGACGGAGGAATGATGGTACAGGCCTTGTGGAAGGTCAGGGAGGGTTGTGAATGCCGAGCTGGCTGGATCGAACTCGTAGACGTCTGCGAAACCCGCTCCCGAACCGTCGTCCTTCAATCCACCCGTAATGTAAGTCTTCTTTCCGGTGCTCAATGACGCTGCCGAATGGTAGATTCTCCGCGGAGGCTGATTTGCCCAAACGACCGCCTCATGCGTGAAGTTGACGGTTTCGGCTGCTGGGTTGACTGAAAGTATGCAGGTTGAATCGGCTAGAGTCTCCACCGGCTCGCTCGGTCCGCCATCGCCGCCGAAGCTGAGTACTAACCAGTCTCCGTTGAGATTGATCAGTGGTGTCAGAGTATGCCAGGCGTATGTTGGAGCACCCGTAGGGGCCAGTAAGCTGAACGGAGGTGATAAAGTCGTGAAGGCTGTGGTGAGGGGAAGAAGGATCGTGTCTGCGCTGTTCGGAGACGAGCTATAGGTGAATGAAGAGGTCGGATCGGTCTTTCCACCTTGTATGAGGATAGAAGGTGGACTAGGGACGAAGACAGAAGCCAGGCCCCATCTGCAGGTCAAACTCGTCAGATTGGTTGAGACGGACATTATAGATACGAGAGAGACGTACCGGGCGATCATGGTGTAGCTATCCGTCGCGTATACCGGTGGTAAAGTAGCAAGAAGCAGAGCCCAGATTACCGTGTAGGATCTTCTCACTTGGCGATTTCCGCGCAGAGACCCCTCGTGCGGCGTGCTCGGCCTCGCCGCAAGACGAGACATCCCTTCAGCCCCGTTCGGCTGGCGGGACGAGAGGGTATTCATCAAGTGAGGACCTCGGTGGCCGCTCACTTCACCGGCAGACCCGGGCTCAGTGAGTTGGACTCTTGGCTGGACGCCAAGGAAGCTATCCAAAGCGATTTTGACGAAGGAATGGCGTTTGAATGGAGGTGTAGAATGTCAACCAACAGGTGGCGAATCGTCCGGGTCACGCAAGTCACATGCGGATCATTGGTCGAGGTGAGGGATGTGACGATGATGGAAAATTTGCTTTTGGCTTATGAAAGCTCGGACTTTGATGCAGAATACGAAGTTATGTGTTGCTGACAGGAAGACGTGCAGAAAGCGGTCAAAGCGCATCACTCAACCCTCTTCGAATATGAAAGCGTTGGCCACGTGGAGAAGAAAAATCAGGCGCGCAAATGAAGTGGACTTCGCTGACATCGGCTTTCGAGGAAAATTTGGTTAACGCCGAAATCCGCTGGGTGCCACTCTCCTCGACGTCCCCCTTCTCGTTTGCTTTCCAAATCTCCTTAAACTCGCCTTGATAATATCGCAGATACAATTCCATCGAGTCATCAGGTGAGTATCCTCTTCGTACGATTACAGGTTCTGGGGAGGACTGTCAGCGGAGAGAGGCAAGAAGGAGGTGCGGCCGAGCTGTCGGACCTCGTGTAGCGGAAGAGGTTGTTCTCTCCCCGTCGTCTGTGATGTCAGGCTCGAATCCAGGCTCAAAAATTGGGACACGAGATTCGCGAGATGTGCCAATACCTCTTCCGGAGACTCTAGGGACCAGCGGAGACGAAGAGACGCCTGAGAGATCATTGCTGACGAGTTTTGCTTTCTGCTTTCCTTCATTCCTGCTATCGCCCGTGCTCGCACCTCTCAGACAAGATGGGTATCGATCTTCGACACCACCATGTGAGGAAGGGGAACCGCCAGGCGCCGAAGTCGGAGGATCCGTATCTTCTCCTGCTCGTCAAGGTAGGTCTGCCGCTTGATATTGGATCATTCCTTGTTGTGATCTGCGTGTGGATCAAACGCAGAGTTCACCATGTGTCAACGATCCGTGCCTCACTAGCTATCACTTTGCTGGCGTCAGCGTGGATATTTGCTGATATGGCGATCTTGTACAGCTCTACCGCTTCCTCGCCCGTAGGACCGACTCACGCTTCAACCGCGTCATCCTCAAAAGGCTCTTTATGAGCAAGGTATGTTACGTTATATCCCAGAACAACCGTTTGCTCACAGCGACACAGATCAACCGCCCTCCCATCTCCATCTCCCGCGTTGTCAAGGAGACCCGAGGCTCCAACCCCGACAATTCCAAGACCGTCGTGACCGTTGGCACCATCCTCGATGACGAGCGTCTCCCCGAGGTTCCCAAGCTCTCCATCGCTGCCCTCCGCTTCTCTATCTCCGCTCGCGAGCGCATCGTCGCTGCCGGCGGCGAGTGCCTCACCCTCGACCAGCTCGCTCTCCGCGCTCCGACCGGCTCGAACACTGTCTTGCTGAGGGGCAAGAGGAACAACCGCGAGGCCGTCAAGCACTTTGGCGGGCCACTCAAGGGCGGCAAGCCTTACGTTGCGAGCAAGGGCAGGAAGTTCGAAAGGGCCAGGGGAAGGAGAAAGGTGAGTCAAATGTATAGGTAACGGGACATAGCTGATGGAGACCCAGTCGAGGGGTTTTAAAATCAAGTCCACCCACAAGTAGGCGGGGAGCCAAAGGTTGGCACACGTTGGCTTGGCTCTGGTTACGATTCTGTGAATATGCACCGATTCCAACGCATCCGTCATACGGGTGCAACTGGCACCTCTTGTTGGTCCAATGTTGTAGTACCGACTCTACTCCTACAGATGTGAGATTATGTCTGTCCCGGTCGCAGGGATAGCGTCTGTGCATAGGGGCCGATATTCCGGACGTTCTGGGAAGGATAAGACGAAGGCAATGAAGATTCAGCAGACCGCTCAGACCTCGGGAACCCGGCTCCGGCCTCAATCGCTCCTACTTTTGCGGAGAACTATGCGCGTTCTCTCCCCGTTCAACGTAGCTAAGATGGCGATGAAGCGTACAACATATCCCCGTCCATCTAATCCCGTCGCCGTTCCAGACCTTCGCCCCCCGCGCACCGTCTACCTCCCACTCTCCCGTCGACCACCTCAAACCCCTCCTCGTCTCCCCTCTCGACCACCCCTCCCACCCCCACCTACAGGCTGGACCAGCACATCGCACGTGATCCCCGCAGCTCATCCACGGATATGGGCGGGTACTACTGGGAAATTGACACGCGAATCACATCCGTTTCGAACGAGACCTGCGCCCGAGAAGGAGAGTTCCGAGGAACGGAAAGTCCGCGCTATAAAGGAGGCAGAAAGCTGTCTCACTGGACGATATGATGCGGAAAAGGGGGTGAAGGTAGGTGATGAGCCGGGATTGTGGATGGCGGGGGAGAGGTGGAAGCGGGATGCTCCGGGGACGGAGGGAGAGGGAGAGGGAGAGGGAGAGGGAGAGGGAGAGGGAGAGGGTTTGACGTTGGTCTTCACCCATGCCAACGGCTTCACCAAGGAGGTCTGTCATCTCTCTGTCCCAATCATGCTTTTGTGCTGAAACGAAATATTTCCGCAGTGCTGGCATCCCGCTCTCCGACGTCTTCTCGCCCTCGGACCCTTTTCACCTGACACCTCTTTCGGCGAGCCTGAATCCAATTCTCCTACGAAAGGGAGTAGGAGTGCCAGGATCGAGGACATCTGGCTACTCGATGACGTTCACCACGCCGCATCCCTCGATCTCAATACAGGAATCATCGGACCGGTGCATAATTGGGCTGATGGCGGACGGGATGTGGCGAGTCTGTTGGAGCGTGTCTTGCCCAACCTGAATGACGGAGAAGGGCAAGGCGGGGTGCTTCACTTTGGGCAAGATGTGGCCGGCAAGGGGAAGAAGAGGAACAGAATCATTGGGATCGGCCATTCGTTCGGCGCAAACGCTCTGTGAGTCCCCATCAGCTATACTCTCCGGCTCCGAAACATGTTGCTGATGAGACGTGGTCCAGAGTTCAAGCGGCGCATGAACGACCGGATCTCTTCCACGCTCTCTTCCTCGTCGAACCCATGGTACGCGCTCTCCTGCTCTCCTGTTTTTCTCCCGAATCGTGCTGAGACATCATAGTGCTCACCCATTTACCTTCCCCGATCGAGTATCGAGGACGTGGAGCGAAATTGGCCCTGGGTTTTCAGCAGCTTCAAGCGGCGATACCGCTGGCCCTCGACAGAAGCAGCCTCCGCGATCCGCTCCACCCCATTCTTCGCAACCTGGCACGAAGAATCCTGGTCCCTCTTTCTCACTCACCACCTCGTCCCACACCCAGACGGAGGGGTTCAACTAGCGACTCCGCCATGGTGCGAGGCCGCGGTTTTCGGCGCACCTCATGTTCTGGAAGGGTGGGATAAGCTCAAGGATCTGGAGATACCGGTCGGGTTCTTGATGAGCGGGGATACTCGGGCGACTTCTGGTGAGGAAAATACGCAAAGTATGGTTTGGAGACCGAAGCAGGCGCGGAATGAGAGGATCATGAGCGCTACTCATCAGGTGGGGCCAGATCTGCAAGACTCGCATTGAGGCGCTCGGTGCTTACATGGGGATAGGTTGTGCAGGAGAAACCGGATGAGGTGGCCGACACGATGTGGCGATTCCTGGGGAGTGTGACGGGGAGTCTCAACGATTGGGATGAACGCATCAAGGCGAGATTATGAAATGCTTCGCTGGCGTCAGGTCGCAATACATGCCTGACTTGTACCGTAACGCAGATCGGATGCATCGGTCTCATGGTTGCCTAAGCGGCGATAGAGAACTTTGTAGCAGCTTCGTCGAACGCCGATGACTTCTCCGCGATGTCCATCGCGAAGGGGTGTTGCGGTGCAGCGGCGCTCAATTTGCTATGCAACCCGGATCAGCAATGTCGTTGTCCGAACCTCCCGCGCCTTCACGACGAAGGAGGTGGCCCCGATTCAGGGGCGAGGCGGTCCACTCACTGCGCATACCCCTCCATACCAAGTGATGTCCCCACCGCCAGCACGTCCCCATCCCTATCCCCACCTTCCCGCCCCAGCGCCTCACTCACGTCCGCCTTGGCCTCACCCACATGTCCGAGCATCAAATGTGCAGCCGCGTGACAGGCTAGGACAGGCGCAGTCCGTCCAGAGGGAAGTTGGTAGAGCTCCTCGTAGAAGTAGTAGGACTGATGTAGTGGTCGCGCACCCTGTTGCCCGAACGTCAGGAAAACACTGACATCTGGGGAAGAGAAGGCAGCGCACCGTCTTGAGCCCGATCCACGCTTCCATCGCTTGGACGAGCATCGAGTCGTTACCGAACTTCTTGGCGGACGAGTACGTGCTCTGCGCAAGATCCCGGCGGTCCAGTGAGAGCAGTAACTGCACGAGCAGCGTGATACTGCCCCGTCTCGCTTCAGCCTTACCTGCCTATCGGGAGAGCAAGACGCACCACTCGAGATCCGTCTTCGCGCAACCCTCCGTGAGAGTCGCGACCGCCTCCTCGACCTCTTTCTCCAGCACAAACATACTCCCCGCAACAGCCCTTACGACCCTCTCCTCATCCTCCGCCTCATCGCCCTCACACTCAATCACCAGATCCCTCACCTCCTCCACGCGCTTCTCCTTTTCGCCTCCAGCGAGATAGTGCGCGAAAGCGGTGACAGCTTTCGCGGAGGCATAGGATGAGTGGGGCTGGAGGATTGACAGGGCTTCGGAGGTGGATTGGGGGTGGAGAGCGAGGTGAGAGCGGGCGACGTAGAGTGATCGATGGAGGGATTCGGGAGCGGAGTCGGTCAGGGATTGGGTGGAGGCTTCGGAGATGCAGGCTGGGGGGATCAGTTGTAGGACAGGAGGGAATCAGGGGGCAGACCTTTGTAAGACGCTGGTGGTGGAAGGAATCAGCCTGCATATCAGACCCGACGAGATAGGTTCACCCTGGTAGAATAGCTGCTTGACATTGTATAACGGGTCGGCTTCCATTTTGAGTGATTCTCGAACGGGATGATCAGACGGAATGGAGACGAAACTGGACGCGAATTAGAGCACCCCTCGAATGAGGCGATGTGGCAGGGAGAACATGTATCCATTTTGCTACCAATGCTACGAGAGGCTTCCCAATGACGGGCCAGGGGTCCCAGATACGATAGGGTATCGCGAAGTGAGTCATCTACATGCAAGCACGAATCGTGACTTGGAGGTCGTGTGGGTGAGAGGCCTCCTAGAAGAAGATCGGTTTCGGACAAGGCTTCCCCCCAGCCTCGAGACCCCGTAGTCGACCGTCTATCCGGGTCTTCTCCGCCTAGACTTCTCATCAGCCTCAAGCCATTGCCAAGGTTCGGGCAACTCACCTCGGTCAGAGGTCCGCACACCTCTGGAAGACAGGGGTGATAGACCCCGTTAATCTGGGTATATGCAGTCTCGTATAGCTCTTGTAGCCGTCTCGCTAGAGGTGGATGGGAAGGCGCACAGACTGCACCAGCGCATGAGCGTAGCGAAACAGCGTTTAAAAGGATCAGGACAGACCATCGGTGACCTGTTTCGCCCATCTAAAGTAATTCTGTATCCGTCGAACTCCCCATCCTACAGGCGGACTCCGGCGGATGGATTCGAGGTTGTGAAGTTTGCTAGGCTACCATCAATAAGAGCGACACACCATGACTTGAATGGGACGGCGGAAGACCTACTCGGCGAGCTTGACTTGATGTGCTTCCCGAGATCTGTACGGTGCCGATTTCAGCTGCTCCGATTTCCGTTGTTGACCCGACAGTGAAGTGTCATCGGTACATTCCTGCATCACTCGTCAGGACTAGCCATCATATCGCGCTTGACCGACCTCGACGATTCGAGCTACGTCCTCTCCAAACAGTCCCGCGATCTCCTCTGTGACGAATCATCAATATCGTCTTCAAGCCGGTGGGACCTACTCACCAATGGTAGTGTGTGTGTCCTCAACGGTATCATGCAGTACTGCCGCTTGTATCACTCTCACATCCGTGATCCCCGTCGAGCTCAGGAAATTCCCAACCGCTATCGGGTGATTGATACTGCCCATCCTATCAGCTTTCGGCCGTCGAAAAGTATCGGGGAGCTTACTAAGGGGTCTGATCCACGTCCTTCCGTCTCTGACGCGAATGTTTCTACCGAAGCACCCAGTCAGTCCATACTTCAAGAAAAGGGAGAACGACATACCCGCGCGGCAAAGTCGATAGTCCGCATCAACACCGCCATATCCGATTCCTCCTCTCCATCGTACGAATACGATCCCCTCCTCGACATCGGCGGTGACGGAGTCAGTGCCTTTGGTGGGGGCGTACTGGGCGAGCCGTGATCGGTGTCCATGCCCGAGTGGGTCCGCTTGAAATGCGGGATTGCTACGGGTGACATCCTGAAGAGGGCGAGGAGGAGGGCGAGGAAGAGTGCCGGGATGGCCAGGTGTGGGTATGTGAGCTTGACCGTCGTGATGCGACCAAAGGTGAGTCGGGAGGCAGGACGCGGGAGCTGGTGGTAAGGATACTTCTATTTTTTTGTGTCTCGGGCCAGACGGCGTCGGTTGAAATCTCGATTAGACTTTTCAGATATCCGCCCGGCGGCTTCGACAGAGGCTTTACTGGAGCAGGTTTCATGTTCTCAAAAGGAAAATGGAAGCTTGAAACCGAAGCTTGTCATGATCACCGCGAAGCAGCGTCAAGGTCCATGGCATACTAAATTGAGATATTCGTATTTGCTATCCGAATGGTTGTGCTTTCCATCATGATGCCTACAAGCTGTCGAGAACCGCTCAGACGTCAAACGCCTCGCTTCGCCATCCCTCACTCCTGCTCTCCCTCCTCTGCTGCTCCTTCATCTTGGCGTCGAGCTCGTTCACCTCCTTCTTCCCCTTGTCCGCCGCCTTTTGCGCGTCCCTCTGGACTTGACCTCCGGCACCGGTGGCTTGGCGCGAAGCTGCAGAAGCCTTCGCCTTCATCTTCTCCCTCTGCTTGTTGGATACATGCGGTGGTGGCTTGTTCGGGAACAACTGGAGATGTCAGCTGAATCAGTAGAGCTTGAACCCACCTCCTCGTCGACACCGATGTGGAGGACAAATTCGCCGCGACGGCCGTACTTGGTCACCCCGGTGGATGTCGTCTTCACCGCTCCTCCGCTAGATTGCGGGAAGATCGTGTCTTTGACGATTGCGTTCACAAAGTTCGCAGCGGTCGGCTTCGCGTTGGTGGCTGCGATTGCTCGTTGCTGCAGGCCGTACAAGCGGAAGTCGGCCACACGGAGATACTCTGCGATCTGCGCTTCGATCGCGGATGTGAGGTTACGCTGACATCAGCGCAGTCCGGATGAGTCACTCACCTGGATGAAAGCACGGAGGAAAGGCTTGGCGAACCATGTCGCGAACCACTTGGAATTGTTGGAGATCTGGTAGTCGAAGCCTGAGATCGTAGCCTCCACGCTTTTGACGGTGAAGAAGGTTTCCTGATCATCCTCGTCTGCGTTCTCAAGAGTGACATCGACCATGATACCGTCAGGACCAAACTGGATGTCGAGAACACCTGCGTCTTCAAAGGGCAAGAAGCCGGTCTTTTTCGACACCCAGAAGGCGATGTTTGACGCCTGGAAGTGAAGGCCGTCGATGCGGAGGCGAATAGTCGCGTCGTACTCGGAAGCGTCTGTCATCAGCGCTGCCTTCCACACCTGCTCACAAGTCGCATAGCCCTGAGTGAAGCGGAGGTCGTTGTGCTGGACGAAGCGGATCGAGTCTGGGATGAATGAAGCAGATTCAAGCCTGATGTCGTCGATGACCAGGTCGACGTCTGAGGTCAGCGCGATCGCTATGCCTGCTCACCTTCCGACTTGAACTCGACACGCGGCACCGGGATCTCCCTGACGAGACCAATCACCCTCGGTAAGATCACGTCCATAAAGTCGCGGTACAACCCGTGGCCATCCACTTTGAGGCTTCCCATGCCGATCTGACCAGCTGTCGCCAGAGAGTCGCCAAGGTTCTCGAGCGAGGAGATGAGCTTGATACTGGGTTCATCGTTGGCGATGCCATTGATGACGCCTTCCAACTGTCTCTGCAGTTCCGCGGCATCCGCCTTCCATGCCGGGTTCTCGGCGATGAGGGATTGACCATCATCGTAAAGGGACGAGGCTTTCTTGTATGCGCTGTTGGACATGACGTAGCCGGGTTGGTACAGGAGGCGGTCGATAAATGACTCGAGGTCGTTGAAGTAGACAGAAAGTTTCTTGTCATTCTGCACGTCTTCTCCGGCCTACCAGTCAGCTTCATCTATCATGAAACGCACCTTCTGCGCAGCCTTGATCACATCGTCGAGCGATTTGTTCGAGACCTTTTCGACAAAAGCCTTGAGATCCCTTCCGGCCTGCTGCACCTTTTCGTCCTCGTCGTTCACGTCTGACTTGTCCTTGGTCTCCTCGAGGGCGTCCTGGGCCTTGTGGGTGTACTTTTTGAACATGTTGACGATGGCGGTGACGGAGCGACGGTAGTCCGGGTTCTGCTGCGTTTGCGTGACGACCTGTCGTCAGCGCAATCGATAGGGTATCTCACCTGCTGGAGTCGTTGTATGACCTTGTCCCTGGCCTCCTCGCCTTCCGGCAGCTTCTCGTCAAAGTATTGCTTGGCCTTCTCCACCTCGTCCCAGATATTCTCCCTCGCCTCACCCTGAACCTTCCCGGTCCTCAGCCCCTTGGCAGTCGCCTTGCCCTGTTTCTTCATGCCATCGAAATCGACACCATCCTTCCTCTCCTTTTCGCTCGGTCGGGAAGATTCAGCGGCCTGCTTGGCTTGATCAGCAGCAGCGGACGCGGCGTCGGCGAAGATGTCGCGTGTAAGGAGGATGACGTCGGATCCAAGCTGGCGGAAGGCGGGGTTGGTGATCATGAGGGAGGCGATCCTGCGAAGCGACTCGATGGTGCGTTGAGCGTCACGGGACATCTCCTTCTGAGAAGGAGGAGAAGCAGTGTTGGCGTCGACGTCGACATTGGCGGTGACAGCGTTGTACTAGGGACCGTCAGCTTAGTCTTGATGGACCTATCGAGCGTACCAGGAAGTTCTGTAAGAGATCGTCACCGTTCTTGACCTCACCCCATTGCTTGGTGGCGTTCATGACAGCCTTGACATTCTCGAGAACCTTTTGGCCTTCCGGCCCGAGACGAGCGGTGCGAGATTGAGGTCCTCCGGCCGACTTCAGCGTATCCGATTCGGCGATCAGCGAGAGGATCTTGGAGAGCTGTGCTTGGGATCTGGCCTCATCAGCTCGAGGAGGAAACACTACTCGAAGACATACGGGAGCTTGCCGGCCTGTACCGCGCCAAGCGCTTGCGCGGCCTTGATCCTCTGATTTTTCGAAGGCATGCTGTTCTGGACATCCCGCCTGGAAGGGAGAGAAGTGGTGGATGGCCCGTTGACAGAGCCAGAGAGGAGTGGGGTACGTTCAGACATGTTTAATGATCGAAAGGTTGCTCTGAGCTGTTCAGAGGAAGGGTGCGGACAAAGCTTGATCAAAAAGCGCTGTTCCCTTGTGAGCGATTTCACAAATGACGTATTTGCTAACTACTAGTTGCCAATAACCCTGACCTCAATCACGTGGCGAGATGTATGCTGCTAAGTGGTCTTCTTGCCGACAGTGGTCTAGAATAGCTATGGATGATACGCCTGAAGAGCTCGATGACGTGCCACAGTTCGTCTTCACCAGCTATTGTTACTTCACTAACACCCCATTCGACGAGTAGACTCCTTGAGGTCGTCGACGAACAGCCCGAAGCTGGCCCTTCGAACCATGAAAGGGCCAAAATCCCGGTGACCTTGCTCATTGGGTATCTCGGCGCAGGCAAATCTACTCTGCTCGAGCGAGTTTTCCTGACGACTTTTGATCTTTTGTGCTGACAAAGGGACAGGTACATCCTGACTGCGGACCATGGCTACCGAATAGCGGTTTGCATGAATGGTACCTTCCATCTTCATTCAAAAAGGCTCTCACTGACGACGACCAGATTTCGGGGATACTACCGACATCGAAGGTGATTCTCCCTTCCTCTTATCTGCCAGCTATATTGACGGGAGCCTATCAGCTCGCACGCTTACACTGTCCGATCCCGACACAAAATCTCAATCCACCTCCTTTCTGTCCCTGCCAAATGGATGCCTCTGCTGCTCTGTCAAGGACATGGGGATCGCAGCCATCGAGGATATGGTAGCTTCCCAAGGAGACAAGGTGGATTGGGTAGTCGTCGAGCTTACTGGTGTCGCTGATCCAGGTGAGTCCAGCACTTCCCAAATATAGGTCAAGCTGAAATGCAACATTTTCAGCACCGATCGCCAAGAGCTTCTGGGCGAACGAGGAGATGGGCGATCTGGTGCTCGACGGCGTGATATGCGTCGTCGATAGTCGGAACGTCGTCAAGGTGCGCAGAACCCACCTCAAATGCGAAGGCTGACGACCCGCTGAAGCAACTCTCGGAACCCGCCAACATGTGCCAGGGACAGATTGCCAGTGCCGATGTCATCCTCCTCAACAAGGTCGATCTCATGTCCACATCTACCTTGGATCAGGTGGAACGGGTGGTCAGAAGTATCAACTCGACACTGCGGGTCCATCGGACGGAGAGGTCGAAAGTCGCCTTGCGAGAATTGTTCAATATACGAGCATTTTCGACGGACTCCGGCCTCAGTAACCCCGCCAGCGAGACAGCTACCGCCGAGCGCGAGCATGACCATCATGACGACTATCCGCATGATCACGTCCACTCCGATATGAGCACAGTCCTCATCCCCCTTCCACCGCTGTCGACCTCCCAATTCGACAAGCTCAACGCCTTCCTCGAAGCCCTACTTTGGGAGGGCAAACTCCCTTCGGATGACACTTCGCCAGCACCTGAGATCCTGCGGACGAAGGGGTACGTCACTCTGCAGGACGGGCGATCTTTCATCCTTCAAGGAGTCACGGACATCTTTGAGCTCAAGGAGCTGCCTCGAGATCAAGCCGAGGTCAGTGAAGTCGGCGAAGGAAAATTGGTATTTATCGGAAAGGATGTAAGCTCGGCGCTCAGCAGGGCTTTCCGAGATTATCTAGGACTATAAACTTCGACGCCGTGCCAAACACGTCGAGACAGGTTCATCTCATATACAAACTCTTGGGTCGTGGTACGCCGGTTCCCCGAAGTTCTAAATCTGGACCACACCACCAAGTCCCTTCCCACTCGAGCTGCGTCCATTCCTTGTCTCTGTGAATTCTCTCCGGTGTGAACGGATCATCTTTCTTCGGATCGCCAGCCGGGATGCCACCGCGATTCCCTCCCATCCCCCCTCAGCGCTCACCCCCCCAGCAGCGCAGCGCGCACGACGAAGCATGCAAGCTCCTCGACCTCGCCTACGGCCTCAGCGGCTCCAAATTCATCTACATAGACTCTTCCGGCGCGCTCATCGGTGACTTCGCTCGTTTAGTCTACACGCCAGCCCTCATGATTCCTTTTATACGATTTGCCATTGACCTGGCGAAGATGCCGGGATTCCCGGGGATAGCTCGGGAAGTCGTCATCCTCCTCTCGGGACACTGTTATTCGTCACCGTTCGTGCTGTACTCGCATCAGAGTCAGGCGGCAACTTCGGGTCTCCCAGAACCCCAGATTAAAGCGCTCTCAAAAGGCGTGAAACCGAGTGGCAGAGATGATCTCGATGAGGAGTGCGAGGTGGCTTATGATGCAGCGGTGGAAGTGTGGGGGGTTGAAGGGAGGATGTCGGACGTGATGTTTGGGAGAGCGGAGAAGGTGTTTGGGAAGGAAGGTACCGCGGCTTTGACTTAGTATCTCGGGTTTTACGCCTATGCCTGTGTGGTGCAAGAATGAGGCGGACGTGCAAGCGCCGGAGGGGGAATGGGCATAGGTTATTATACCATTCGGGTCCTCCTGTTCGGAAAAGAGCTCGGAATCTGAAAGTACCACATGACTGTCCAAAACTTGCGTTCCGCCGTGTTCCATTTCTCACACCTCGACAGGCGGGTCGGCGTTGCAAAAGAGGCCGTCACAGAGGTCTACGGGAACGATCTTCCGCATGCCCCGCCACAAACATCCGCAACTCTGCGCAAACACAGCTGCACGCAGCCTCAACATCCGCAAGCGCAAACACTTTCATCCCGCTATCATCCCCTTCTTCCTCGCCCCTCACTGCAAACGAATAGAGGGGAGAACAGAAGGTGAATGTCGACGGCGACGCACGAATACTTGCGATGTAGGATCGGGACAAAGGGAATTCTCTACTCGGCGGTCGGGAGTTCCTCTGCTTCCTTGGGGCAGTCCCTATTGATCCGTGAGCCGAGCTGAATCGGCGAGACTGCTGCCTCTCACCTAGCGATGTGGCCGGTCTCTTGGCATTTGTAGCACTTCTTCGCGGCGAGGGCAGCGGACTCGTCCCTAGGAGCCAGACAGTCACGGGCAAGGTGATTTTCGCCATTGCAACGGCTACTCAGGTCAGAGCATGAACATGATATAGTGATTGCTCCTCACTAGCACTTCACAGGAGTCCCATTCGCGTTGACGACGGCACGAGGACGGGCGTTGAATCCGCCACGAGAGCCGAAGCCACCTCGGAAGCCGCCAGCAGCGGGGCACATACGAGCGATGTGACCTTGGGGTGGAGCAGTAGCGAGAAGGCGAAGAGGAAGTGAAGAGGACGCGTGGTCAGCTGATGATCTGCAGATCGATCTAGTGGACGTACCGACACGACCGCAGGTGTAGCATTTTTGCCCTCCAGCAAATCCAGCACCACCACCAGGCGCGAAACCGCCGCCGAATGCACCCCGCATCGAAGGGCAATCAGCCTTGACGTGGCCTACTCTCGTCATAAGCGACCATGCAAAGAATGGCGACGCATCCGCACTCACCTACACCGCCGCAAGCGTAGCACTGCTTGCCGTCCGTCGAACGGGGCTGCGGGCAGTTGGTCGACTCATGACCAGGCTCCCTGCCCCTACATCAGCAGAGGTGAGGCAGGAGACAAAGGAAGGCGACCGACCTGCAATTGTAGCAAAGCCTGTCCGGAGCTTGGCAGTTCTCGGCAATGTGGCCGACTAAGAAGAGCTATGAGACTTGCAAGCTGCAGTCAGGAAAGGCCACGCACGATTACCGCACCTGAAGGTCATGGATTAGCAGTATAACGAAGCGCAGCGATATTTGCTTACTTGAAGCACCCTTGACGAGATCCGGGAACAGCAGCAGCTCCACTGGACGATCTGTATGAGCATTTCATGCTTTGGCAGTCGAAGCAATACATACAACATATCGCTCCTTTTTGGTAAATTTGGTATCTAGCGGGAGACAAGTCTACTGAATCAGCTCGTCACCCAGACTCACTCATAGCCTGGCTCACTCAAAACTTCCGCAAGATACGATCCAACTTTCTATCTTCCCTCCTCGCTGCCTCTGCCGATGCGAAGAAACTTGAAAGAAGGTCAAGCTGAATGAGATGGAATGAGAAGCCAAACGACGGAAAATCCGGAGCATAGGCGGGATCTGTTGCTGATACAAGAAGAGTGCGGCGGGTATGAAAGTCCACGTCAGGAGGCAACCTGAAACTTCGGGCTAGCCGGTCTGAAACGATGTGGGTTTTTGATGGGAACACAGCCCCCTGCTGGTCCCAGCTCCGCAGCGATGACCCTCCTTTTGATGCCACTCCTTCCCTTTCATCAATTTATATCGCCTCGATCCCCCGTATTCCTTTCACGCCTTCGAATCGAAACTTCTTCAGTTTCCACTTGTCCAACAGATCACACTCTCTCTCATTTCACGCCGACCTTACTCGAGATCATACACGATGCACACTGAGGCTGTTCTCACCATTTTCGTTCTCGCTGCTGTGGCAAGTGCGCAGAACTTCTCCGTCAATACTCCGGTAAGTCCCTCGATGATGAAGGGATACAACACTGACTGAAGGTTCCTCTCCTCCCTCATCTTCGTACTCATCTCGTATCCGGCATATCACACGACTCTTCGTCCTTCAGGCTTCACTCGTCGTGTGTCGTGAGTGATTCCCCGCCAATGTCCTTAAGCCTTACTTCGCCTCGACCTTTGATCACGAGTACCGCTGACACCGCGCAGAACCCGCTGCAATCGCATGGACCGGTGGTATCGGACCTTTCATTCTGTGAGTTGGCATCCCGTCCCAGTATCCCAGTATATTTCTATGCTGTGCAGCTTGTGAATACAAAGTCCTTGCTGCGCCGCGTTCCCATCCGGGTGACGGTTGACCGGATTTCGATCGTTGGAATGTTCTCGCCGCAGTCGTCCCTTCGCCCCATAGATAGTGCATCAAACTATGCTGAATTACCGCAGTGACATCATCCCCGGCGGTCAAGTTTCCGCTGCAGCTCTCGAAGAGCTAGCCACCGGCCTGAACGATAACACCTACACCTGGAACGTCAACCTCGCCGCCCAGACGTCCATTACCGTCAAAATCACCGATTCGAAAGGTACCATAGCATACTCTTCGCTTGAAACAATCCAGCCGGGCTCATCGACCGCGTGCCTCAATTCTACTGCTTCGGCTACCGCTGGAGGGGCTGCGGGTTATGCGACGACAGCCGGCGGGTCCTCCACGGCCGCTGTCGCTGGAACCTCGACCTCGGCTGTGTCTTCTACAGCAGCGACTTCGTGAGTCTGGCCGCGGTGAACCTCGCCGACGGGATCCAGTGCTGTCAAGACACCCTCCACCACGGGCCCATCCCCAGCTGCCGCCTCGAGCCCCAGCCAGACGTGAGTTCGAACATCCTGTTTGGGTTTACCTGACTCTGTACAGCTCTGCTTCCGGCAGCTCGTCGTCCTCCGCTCCAAGCGCTTCTGCTTCGAACAATGCGGGTTACTTCTCATCGATCATCGAGCTTCCGGCCATCGCCCTTGCTGCTCTGGGCGGTATCATCGCGCTTCTCTGAGCTATAGGGTAGTAGAAGACAATCGAAGCCGTTGAAGTGTTCGTTCCTTGAGACGAAACGTGCTCTGGACACTTTGCATGATCGTAATTTATGCGCATGAAAACATGCCAATGTGCCGAGGACAGCCTGATTGTTCGATCTGCGTTTCAGACAGGTGCTCTTGCTAAAAAGGCAATACATCCCAACGATCATCGAAGCGCAGCGTTATCATCGCGACAAGCTTCTTCATGTCCGGTACCGTACCCCTACACTCCATACTCATCTCTCAGAGCTTTCTTCCTGACCTCCAGCAATACCTTCCCCATCTCCTCCTTTGTCGGCAGCGTCGGCATCTTCAGACTCTCCGGATCCAGCACGCCGAAGAAGCTCGCTGCCAGCGCCGCCTGCTGGGCTATCGCTGGATCAACTGCCTCTGCCGTCGCACCGCTGGTCTCGCCATCTGTCCTGGCCTTCTTCGCGGAAGCCTCGCCGTCGACATCATCCGTCTCAGCTGCTGCTTTCCGCTTGGACTTGGATTTGGATTTGGCCTTTGTCTCAGTTGGTGTCTCGGAGACGGGCTCGTCTGCGGGCTGTGGAGGTTTGGCGCCTGGATAGGGAAGGGAGGTTGTTTCGGGAAGAGCGAGGGTCGTGGCTGTTTGTCCGACCGATTCTTCCCAGTCTGACGGGCGAGGTGAACCTCCTATCAGACTGTTCAAGATGAGAACCGCTCACCCTGTCGTGCGAGCTCCTCCTCCTCCTCGGCCAGCGCCGCATCACCCTCATCGTTATCCCCAAAGTACCCCGGTCCTTGATTCCGGAACATCTGGAACGAAGCGTTTCTCGCCGACTCCTCCGATGCGGCTTGTGCTGCCATCCATCAGTTCTATGCCTTCCATTCAGTTCAGCGTGACCCACCTCCTTTCGTGAACATCTCCTTGACCCCCGGTAACTCCTTGGCCCGTCCAAAATACCTACCACACATCAGTACAAAGACCAACGGTGAGCAGGGAGGACCCACTTGTATCCCCTGGTCCCCGGTACCTCCCTCCCCACATCATCCACCATCGACTGATTGCCCCTCTTGTAATTCGCCCCTCCAAGCGCAACAATCTGCGTCTCCCAATGCCGCTTCTCCCTCATCAGCCCATTGATCTCGTCGTTCAAATCCCGGATCTCGTAATCGGTCAACGTAGCTAAAACCGCCTTGTGAGTATGTTTCTGGGTTCCACGAGTGAGTATTTACCGTCCTGGATCTTGGAAACCTTCCTCGAGACGTCCCGCATGATATCACCCCTCCACCGCTCGCATTCCCGCAGACTTGACACGGCGGAGGCCATTCGTGGTCGACGCTCGCCTTTGACTCGTCCGCCCATACCCATCTCTACAGCTTGAGACTCGCGGAACCGGTACAGCATCGACTGGGCCTTCTCCGAATTACGTGCCATCTTGATCCGAATTTTGAGCTGTCAAGTAGAGGGGACCGAGGCGAAGATCAAGGCAAAATAGTATAATGCTCAGACCGTCTTTGGTCGAGTGATAATGGTGGACAACGTTCGACACGTCATTTCGCACATCCCAAGCGAGTTGGCGCAGCTAGGCGAGGCTTTTGGCAGTAAATCTAGCTATAATATACAATATACTATCATAAGAATACAAACAATCCTTGCACATGCAAATGATAAGTACAATGATAGAAGACCCGATACCTTCGGCAACCGACTCCAGTGCCCAAATTAAGCCAAGCATAGGTGTGAACTCGCTAATTCATGTCCACCCCTTCTCCAGGCCGAGCAGTATCTGCCGCGCCTCCTCCACGACTTCGTGTATCGTCGCCTTGCTGGTTGGCTTCGTATGCCATTGGTTCATAGCGCACCTGATGTTGTGTATCTCGTAAGCTGTACTGCGCAGATTTCATGGAATGTACGCACTCGACCAGACCTCGACGCTTCTCATCTGCCCCTCCCAGCGCGGTCACCGCGATGATCTGTGATCGACCCCGCGAGGCCGTCGCCTTCTCCATCGCGCGCATCTCTAGGCAAGCCTGGCAGCCATCCATTCGGGGCCTGACGAGTCAGCACGAAGCAGAGAGGTGATGAGGTGATCGGAGCTTACATGTTGATGTCAAGCAAGACTATCAAGCGTCAGCACTAACTGGACCTAATTGACGCACCGATAGCCGGCCCAGTGAAGCCCTGGAACATCTCGACAGCTGTAATGCCGTCCTCTGCCTCGCAGATCTCCAAAGGCTACTCATCAGCTCTGACGGGGTGAGTTCCGCTCGCGATTTTGGTCGACAAGATTTTGACCAAGATCTTCCGGTTGATCTTGTTGTCCTCCACCACCAGCACCTTGATCGGTTCTGGTTCCGCCTCGGTCGCACTGGAATCTGGCTGTGATTCCGTGGGAGGCGTATCGATCGCCTCCTCGGATTGCGAAATCGGAGTCGCCGCTTCATTTGATGACCCTTGTATAGATGACGCATTCGATGGGGTTCGGACAAGCGAGGTACGTAGACGAGAGGAGATGTAATCCCCGAGACAGAGACTTGCCACGGCATCCTCCACCGTCTGGCCATTTGGTTTCCAAAGCTGACTCAATCCAGACATCAGGCCTCGCGGACGACCGGGCGGACTCCGCATCGACTCCTCATCAAAGTGGGTCTTTGGCATGGAGACATTTCCGTGCTCATTCACCTCGTCCGGTGAACTGATGGAAATTCTTCGCGTACCCTTAGCGGTAGGGACCTCTGATCGGATGGCTTTGGATTGACCGGGGAAGAGCGATTCGCGGAGAATAGATGGTGTCGCCGGCTTACGGAATCGTCGGATCCTCTTGCCTAGCTTACGTTCGAGCTTCGTGACCATAGGGTTCGCCTCGTGGTCGTTCGATACGAGGAAGACTATCTCAACGGCCTTGGCTTTTTGTATGAGATCGACACCGAGCTCAGTCTCCTCGTGCCGCCCTTCGACCACGACTAGCTCCGCATCCTCGATCGGGACAATTTCGCAACCAAGCTTCCTGTATTGTCGCTAGGCAGCTGCCCAAGCGCTCACGACCGAACTTCCCCACCGGGCCGAGATCGAAACCGGTGATGCAAACTTTGCGTTGAACGTCGATGTGATCGGGATGAGCTGCGAGATGAGAGGGATCTGTGGGAGATGCGGGGGTGGAAGAGCTGGGATCAGGTGAAGAGGAGAGGGAAACATGACGACGAGGAAGCGGAACCTCGATCTGGACGGTGCAGCCAGCTTCTGGCGCAGAGCTGATCTCCATCTGTCCGCCCATAAGGTCGATAATGCGGTATGCCAGGTGTACCGAAAGACCTGACATCAGACATGACCCTATTTGTAAACTCACCGCTACCCGTAGCGTAAGGATCCTCCTTGGCCCAGGGTTCGCCAAGCTTCTCACGCACGAACGTGGAGTCCATACCCTGCGAATGTCAGCGGATCCGACGAGTCGACTCACCCGGCCGCTGTCGACAATCTTGATGCTGATCCTTTTCGAGATGGACAGCTGCGACGCTTCAGAAAGGTCTGCCAATATCACTTGCGTCTTCGCAGCCCTCGGGCGGGAGCAGGCTTGGCACGTCGTCGACAAAGATTTCCACGCATCCCTCGCTGTCGACGAATTTGTAGGCATTCGACATGATCTTGGACAGAGCTCTGACATTAGCCAATTCGGGTGCACGACTCACCGTCTCAAGGCTCCGCCAGCATCCTCGGTGACCTGCTCGCCCAGTAACGGGGGTATGAACGGTCTCTGTATTGACCATTGGTTGCCCATTCGCCCGTCTTGAGCGCTTATCTTCCTCCCAAGCCTCGTATATCAGGTGCTTAAACATCACCTCGATGGACTGCGTGGCACCGTGCGGCGCTTCGAGCAGCGGGCTCTGAGCGGAAAGCATGATATTGTCCTTTGCCTTGAGGTCCAGAAAGGATAAAATATTGTCAACGATGCCATGAAGCGTTTTGCCTGAAGTATCGATGCCGTCGAGGAAGGGGAGGAGATCGCGGATCTGCTGCGTTGTGGTCAGGGTGTTGGAGGAGAGCTGGTGAGAAGTGTCTGCGAGGTCGTTCATCGCCGAGCGAAGGAGTTGGGTGATGGCCAAGATTTGGTGTAGCGGGGTCCGCAATTCACTGCGAGTCAGCGGGAAGAATTTTCGCCACTCACTGTGCTTGGAGGTTGCTGTACGATATTTGAGACTGTTCAATCGATCGCACCTTTCGGATCGCCAATGCCGCCAAAGCATAGCCGCCCAGGATCGTCACAAAGGGCAAGGCGATACTGTTTGAGTCTTCAGAAGGTTGTTGATTCCATGTTGCAAAGACGGCGAATCGCTGCTTTCCGTCATAGGTCATGAATGCTGAGGCGAGCGCCGTCTGACATTGCATCGGCATGAGCGACATGAATTGTTGGGCAGTCTCATCTTCGCTGTTCTCGCGATCCCACCATGAATGACGGGTACGGACCCACGCCTTGAGGAATCCGGCTAGAGTCGCCTCAGCCCTTGACTGATGAAAATTGAAGGACGCATCGCCTTCGCTGTCCTCGCCAAGGACCTGTATGCCGGAGCCGATTGTCCTCGGAATATGGTGTACTACGGGCTCCACGTGCGCTAGCCAAGGCTTTCCCAGAAGGAAGTCGGCGACCACGTCCTCCTTACTATCGACTTTGTGACCTCCTTATTATGGTGACGATCTGCTGCAGAGCTGGCGCGTCGGACAAAGAGTTGATGCGTCCATATTGACGACAGCAACGGCATCGGCCGCCAAATTGCGCCTGAGCGTGACGGCGACATCTGTAAAGAGTTCCCGCTCGGACATGAGAGCCTGTCGCTTGTCAATTTTGCTATCTCGAGGGCCTGTCTTCACCGCTACGTTTTCCTTCTGTGTCGGGCTCTGAGGGTGTGCGCTGGCTGATGAGGCTGTTCTCGCGTGCGCTCTGTGTCGACGCGGAGACGAATCTCTCTCCCTGTGACTTGTATCGTTGCGTTTCGAAGACGGAGTTCTTCGCTTATCATCCGGCACCGCGGCTCGCTGGAGGAATGCTATACTCGCCTCGTACATCGAGCTGGAGCGTTTCGCCGTGACTTCAGATTGCTGGTACGTCAACGGGTCAATATGCGAAACTCACTAGAGTGGTGAGCTGGTACACCAGCATGTTTGCGAGGTTCAGGAGGATACTCTGCTCCCGTTGATCGAATCGATCCCGAGGCGAGGAATCGTAGACGCAGATGGTACCAATGTCTACTGCTTCGTCTCCCTCTCCAACGCGCAAAGGCGCCGAAGCATAGAACTGAAGTCAGCGTGATCACGAGCAGGGCGTACCTTGCTTCCCCCTTCGAGGCGCATCATAGGGTTTCGGGCAAATCGCCAGTCTTTGCTGAGGTCGCCAATGACAGTACATCGCTCGCTGGCCTGGATGACAGCGTGCCTGCATGCTCCATCCGCCGCTTCAATCATCTGAGGGGTGTCGGGCTGGAGTCAGCGCATTCGATTAGCTCGACTCACATCCGAGGGATGTATCATCTCTTGATTGTCTAGCATTATCGAGACGACGGCGGTCGAGGTCCCGAAGATCTAGGGTCAGACGGGCCAACATTTGTGGACCTACCTGCTTGGCCGCGCCGGCGTATTTGGCAATGATCGCTTTCCGTTCCGGCTCCCCGTCACTGCCGGCCAATCCAAGACGGCGCCTAAAGTCAGCCCTGCTCGGAACGAATACTCACAGTGCTCGTTTCCTGCGTATCAGGGTTTTCCGAGACGGTCGTGGTCCGGGCAGCCATCCGTCCCGCTCATATGCATCTCGAATCCGTCGCTTTTCCGAATCTCCTGATCGCTTGTCCCCGCCATTGACTTCGGGGGAACGAATAATCTTCTATACTATCCATGGTGGAGGATCTCATCGACGTTGCTTCCATCCCCGCGCTGTCATTCGACCCGACACTCCCTCTTGGGGATCTCGTCCCCTGAATGACGACCGGCGGGAGCAGACTATCTCCAGCCCGGGACGGCCTTTGTTCTTGCAGGGCCGGCCCTGCAGAACTCGTCTCGACGCTTCCCTCGGAGCCTGGGATTCGCTGCGGCAATTCGAAGCTACACACCTGATCTCGAGGTGAATCAGTGGGCGACTCGTTCGTATCGTCCTTATGGACAAGGGGACGGTTTGATGGGCCGGGAGTACATGCAGGAGAGGCGTGGAAGGTGTTGGCGGACCACTGGGGGCTTCGGGAAGAGGTGGGATCTTCTGGAGGGGGAGTTCGAGCCGAACGGCGATGGTCTCGGTCTCGACCGTAGCTAGATGGTCAACTCGGTACTCGGTACTGAAATGTATAGCTCACTGTTTGAGGGCTTCCTCCCATTCTTCATCGGTAGCAGGGGCCTTCTCGTACCTCGGTATAAGGCAGGAGGTAGTCATGATACTAAGCGCTGCGGGCGCCAGCTGAAAGACCGACGCTTATAACAAATGCCGGTGCAGTCGTTGACAAATGATGGAGAGTCGCCAAGAGATTGATTCTCACGGAGCTGAGGCCGTCGGTCGGTGATTAATCTGCTGGGACAGGAGCAGTGATCCGTCCGTACTCTATGGGTAGACCACAGAGTTCGATATTACCGACAAGATGCCAGCAGGACTTCAATTCAATCAAATGACCGATCGTGTTCGACCGTTGCTTTCCAAGAAGCACTCTAGAACGCGGAATCAATTGTAAGGGTGGACGTCGTAGGCCAGCCCCAGGCCGAGCGAGTTTAGCCTTGAACTCTAATTCTTCCGGCAGCAGCCAGCTTGAATTGATTTTTGCCGGCTCAAGACACGGTATCAGTTGCCAAGAGCGATAATGCTCGGTTAGGCAATACTATAGGAGGATAGTCTCACTTTCGGGATCCGAAAGAGGGGGACGTTGCAGTGGCTGCCACGCGACAAGCGGCTAACGCTCCGGACTGACCATCCGGCGGAGGTTCCTGAAATAAAAAAATCGTCCTGCCCGGCAACATGACCCATGTCACAAGATAGCGCTTTATCTGTTGGGTTCCCTCCGCTCTCGTTGTTTGTCATCGACTCGTCGTGAACTAGAGAAGATTGCATAGCATACAAGTAGATCCTATAAGTTCGAGGTCACCCTCTCCCGGCACCCGCAGCTTCGCCCCGCTCGGCACCGCCTCGCAAAGTCCCGCCGTCATAGTCGCCGTAGGACCGAATTCAGTAAGAGTGCTCTTGGAAGCCTCGATAAATCGGTCCGCATTGCCCTATAATACACATACTCACATACACACCGAATCAGCGTATAATACATTGTCACCCGGACGCCAGAAACGACCCAGCTCCTCGAGCCACCGACGAAACGATACTATCTCACTCCCTCGCTCCATCATCATGCGAGACCAGTTCCTGTTACCCGCGCTCGTCCCATTCTTCCTCCTCACCGCCGTCGCAGCTGTTCCCTCGGGATACACTTCCTGGTATCAACCGGGGGATACTCCGGTAGCCGCGCTGTTCCAGAAGCGGTACACACCGAGTCCAAGCGATGCGAGTGAGCGGACCCGTTCTCGGAGAGTTAGTCAGCCGGATTACTGATATCGCCCAGACTTCACCTCGAACTACCCCTCGACCGCCTCATCTCCCCCAATCTCGTCCCTCCCCGCCGCTTGGACCGCCAAGCTCGCTTCAATCACCATGCCGAATGTATCTGTCTCCAAGCCAAATAACGGCTACCCGACCTATGCCAACGGCGAGTCTGGCGGCGATAAAAACATCTGTTCCTTCACCTATCAATGTACTGCCCCAGCTGACCTGTGGAATCCTCCGGATAGCGTGGTCGCGGTGAGTACAGGAACCCAAAGGCACCCTTTGTTGATCAAATCAGCTATCCTTTGATGACGGCCCAAGTGCGGCCAGTCCCAGCCTCAACTCGTTCCTGCAAAGCAATAATATCTCGTCCCTAGCCACGCATTTCATGATTGGCGGAAACATCCTTGGCAAGTGCGCACACCCATCAGTATATCCTGCTTCTGTTGACTTCGCGTCCAGCCCCACAGAGTTGCGAGCTGCCGCAAATGCCGGAGGTCACATCGGAGTGCACACATGGACGCACCCATACAGTGGGTCGTCCATCTTTATGACGTCTCCATCTGACTAGCCTAGTGACCACGCTCACCAACGAGCAAGTACTCGGCGAGCTGGGGTGGACGATGCAGATCATCTCGGATCTCAACGGTGGTCGTCTGCCCAAATATTGGAGGCCTCCATACGGCGACGTCGACAACCGAGTGCGTGCCATCGCCAAGGGTGTCTTCGGCCTCGAAACCGTCGTCTGGAACCAAGGTAAGCTCTGACCCATCGGGTGGTCTGTCGCTGACACAAGCAGACTCGGCCGATTGGGCGATCGGCAATAACGCGGCCTACACAGTCCCAGGGGTGGAAGCCAGCATCACCGGGTGGCTCAAAGGCAACAAGTCCAACGGTCTTTGCATGCTCGAGCACGAAATGAACAACAACACCGTCGGCGTGTTTATGAACGAATACCCGATCATGATCTCCAACGGCTGGACGGTCAAGGCTGTCCCCGATGCTTTTGGAATGGCGTGGTACCAGAACTCGGACTCCAACACCGGCCCGGTCACCAGTATGGCTGTCGGCAGTGGATCTCTGGCGGTCAATTCGAGTACAGCGGCGAGCAGCAGTACCTCTTCCAAAAGCACGACCACCTCCACGACCAGTGTGGCGTCGACTACGACGACGAGCGCCAGTACGACAAGCACGAGCGCTTCGGCACTGACTATTGCAGCAGCAGCGACCACCACGTCTAAGACCGGCGGTGCGATACGAGGTACATCCCTCGGTCTGGCTCCGATTTTGGCCGTATTCGGATTGGCCCTCGCGATGATATAATGAAAACGGACATTGTAGACGGACTTTTTATGGTAATTTACGAACAGAAACGACACGCATTACTCGCCCCTTCAGCGTTCTCTGCGGTGTGCGAGATAGCATATGGACATTTTCTTTAGCATTCGGACTCGATATGCATATTAATCAGACTTGTGCAACTGCTGGAATGAAATGGGATATCATGCCGATGCATAATGGAAGTGCAGGATAGATCGTGCAGGGTATATCTATGTTCCCACGATACCGACTCGAGACCCCATGAAATGTACCCCCGACTCCTCTTCGTCTCCTGCATCGCTTGATGGGCCACTGCGGTATTCGTCTCGAAGCCAGCCGACGCGCTGTCGAGAATCATGGTCATCTGCCTCGTCGTTCCACAACGACCAAGTCTGAGGTCGGACCCTCTGCTTCGCCATCGACTCCGCATCCCGTTCCATGTCAGCCGCGGTGTCATCCGCCTGCCCAGGCTGGTCGACCGCACGGATCGCCAGCGCTGTCGAGGGCTCGGCGTGGGTTCCCGGCGTCTCTTGCGCAAGCCCAACCGAGCTTTTCGCCCGTGGCGGCTTGAGTGTTTCCAGGTAACGGAGAAGCGATTTGGTATCCGCCCATCCTCCCTTTCTCGCCTGCTTCTCCATCTCCACCTTGTGACCCCTCTGCAAGTCGAGCAAGATCTGTGCTCCTACAACCCCTTCACGGGAGAGCTCCTTTGGCGCGATCTCTCCCCACCTTTGCCTTAATGCCTTTGCCTCTTCATACCTCTCGACCATTCCAAGGCGGACCATAAGTCGTCCTACTGTTTTTGAGGACGGTACAAGCTTCGCGTCAATGCTCGCATGGCACACCTTGACGGCGTTGTCGTGATATCCAGCCCGGGAAAGGCCTCGGATGAGAAGAGAGACTGTTTGAGCCGTCGGCGGGATTTCACGCGAGATCATGTCCTTGTACAGGTCGATTGCACGGGCCAGACCTTCCACCGCGGTCAGATGGCCGAACTTTGGATTGGCCCTCACTCGCGATATGAGAGTGCGGATGGCGATGTCGTACGATTGAGCGGTGTCGGGGTCAGATGGGAGCGAATGGAGGAGGTCGAGAAAGTACCGATGATCGATGCCATCTGGGGAGACGGGCAATCTCCCGAGGAGCAGGGACGCGACCGACGTCGGGACGGGTTTGTCAACGGACAGTCGCATGATGAGGTTGAAGGCGGAAAGCTGGTCGTCGCCCCTTTCGCTCGCTGTCAAGCCTTGGACGATGGCGGCGAGAAAGGCCCGACGAGATCCATACCCCATCCAGAGGTAGTCCTTGACATGTCGTTCTAGGAGTATGTGTCTCGATGCTCCGCGAGAAGTCCCGATCGCACGTATCATTGCGATCGCGTCGGTACGACGGATAGGGATGTCGTCGGCGAGCAGATCGGCATAAAGTCGAGAAGCGAAATGGAGGTGTCGTCGATCGGGGCTGATTGAATAGTGGAAGAGTTCGCGCCAGTGGTGAAGATTGCGATGGGACCACCGAAACGGGGGATCGACACCTCGAGCGATCGGATACACCTTCCGGGCGAGAATGTAGGACTCGTCATTGAATGTGGTCGACAAGATTAGGTGGAAGAGAAAGTGGACAAGATTGGGGGTGATGTGCTGGAGGACGTCCGAATTCAAAAGGACATTCGACAATCGGGCAATGAGCGAATCGGTACCGGGGCCAACTTTCGCCGAACTCAACTTGACGAGCAGTCGAGCAATAAGGGCATCAGATTCGCCATCGCGCTGGCGCACGGCTCGTTCCAAGAGGGAGATTCCGAGAACGATGGTACTCAGCCGCTCGCGCCGCTGGATACCGAGGACATGCATGCCTTCTCTGACGAGCGTCGGCACCCTGTGCTCGTCCGACTCGAGCAGGACAAAGGCTTTCTGTTTCCTGGTTCTCGGTACGTGTCCGCGGATGACTTCGACGCTGCGTTGAAGATGGTCGACGGTATCAGACGGCGGCTCTAGCTCAGCGACGAGTGTCGACACGTCCGCTGAAAGCTTGCTCAATCCATCCTCCCCCAACCTATCCCAAGCCCACCGCAGTCTCCTCATGGCGGCCATAGTATATGCGAACGGGAGCTCTACTCCATGACTCCAGCAAGCCGCGATTTGGCGCAGGGCCTGGAATTGTATTTGGCAATCGATGGTGTGATCCCTCGTGATGATCCTCGCCGCAACCTCCTCGATTCCCAGACCTCCCCCACCTTCAATTATCTCCCACAATGCCGAACTTGCCTCATCTGTATGAGCGGTCCTTGTTGAACCAAAACCGCCAGAAACACACCGCTGGAGCTGGAGTTGAAGCCAAGACCTTCGGGTCTCTGTCGATATCCGAAAGAGCTCGCCATTGACGAGTTGCGTAAGGGATCGCCAGAGCTGCCGAATGAAAGGGTACGGCTTCGCCAGGCGCGACTTTGGATCTCCAAGGGCATAGCGCAGCCCCTCGTGCATCGCCGCCTCCACGACCTCCTGCCCCAAGTCCTTCGCCTCCATCCCGCACTTGTTCGCGAAGCGCAATAGCCTAGATGACCTGCTCCAGCGATCGTGGGGATCATCGCTGGCAAGCTGATGGATGACCAGAGAGCGAAAGATATGGTCGGGTATGTAGCGGCGGATGTCGACGTGGATGCCGTTAAAGATCTCCCAGGACTGGCCAGGTGAAGCGCCGGAAATGTAGAGGGAGAGAATCTCGATTTGACGTTTGAAAGGATGAGAGTTCGGTGAATATGGCAGAGAAGGTGGCAAAGGGAGATGATGTAGGGCCTTCCTTGGTTTCGCCTCCTCGACCAGCGCTGCTTCCTCCTCGAGAATCGGTCTGACCAGGGTGCTGGACTTGTTTGGCACGCTATTGGCTGAGAAGAACTCTTCACCCGCCTTCGCCCTTCTTGATAGGCAGCACGAATAAGAGACCCATCTCGAGCAGGTCGGCTGATCACGAGGACGAGGTGGCGGTCGCATAGACCGGATCTTGATCGGCCCCCATGACTGAGTGAGAGGAGGAGCGAGACCTCTCAAGGCTGGGGGCCGGCTTCGCATCCTCCTCCATCGGTCGTGTTATAAGCTGCAGCGTCGAAATTGATCAGCTATCATGCACGATCGAAGGCAATAGACAAACTTGATTGCTGACATCTCCAGGGTATTGGATTGCCACCAGATGGAGCTGGTGAGCAGCTTTTGGCTCTTCATGTATGGTCGGTCTCTTTCATGCTAGGTCGAAAAAGGTGAATGTATGTACTTCTGGAATCACAAGGCGCGTGAAGGGAAGACCTAATCATAGGCTCGTGAATGGTTGACCACGGCGCGTTTGCCTTTCCGCCAATTCCTCTTCCTCTTCTCCTTCTCTCTCCCCTGTCCTCCTTCTGACTTCACGTTCTACCCTTTGTGTCAACAAAGTCAATATAGAGTGTGTCAAGTACTAAGTGAGTGTTTCGGTGCACGAACTTCGCACCAGTCCGAAGCGAACCCTCTTGTCTCTGTATTCACTCCTCCTTTGCCGTTGAAGCTCACAGTCCGCGATTTCTTCGAGGCAAGAAGGTGTCCTCCAACGTATCTTCCTTCAGACCATTCTGTTCTTTATTTCAGATTCACTGACCCTCGTTACAATCAAGTCTTCCGAAACTCTTGCTTTCTCTTATTTATTCAGTCATCTGCTTATAGCTTTCGGATAGTGCCCAAATGAGCATCGTGACGAAAGGCACTAATCGCAAGACTGGTGGCCTCTTACGACGCCACGACTCAAGATTCGTAGTAGTTCCAATAGTCAATCCTTCATACTCATCGGTCGAGAACCGAATCGACTATTCCATCCAAGCCGTCCTCGGTCAAACCGTATTGCACTTCGATACCAAGGGTATTGACCTCCACCGCTATCAGCAGAACCTACTCGAGGACTCGAGCGAAGCCGCGCGTATCGAAGAAGTGAGTGACGGCGAGGTAGTCACATCAGGAGGCAGAAGGTACATTGAGCCGCCTTCTCGGCTTTCTCCTGAGGCTACACCCCAACAAGTTCAGCATCACGAGCAAGGTCTATCTCCACGCGTCTTGACATCCGCACACATGCCTCAGATACATAATGCACGCCCGCGCGCGGACAGTCCGACTGCCTCTCCAGCCGTCAATCGCGCAGGCGGTAATTTTTCCTTACAGCAGTCGAACGCTTTCCGACCGCAAGGTCGCGATCGACGGTTGTCGCCGACGACTCAGCAGGTATCTGCCAAGCCCGAGAATCATTACGCTCACGGGGATCCACCTACTAACAACCCAGTGCGTCATGCGTAGTGTGCGTGGTCAAGCTCAGTTCCTCTTCAGATGGCCAGAAACGATTACATGGCTTCGCCGATGGAGATCAAGGGTATGAAAACGCCTCTGAGCAATGTAAGCGCTGCTGGAGGTTTGGCCCGCGACAGCATGTTGAGACTGCGCAGCAGGAGGTCCAGCAAGCGGCCGTAGGACAGAGGCAGCAGCAACCCATCCGCCAGCGAGTCACACAGCAACATCGGCAAGACGATAACGCGACCCTCTCCCAAGCCGCGGCCGGCGAGGTACCATCCCGCAGTCCCCCACTCTTCAGTGTTCCTGGCGGATTCGGTGCTCATGCCAAAGTGCCTACCAAGATGCGCGAAACCATCACAGCGAGATATTCGCCAAACCAGCTCAATCACAAATATGCCAACTCACCAACGCTGTCGCACGACCCGAACTCGACAAACAAGGAGCAAACCAACTATCTCGATCGCGCAGTACCGAAAGCCAAAAATGACTCACGCCACTACCTTGCTGACACTTCAGCAAAAGGAGCCTTCAATCCTGACGATCATCCCACTGCTCAAGTCACTCAGCAAAGGCACTCCTACAACCCGCCCACTGGACATTCGTCCGGGACCACCGAAGCGCGTGAAAGAATGAAGCGAATCAAGACGGACCCGCGCACCGATTATCAGGCGTATACTCGCCCACAGGGAGTCTCACAGCAGAACAACAGGAAGCCTCCGATGTCTCAGTTGTCTAAGGTCGATGACAATGCGGGCATGTATGATGAGGAAGATCCGAGCGCAATACAGACATTTGGTTTCGACCAAGCCGGCGATGAATACGCCATTGAAAGTATCCATTCCGGGTTCCTGAATGTTGGGCATGAACCTGAATCTGACGGAGCCGGCTCAACCTTGTTTCATCACGTGGAGGACGAAGGCTTCACAGACACGAATCTTGGAATCGAACCCGATCTGGCCAGCCGCAAGGTGAGCCGGAGAAGCGGAAATAGTCTAACCCCTGCGTAGATTGGCACCTCGACCCAAAGCAGCAAGATCTACCTTACCCCATTTACCACTCCCGCGGCATTCGTCGACCACATGTCTCTTATCTGCGCTCTCGACAAGGACAGCCTTTGGAAGCAGAGTCTCAAGAATGCCAAATCTTTGAGCCACCACGACGCGGACTGGGGCAGGGTGGAAGGTGTGCCTTCGTCACTCCATCGCTGACTACCTCTTCAATCAGCGATGATGAAGAATCAGGTAAAGGCTGCTGGTGTCGTGCTGACTCGTATGAATGAGCTGAGGCAAGGTGAGCCATTTGTCGTACAGTCCTATTCAAGTTCTGAATAGGTGGCGCAGAGTTCGATGACCTCGAGGACACGAAGAACCGCGCCATCAAGGACAAGACTGAATGGACGGACCGATATGGCGACGCCGGTACGAGACTCTCAGACCAATGCGTCGATATCCAGAAGTCCACTCGTCATCTTTCGGGGCCGAGCAAGAAGAGGAGGTTCGATGGATTCTCCTCAAGGGAGGCGACGGTAGCGAGCGACGGCGGTTTCGGGTATCATTGATGGTGAGACTGATGGAGGAGTACGTTTCGTGTTGTACGCATCTGAAGGAGTCATCATGCCCCCATGTCTACCATGTTTGTGATATATGTTTGCCCAGATGCATATTGTGTGCGCAAACCTAGCCTCTCGCCGATCGACTTGCCACGCCATGCATGTGGAGCTAGCCCGTCTGGTCTGATAAGGTAAGCTCCGTGGACGCGCTTCCAGCATCAACCGGATTATTTCCCTTCCACCGGTACTCCTAGTGAACTCGCGACTCCAACATCGAAACTCTCACGACTTATACTTCAGCGTATCATGATCTCAGAGTTCCGGACCCCAGATTGATCCTAGACACTCCCCTTTCGTTCAATCAGATCTCAGCGTACATGACGAGATCCACTCCCTTATGAGTCGGGTATCATGGCCTCCCCACCCTCGAGGTCGGCCTCGGCTTCCCTTTCAACCCCATTGAAGCTCCCACCGACCGGGCCCAGAGCACTGAGAGGAGCCAATGACGTCTTTCAACCTGGGCCCTCCGGGCTATCATATCGAGATAAGATCTCCTTTGCTATCCCCTTGCAACCAAGCGGACTACAGAGTAGAAAGGTGGGCTTCGACAGCAGTTCATCACTCGGGAACTTCGGTAGCAAGGTCAGGTCAATCACGGTGCCGAAAATACCGGTCGATGCAAGGAGCAGTAACGGCTTTTCGTCATCATCACCGGCAGAGTCCAGCAGGCAGGCGCAGACCGCTCAATCACAGCGACATGGTCTCTCCAACGGGCGAGAAAGCCAAACCTCGCCGTCCTTCCCTTCATCATCATCTTCAACGCCGTATGACCATCAGACTAGCTCTAAGGAAGGCACATCGCGGCATTCCACCACTCGCCATCATGACTCCAATCACCGCCGAAGTCCTTCCCCTAGAAGCGACCGGGACAAGTCGCCGTTGAAGGGAGCTGAAAGGCCTAGTCGAAAGGTCAAGGACGCAGAAGAAGATGATTATCGGGCGAGATTCCTTCCGACCGACAGCGCCGTCCGAAGTCCTATTTCGATAGCTCTGCCCGGCTTTCCTAATGGCACTCCAAGACCTCGACCTCCTCACCTTGATGTTTCGCCTTTCGAAATAGGTGTCGCATCGAAGTCCCACCATCCGCCGATTCCCAAACGATCACAACCGCCCTCGACTCCCCGACATCGACCGCCTATTCCACTATCTCCAGACGAGCATTACTCGGTACCGCCTCCCCCAGCTGATCGCCCTCCCACTCCTCCTCCACCTACAGATCGTTCGCCAACTCCACCTCCTCCACCCGACTTGGCCCCTCTGCCACCTCCTTCCCCTCCGATAGACCCACCCTCTCTTCCTACTCCACCAATGATATCTCGTCCGAGATCTCCTTCACCGCCTCCAGCGACAACCGCTCAATCTCGTCCACTGCCAGTACCCCGAACTCCGCTCGTCACGACCCCTTTCTCGCTACCGACTTCCGGCCCATCCGCTCCCCCGTCATTCCACTTCCGAGAGCTGCCACTGCTTCCACTGCTTCGGAAGTCGCCTTCAGCAGATGAGGAATCGGTGGCTGCATCTGAGGGAAGTTTAGATCCGCCAGGACCAGAACTACCGCTTGATTCGCCTCCACCGGCCGCCCAAGCTTCTTCAAGACCTCGCTCAACTTCCCCTCCACCGTATATCCCTCCGCCGTACGTACCTCCGGCCAGTACTCGGCGCCGATCAGGGATAGGCAACTTCTTGGTGCTCCATGATCCTGCTGCCCAAGGCTCAAAAGGCGGTAAAGAGGTCATCAAGCGCTACGATGGGAAGATGGGAGAAGACGAAGTGAAGGTGGAAGATCCGAGGTTACAGATTTCGGAGGAGGTGCGACAAAGGGGTCGTGGTAGCGCCAAGCAGAGGACGGGCTTCCACGAGCTCGAGTATGAAGTGAGTGAATGTGTGAAGACTTGGCTGATCGTCAGTGGGACGAGTACTCGACGGGCCCCAAACCTCCCCCTCCACCCACCGCCGTACTCATCACCGGTCTCAATCCCCTCACTACCGTCGACCAGATCTCCAAATTCCTTCGACCTCATGGACGGATACGGGAGATTGAGCCGAAGATGGACCTGCGCTCGGGAATGCAGCTTGGGATTTGCTGGGTCAAATTCGATGGACCGTTGCCCGGAAGGCCTGGGACGGGACAAGACGTCGCGAACCAAATCATCAAGGTCTGCGATGGCCAGAGGATTGGTTTGGCAGGCGACGAGCGGATCAAGATCGTGCTAGACGGAAGGGGTCTGAGGACGGAAGAGGCTGTCAAGGAGGAGAGGGCCAGGCGGCACCCTCCGAAGAAGGTCGAGCTGCCCAAACCCATTGCTGCGCCCGCCATCAAGACCCCCTCTAGCGGTGCTGCCACCCCGCGACCCGACTCGGTCAGTAAAGGTCCGCTTTCCGTAGCGCCGAAGCCCGTAACATCATTCCTGCCCCGCCCGAACCGACCGCAGATCGTGTTCAATACCGCCGAACGGAGCAACTCATCATTGAGCCGATCTCTACCGGTCCGATCGTTCAACGTTCACTCTTCGTTGCCCTCTCGCCCGATGACAGGCATTCAGCAACTCAGCTCCTCCTTCATCGACGCTCCTTTCGCTCATCGCGCTCACGATAATCATCGAAAACACTATGATGATTTTCGAGAATCACACTTCTCTCGACGCTCCCGGTCGAGGTCAAGGTCCTACTCGCTATGCTCGACCTGCACCCCAGACTCGGAAGGCGACGACGACCGACCCGTGTATCGTCGTCGATCAAGGTCACCGTACGGTGGAGCGCGAGGTAGGGTGCGTGGCCCTGGGCCAAATCGGAAGGAGGATGAGGATGCGGTGGAACGAATGAAGAAGGCTTTGGCTGTCAATGGGCACGCCTACGCTTTCATCGACGCGAACTCGCTGCCGCCAAAGTCGGTCAGTGAGGAGCACCTGAAGGACCACTTTAGAGCCTTCAAACCATCCCAGGTATGTACCGACCTTCTGTCTTGCGCTTACCTGCGTTCAGGTTCGCTGCAACTACCAAGGCTGGTGCATCCTTTTCAACGACGACAGCTCAGCTCAGCGTGCCAAGTTTCTCGACAGCACTAGTGTTCAAGGGCACCGACTCGTCATCAACGTCAAGACCCCTTCGACCGCGCAAAAGTCGTTCGAAGGGGAAGCGCTTCCGGTATCAGCCAACGAGGCGAAGGTCGAGAAAGGTTGGCGCTTCTTGACATTTACCAAGAAGAATCGACCTACTATACCTCCGCCGAAGGCCAGCTCAAAGACCGAAGCTCGCCCACGACGTCGTTCCTTTTCTTCCACCTCATCTGAAGACGAGTCGTCTCGATTACGATCGCGGAAAACTTCAGTCTCGAGTGCTTCAGAGCTTTCGGAAGAAGAAGCGAAAATCACGGTCCCGAAACGAAAGCGTTTGAAAGAAACTCCGACCTCGGTCGATGACGCTTCTATCACCATACCCCACGACGAACCCATGCATTTGGCGGAAGGCGAGCCAGAAATTGATGTGGTGCCTTCTAAGAAACGCGCCGCTAAGCCGAAAACCAAGAAGGGAGCGAAGAAGGCACGAATTACATCGGACGATGAGGAGATCGAGGTGCCGATACCACTAACGCTACAGCCGGAGGTCGTAGAGATCAAGCTCGAAGCGCCGAAGAAGGGTGCGAAGGCGGTGAAGGAGCCGAAACCGAAGAAGGTCGCCCCGGATCCGGTTGACAAGCTCGTTGCGTCCGGCGAAGTCGCAGACGAGGAGGACGCGTACTGGCTTGGTCAGGCACTTGAGGCTGCTCACGAAGGCTTCGAACCCGACTTTTTCGACGACGAAGAGGAGCTCTTAGACGAGAAGCACCCTCTCCACCATGTCGCCGGCGCTTGGCGAGCAGAAGGCTTGAAAAAGGTGCCTCAGATCCAAAAGTCCTCTTACCTGCCTCAACGCAATCGTGCTGCGGTCAGTGCAGAAGATGCCGGCGCTCTCACGTCTGGTCGAACCGCTCGGGTCACCGGGCGTCGTCTCGCACTGGATATGGAGACGCACCGCAAAACCGCCGCAAGCGTCACTGCTGAGAGCGATCTGTTCGCCTTCAATCAGCTCCGCATCCGAAAGAAGCAGCTTCGATTCGCACGATCCGCCATCGAGGGCTATGGACTCTACGCGATGGAGACGATCCAGACCGGTGAGATGGTTTGCGAGTATGTCGGCGAGATCTGTCGATCGGCAGTGGCGGAGATCCGGGAGCAGAGGTACCTGAAACAGGGGATTGGATCTTCCTACCTCTTCAGGATTGATGCGGATGCGGTCTGCGATGCGACTTTTCGTGGATCCGTCAGGTGGGTCAGCTTACAAGGTGACGCTGACATTCGCAGCCGCCTCATCAATCACTCCTGCGACCCGTCAGCTTCGGCAAAGATCATATCGATCAATGGGCATTCCAAGGTATGTCCCCTCAATCCACTACGCCCTGACTCGCGCAGATTGTCATATACGCAAAACGTACCTTGCATCCGGGCGAAGAGGTAAGTGAGGTGAACCTTCCTTGGTGCTGTATTGATGGCGTCAGATCCTATACGATTACAAATTCCCGCTCGAGTCCGACCCTGCATTACGAGTACCCTGCCTGTGCGGAGCGGCCACATGTCGGGGCTGGCTCAATTAGATGCCCATTACTTTATACCTGTCTACATCAGCATCGCATGCACATGCTTCACCTCTGTGCTGCGTTGAGTGTCCAGCTTGGCTGTGAAAGCAGGGCTGGCATCTCAGCCTTAGCTATCGTTTCCTGATACACTCCTTTACGCTTGGTTCGAGGAGGGTCCGCAAGGAAGCAGAATACTATTAATCTTGATGCTATATCCAGGACCTCTAATACTGTTCACTTGCTCCCCGCACTCAATCACGACGGATTACTGTCCACACTCACACGTCAAGCGTTGCTCCGGGGAGGGTCCCCCGCCTCATTGCGCAAGTCAGGAAGCCGCTCCGAGTTCCCTCCTTGCCTTAGCGATGATCCGGCGTGCCAATTAGAAGGACATGGTACACTATGACCAGGAAGGACGCGATATGATGCATACAAGAACCGCTCCGATGTACAATCCCGGTCATCCTACATCGTCTCACATGACCGTATCCGACGCATTCACAGCGGGCACAGTCATGCCGGTCGGAACCCTTTTCTCCCTCGCGGCCTGCTCCACTGCGGCTGTGAGTTCTGATAGTGGTGCAGGGGGCACCTGGTCGCTGGTGGACGTGAGGCTTTCGAAGATGTCCGCTTGACCAACGGCACGGGCCTTGCCTTTGTCGGGAATACCGTCTGATGCGGACGGGCCGTCGGCTGTGCGAGCGGAGACATCGGCCTTTGACGTGTCGACCTCGACTTCCGGGTTCTTCTCCCCGACCTGTCGTCGATCATTGGGCGCGTCAGGTCTGGGCCACATGGCGTGTCGGAACACGTTCTTCGGGTCGATGACGGACTTGAGCTTGACCAGGCGGGGGTAGTTCTCGCCATATACCTGAGACACCGCCTCCTCTGTGGCGGATTCCAGAAACTGTGCCGCGTCAATAGGATCCAAGGGCAAGGTACCGCACTCACACAGGGTAGGGGACCGCCAGGCGAATTGGGGTGGATGACGTCGTTGATCCACTCTTCAGCCGAGGTGATGCTGCGCGTATAGTGGTCAACTGTCTCGCCGTGACCCCACTGGTGAAGCGCAGCAACCGTGAAAGAAGAGTCTCGATGCGACATGGGGAAGCAAGTGTTCTTCACGTCCGAGATTGCGCCGCCGCCAGTGTACTCGAATAGCCAGGCTGAAACTTCAGCAAGTATGGGATCGTCTTGACTCACTGCATCCGTCCGGGACGCGGCTGAAGCGATCGCAGCTTTGATCAATGACAGCGTCTGTCAAGCTCTTGAGCATAGCACTCTTGATGAACCTGAACGAATCAGAAGAGGTCGAGCCGATCGCTCACCAATTCTTGCCATCGCCTCCCTTGACCACCTCCTCGACAGCTAGTTGCTGCTTCTCAAAAGTTCTCTCGCAAAAGTCCTGGAAAAGGCATTTTCCCTCGTCCCAGCTACTCATAGCCTGAAGATACAGCTCTCCCTCGGCTCTACTGCCTGAAAAGCAGAGCTGAATGACGACGATAGCGGGTCCGCCTTTGGGCCCAGATGTCATGATGAAGTTCGTGTACACAGTTCGCGGAGCGCCCTTGATGCAATCGCGCAGATGTCGAAGGAGAGACGGGCTCGTGGTCCGATCGAACATGCTGAGATCAGCGCCACTCGTCAAGGTTACTAACTAGATGAGATTCCCGGCATAGACGCTGGGAAGATAGAATGCTTTCGCTCGGAAGCGTGTAATGACGCCTAGGACCGCGCCTGCTCCCCGCAATCCCCACCAGACCTCCTCCGGGTCCTCTCCGTCTCTCCATTGACCGCCGCTCTTGCCGCCCTCGCCAACCCAGACGATGCGACCATCCGCCAATACCAGTTCGGCTTCGACGAGATTATCCATGGCCAGGCCGTGCTTGCGGCCGATGAAGCCGAAGCCTCCCGCCAAGAACTGCCCGGAACCGACCGGATAAGCCGAAGAAGGGACATGGAAGGCACCGTATTCTGACGCGGCTGTTGCCGCGTCGAGCTGCTTCGAGTGCGTACCTGCTCCAAAGGTGACAAGGGTGAACGGTGGTGGGTTGGGATGGGTGTTGAATTTCGCGGCCCGAAAAGATGCCAAGTAAGCCTGTTCGACGCTGATCGGGTAGGATGAGGAGGAACTGGCGGTGCTGAAGCTGGAGGAGACAAAGGGGAAGGAGTTTAGTGTTGCAGTCGGAGAAGGGTTGACGTATGTCGTCCGGGGTTGAATGGTTTGCGGCGATCGATCATCCGGCAGCATCGCAGGGGAGGTCATCACCGAACCCGTCCCGTCGCCGTCAGACATCCCGCTTTGCGCTTGAGCCTTGAGGACTCCGTCCGGCGAGCTCACGAGCGACGTGGCGAGGGTGGATGTAGACCTCTCACCGTGGCTCTCCACGCCGCTTCGGCTACCACTGCCGGATCGATGACCTTCAACAGACGAGCTTCGGGACATTTCCATGTCCCTGTCCGCGTCGTGGTCACTGGAGGAGCCCGAGTGTGGTCGATCGCTTCCACCCTCCCCAACAGTGCGCATCTTCCTCTTTCCCCACGCGTCGATTGAGTCTGCGCCGTCCCTGCGGTCCCTTCCACCGTCATGCCCCGCATCGAGAGCGGTGCGCTTGCTTGACGTCGGAAAAGAACCCGACGAGCTGGCTTGAAAAGCCACGAGTGATGGACGCCTAGCATCTAAGCGGGACTCCGAATATGAGCTCGATATGGGAGAGGGGTGGAGATGAAGTCGCTCGAAGGATTCCTGAAGGGTCGACGCTGAGGCATTCGGAAGGGTCATGGAAATGTCGGTCATGAGAGAGAGGTCGAGGATGATGTCACCGGCGAGCTGTACAAATTAGCTGGTGATTCTCGTATCATCACTCACGCTCCATCCGTGGACGCCAGTGCCGCCGCCTTTGACACTGAGCTCCAACCCATGCTCCCGGCAGAAAACGATTGTCCTGCAGTATGATCAGCGAGGCATCGCCTTGAAGCCAGATAATGTACTTGCTGACATGTATGGCATCAAAGGTCTGCACCAGAGCCAGCGCATGGGTCTTCTTCACGGCACCGTTGAAGATACTCGATGCAGACTTGAAGCTGTCTCAAAGTCAGCGGTCGCCGACTCCACTGGATCCCCGGCTCACGTATCATCATCCCTTTCCCACACTATCGCACCGCGACGTCCATCACCGCCAAAGTTGAGAGCCAAACACTCTCGAAGTCGTCGAATCAGATCCTTGGCAGCAAGTGGCGAAAATGAATCCGCCGCAGAATGATGGGTTTTATTCGTCTTTGCTTGGAGCAAGGAGGACTCGCCATCAGGATGGGCTTTGAAGTCCGGAGTCATGGTCTAGGATGGAAAGAGTTGTGTAAGAACGGTCTGCGGAAGGCGGATTGCGCACGGTGGGACCGGTGAAGAAGAGAAAGGGAAGACGGGACGATGATAATGTGTGCCAGCTTCGTGGCAGATTGTCGTTAAGCCGGCGGTGTCTTGTCGAGCAGAGGTTTGGCATGCGATATCGCAAGGATGTCGGGTTCCGCCCAGATAATGGTGAAGTAACAACAATGGCTTTGCGGGGGGAAAAGCTGCCCAATTTCCTCGGTTGCCAGTGTTTCCGTCGTGATCCAGTTAGGATGTTGTTGGATTCGCAAAGAACGGACGTCAGGGTGATCGAATGCAAGGGGATCGAGTTGGCGCGGATGTTGCAGGACGACAAGTGATGATGGGACTGATTTTGGCGACGCGAAAGGGACCCTTTGTACGGACGGACGATGAGTCGGTGGATAAGATCCACCCTGGTGTTCGGGGATGAGAGAGGTCCCCAGTGATAAGAATCGATTCGGAAACAAATAGTGGGTAGGGATGATGAACTTCCCACATGAAAACTCCTCATTCGGGTTGATTCCAGCGGACTCCGGTTTTTGTCAGCCGTGGCGCAAGCGTCGGCAGAAATCCCAACACATGACGTAGTCGACGGCATCCTTTCAGGGAGTCTTAACACATCCCGATATACTGCCACTCTTCTTTTCACTCTGCAATCGCCCAATGGCCGGCCGCTGAAGTGCTGAATGATTGCTGCTCGTCTCTCTAGTTTACGTCAAAGACAGTCGCAACGTCCATCTCCCCTATTGCATGTCTCACACGCCCACATCCACCGCCCCATCGGGTAATGTCACCACTGCGCCATCACAAACTGCTCAGCAAGATAAAAAACCGTCGTTGACGGGGGTGAGGATAAAGCAGAGAAAGAGGCAAGCGCAGGCAGCCGCGAAATTCGAGCCAGAAAGTGAACTTCCCCTAGCCTTATGGTTCCCAGAGGCTGACGGTCGCTCGCGTAGCCTTCCGAGACGCCCTCTTGCTGCACCTATCGCTTCTCCCTACCCCGCCTACAACCGAACCCCTCGTCGCCAAGCTGGTCCAAGCTGGCTCAACGTTAGAGTATATCAAATATTCCGAACAACTTTTCGAGCTCCTCTTTGTCGGTGGCCTTCTCCAGCCCGGCGGCTCTTACCTCGACGAGAAGCGTTCTCCCGTTTACATTTTGAAGACCGACAATGAGATCACCATCGAAGGAAAGGGCGAGTCTGGTGGTGAGAACGGTTGGAAGGACGGGGTCAGGGGAATGGTCGAAGTCTTGAGGCGCGTCATTCAGAGGTACAAATACCTTCAGAAACCTCTCGAGGAGAATTTTCTCCCCGACCTACTCGGATACCTGGCCAAATGGGATCCAGCTTCCCGGGCGAAACTCGCTGAGGCCACCGCGCTGCTCGTCCTCGATCTTCAGTGCTCACCTCGCTGCCTTCAGTCCCTTGCCAAAGATCATGTCGTCCAAGACGGCGTCGCCCTTGCCTTCCTTACCACCTTCATGCGGACCTACCTCGCCAAGCAGAATGTCGAACACCTCGGCGGCACCCTTCGCCGCTCGGGATTGAAGGATATCCTTATTGTCTTTCCCCTCCAGACCCGTGACCGGAAACACCTCGAGGACCACTTTAAGCAGGAAAATCTCCCTGCTATCAACGACTGGTACGCCAAGATCGCCCTGTCAGAGGTCAAGGAGCAGACCATCACAAACGTTGCGAGGATGCTGAATGATGAGGAGTCCAACGAGCAGGTGAGTCCTTTGACCGGATAGTGCTGATATCAGATTGTCGAGCATCTTCGCACTCAGCAACAGGACGTGGCTGTATTCGAGGCAGACTTGTGCGACTGGATCTGGCAGGGGTTGATGAAGTCGGTCGACTGGTCGGCTCGCCAGGACCAGATGGACAATATGGTCGTCCAGTATATCACCGTGGGTCTGCTTGTGAATCTTCTCGACAGCAGCTCACGTCTGGTTGCGCCCTTTCGCCACTTCTCTGTTCTCGCTGTCACCCTACGACCATGGATCATATCAGACACACGCACCCATCCTCGAAGCTTTCTGTAACGGCGCCAAAGCCGAGGTCGGTCTGATCAACGCCGTTCAGGTATACTGCTACACGGATACCCGCATCATCAAGGCCTTCCCTCAGCTCGTCAAGGTATTCTACAATACCGACGTGGTCTCTGATCAGGCGATCATCTACTGGCACCAGAAAGGTGCGAAACCTCAAGGGAAACAGCACTTTTTGAAGGCCACCGAGCCTTTCGTCAACGTGAGTGATTCCCCTTTCCTACCTAAGCCTCCCTATCTTCTTCCATCTCCCCAATCAACGGAAGCTTCCAGCTGAGGGGGACCCCAGTTTTTGGAAGACGAGGACGAGGAAGAGGAGTAGCGACGTAACTTATGAAGGGCCTCGTAAACGACCCGTGATGCGTCTCAATCAGTAGGCTAGCTCCTCCACATGCGACGTATCGCCACGAACCTCAAATGAGAGACGAGCCTGTATTACAGGCAGATCCACGTAGGGGTGCGCCTGATAATTCCTAGCCACCTGATTTTCCCTTGTTCCCTTTCCGCATGCACACGGACCCCGAAATTACCAAGCAAGATCAACATCACTTGAAATCATCACTGCGCAACAAGGCCATCCGGCGCCCATCAGATCCCTTGCGCCCTCCTTCACGACCAAGGGCCATTGCTCAAAGGAAGATCAATTCCGTCCCTTTCATCACCGGTATCAGCCGCCCTATATGATTGTCGGCGTCAATACGACAGCTGCGGCGGCAGAAGTGTCGGTCATTGTGATCCGAGGTCGTGCTCCTTGAAGGTCGACGAGCCGAACTTACCATCGCGGAGTCGGATAAGCCTGTCTATAGACAGTGGGACGTGCACCGCAATATTCAGGAAGCTGGTGCAGTAATCATAAGGACACATTCTGGAAGTCGACGGGCTTCACACTGGAGTTGATGGGACCGGCAATCAAAGTAAGACTCCATCTAGATTCAGAGAAAGCGTGGAAGCTAATCGGTGTGTATAAGGTCTAGTCAACATCACTCAATCCCTCCCCCAGTCAGATACCATTCCACCATGTCACCTTATCAGCCCGTCGCTTCAAGCTCCCAACTTTCCAACGCCGACTCTCATCTCCGCCCACCGAACTTCTCGTATCAGGATGACGAAGACTCCACCTTCGACCTTTTCTCCATCGACCTGGCACTGCGCCTTCGAACGGTCCGCACGGCTCATTCAGTAATAGCAGAGTCAATACGGGTGGATGATAACGCGGAGAGACGGAAGAGGCGGAGACGGATGTTCTCGGGCATGAAGCGGAGGGGGTCGACAATCACCACGCATGGGACCAAGGCCTCGCGATGGACTCGACATACGAGTGTGACCGGGACGTCAGATGGGGAGGGGGTGAGCGATCATGGAGTCACTCCCAAGAAGCCTCGAGCGGTGCCTGCACCTTCCGCCAAATCATCTTCGAGTGGCAAAGGCAAAGGCAAAGCCCTGCCTTCTCAGCGGAGAGCGATTCATGTCAATCTTCCCCTTCCCGCCCATTCGACGAAGTATTCGGGAGACCCCATCACTCGCTACATCCGCAACAAAGTCCGCGCATCCAAGTACACCATCCTTGATCGCCGTCATCCCAAAGAACCTTCGAGCAGTTTCGACGGATGGCCAACATCTACTTCCTCGCGCTGGTCGTGCTGCAGGTCTTCCAGATCTTTGGCGCCACAAATGCGCAGATCGGCATGCTACCTCTGCTTGCGATCTTGGGCATGACGGCGATCAAGGATGGTGTCGAGGATTGGCGGAGAGCGAAGCTGGACGACGAGGTGAACGATTCGGCAACGACGAAGCTGGGTTCATGGCGGAATGTCAATCAGCCGAGAGATCCCAGGTCTTTCGTCGAGCGTTTGTTGAACATCGGGCCAGGTGGGTTGTCGACCCGGCGATGGAGCTGACGACAGAGTCGGGCAGACCTTCCCGAGGGGTCAAGAAGCTGCGCGAGATCGAGGCGATGGCCGGGAAACAGGTGGTGATGGAACGGCAAAAGGTCATTGACGAGGAGGAACGACTCGACGATATGGTTACATCCGACAAGGAGTCTTTACCTCTCGAGACTATTCCAGGGGTATGTTGTCCAGCAGCAATGACTTGGGCTGATCCGAGCAGGTACCGCCTCCTCGTGCTCCAATCGATTCGGACGGCCCTTTCCACCTCTCGAGGACTCCGAGCGCGCCGAGCATGGTGTCGAGGCGGAGCGCTGGCGTCTTGGACTGGAGCCAGCTGGCCGCGGGTACTGCTCAATGGGAACGGACGCTCTGGTAAGTTGTTCTGCCCTGTACTCATCACTCGCTGACAGCTCGCAGGAAAAAGCTAGAAGTCGGAGACCTCGTGCTTCTTCGTGACAACGAGCAAGTCCCAGCCGACATCATCGTCCTCTCCACCTCGAATGCCGATGCTCTATGCTTCATCGAGACGAAGAATCTCGATGGTGAGACCAATCTTAAGGTTCGGGGGGCTCTCAAAGCCACATCTGCGATTGCCTCTGAAGAGGATCTCGAGCACGCGCGATTTTTCGTGGATTCGGAGCCGCCACATGCAAACTTGTATACCTATAACGGTGTACTTCGATACAGGCCTGCAAATTGGGAACTAGGGGAGGAAGAGAACAAGCAGGAGGCAATCACCATCAACGAGTTATTATTGGGGGGCTGCACTCTACGGAATACGAAATGGATCATCGGACTGGTGTTATTCACTGGAGCGGATACCAAGATCGTGCTGAATGGAGGTGACACACCGTGAGTTCCCAAGTCCACGAAAGCCGGAAGCTGATCATTCCGGCTTAGGTCCAAGCGCAGTAAGATCGAGAAGGAGACCAGCAAGCTGATTGTATGTATGCGCCGAAGATGCTGATGATCTCGTCAGACTTGTGAGCCGTCGACCTTACTACGCACATGTAGCTGATCATCGCAGCAATGTCGTCATGAATTTTGTTATCCTGATCATCCTCTGCCTAACCACAGCCCTTCTACGTAGGTCATTGGCCCCTGAGACCCGCTGACAAGCGAAGACGGATACTATCGATCCCTGTCTGGGACGAGTGCCGATTTCTACGAGGTCGATTCCGAGGCGGCGAATAACATCTATCTCGACTCGGTTGTCATCTTTGCGTGCGTCCCCCGTTCCGTTCGAGCATTATTCCTGAGTCACCGTTAGATCTTGTCTCATCGTCTTCCAGAATATCGTGCCTATTTCGCTGTATATCACCATCGAGATCGTCAAGACGGTAAGCCGTTCTTCTGTTGATCCAATGCTGCTGATCATAGCAGATCCAAGCGTACTTTATCTTTCAGGACGTCGAGATGTACTAAGAGCCCTGTAAGCTGGTTCGAAAGCTTCCGACACCGCTTTCGATGTGAAGATGACACCCCCTGTGTACCAAAGACGTGGAATATATCCGATGACCTGGGTCAAATCGAATACGTCTTCAGCGACAAAACGGGGACCTTCACTCAGGACATCATGGAGTTCAAGAAATGCTCGGTTCAGGGCGTCACGTTTGGCGAGGGCTTGACCGAGGGGATGACGGGCGCCGCAAAGCGAGATGGACAGGACCTTGGCCCAGCTACCGACGTTAAGGAAGTTGAGCTCGCAGCAATTAAGGACAAAATGGTCCGCTCTATGACCTCCACGATCAACAATCGGTATTTTCGCGAGGACAAGCTCACGCTCATCGCACCTGAGCTCCCACGCCGCCTCGTCGATCACGATGATCCCCTTCGTCCACATTTGATCGATTTCTTCCGTGCACTCGCCATCTGTCACTCGGTCTTATCGGATACTCCGGAACCCGAAAAGCCTTACATCCTCGACTACAAAGCGGAAAGTCCCGACGAAGCGGCACTCGTTGCTGCAGACCGCGATATCGGCTTCCCGTTCGTCTCAGGCAATACGAGCCGCATAGACATCGAAGTGCTCGGGAAATCCGAAAGGTGGCCGCCTTTACGCGTGCTCGAGTTCAACAGCAGTCGGAAGCGGATGAGCGTTATCGTCCGGGATCCCGAGAATCGGATCGTCCTGTTTTGCAAGTGCGCCGACAGCGTCATTTACGAGCGTCTGGCGCAAGATCACGACGAGGGTTTGAAACAAGCGACACTTAAAGACCTGGAGACCTTTGCCAATGGTGGATTGCGTACACTTTGCGTGGCCCAGCGCTACCTGGGCGAGCAGGAGTTCGAGGACTGGGCGAAGCGATACGATGCAGCGAGTGCGGCGGTGGATGATCGCGAAGCGGAGATAGAGCGAGCCTGTGAGCAGACTCCCTCCTCATCCTTGGCGCGACGGCTCTCGAAGACAAGCTGCAAGAGGGTGTGCCAGACGCTATCGCAACGCTCCACAAGGCCGGAATCAAGCTGTGGATCCTGACCGGCGACAAGCTTCAGACAGCCATCGAGATCGGGTACTCTTGCAACTTCTTAACCAACGACATGGAGGTGATGATCATGTCCGCCGACTCCGAAGATGGAGCTCGCGCTCAAATCGAGGCCGGCTTGAACAAGATCGCTTCCATCCTTGGTCCCCCATCAACCGGTGGCAAGAAGACCGTGCGACCCACCCACGGCACGACAACCTTCGCCTGTGGTCATCGATGGCGAGAGCTTGCTACGCTCTCCTTCCATCGCTGAAGAGAGTTTTCCTGTCGCTTGGGACGCAATGCGCCGCCGTCATCTGTTGCCGGGTGTCTCCTTCTCAGAAAGCTTTGACCGTCCGACTTGTGAGTCGCGTCCATATCGTCGTAACCTTTGTGCTGATGCGATCAGGTCAAGGAGGGTTGCAGCGCGCGATGACACTTGCCATTGGCGACGGCGCGAACGACGTCGCGATGATCCAAGAAGCCAACGTTGCAGTGGGATTATATGGCCTCGAAGGGTCCCAAGCTGCCATGTCGGCAGATTACGCATTCGGGCAGTTCAGGTTCCTCACGAGGCTGCTCTTGGTGCATGGGAGATGGTCATATGTCCGCATCGCGGATATGCACGCCAAGTGGGTGGAAACATCTGATTTCTGCGGGCGTAGCTAACTCGTGAAGCTTCTTTTACAAAAACATCATCTGGACGTTGTCGATGTTCTGGTTCTTGATCTTCAACAGGTCAGTACTGCTCGCCTTCGTGATATTCGGTGCTCCTTTAATCTCCCCTGCATACTTTTCCTCCTGCTCTTTGTTTCCGCCGGCTCTAGTCGCCGCGCTAGACACCGCGCTGATGATACGCCAGCTTCGACGCGACCTACCTCTTCGAATACACATTTCTGCTCCTATACAACCTCGTCTTTACCTCAATCCCCGTGGGTATCCTCGGCTCTTTCGATCAAGACGCGAATGCGTTGGCCTGCCTCGCCTTTCCTCAGCTCTACACAAGAGGTATACAAGGGCTCGACTACACCCGGAAGCGGTTCTGGCTTTACATGTCCGACGGTCTTTATCAGTCCGCAGTCATATTCTTCGTGCCGTTCTTGGTTTACGGCTCAGGTGCTGCTTGGTCGAGCAATGGCCTGGACACCGACGGCTTGTATGACTTTGGCACCACGATCGCAGCTGCCGCAGTGGTGGCAGCGAGTCTTTACGTCGGCATCAATACTCGCTACTGGACATATATAATGGTCCTCGTTCTCTCCGTTTCGACCATCCTCGTCTATCTTTGGATCCCGACATATTCAGCATTGGCGAGTTTGCACTACAACAGTGAGGTGGACGTCATCTTCTCGACCTTCTTCTTTTGGGCGACTACGGTCCTCACTGTCTTCCTTGCGGTTGGACCGAGATGGATCGTGTCCGCCATCCGGCAATCCTACTTTCCTCGCGATAAGGATATCATTCGTGAAGCCTGGATCGCTGGTTCTCTCAAGGCTCAGTTGGGCATGCGGCGAAAGCGGAGCGAACCTCGAGCAGAAGCGCCGAGCTTGATCGCCCATATGCAGAAGCAACTATCCGCGGACGACGAGCGAGGCCAATACCAACGTGCAGCCATGACGAGCCCTCGTAAAGAATATGCTCTGTCCTCGTTCGCATCGGAGGCCAGCACACCGAGAAATCCATTCTCGTATCCTCCCCCGAGCCCCGATGTCAACAGTCTACATCCGATATCACCCACACCCGGATCTCAAGCGACTATGCCAGCGAGTCTCGTTCTCCGCCACCATCCAGCTCCCACCTATCTGTCGCCCATCAATTCCCCTACCAATACCCTCGTCACACCCGTCTCCCAGCTCTCATACATATCTCCCACGGCGCTTGACGCCTTCACATTAGCTTCGGCCGAGATTAAGCGCCTCAATCGGACGTCGACGAAGATCAAGCGGTCCTCTATATCCGGCCCGTCGACTGAGAATAGGCGTTCTTCTACCATCAGCAGCGCTCACCGTCTTTCTCCTGGTTCGAAAGATCAGCATCACCCCTCTTCAGTGAGGCGACGGTCTCTCCCGTTTAACGGTCTTCCCCGACAGAAAGATGGACTTTCGCCAGTACGAGCGAGCTCCGACATCGAGCCGGACCGCAACGATACCAATGCGCTTCCAGTTTCCGGATCGACCGACTTCTCGATAAGCAGTCGTTAGGAAGAGGAGGCGAGTCGGAGAGCGTCGATGGTGGGAGATGATTCGGGCCACGCTGTGTGACCAGAAGGACATTTTAGGGACTTTTGCATCTATAGACATCGTATCTGCACGTGATGGTTCAAGCTGTTTCCAACTTTTGCTGCTTCCGACGGAAAGCCCGGTTCCACGGCTCGCCTCATTCTTCGTTCTTCCATATAGTTGAGCAAGAGCAATGAGATGGTCCACTCCCTTCCTCTTTGAACTCCCAGCGACCATTCGAGTCATCATCACGAAACCTGCTCCACTAAAACCCGAAGTCACCGTCCGAGGTTGGATCAAATCCGTCCGAGCTCACAAGAACGTATCCTTCGCGGCAATCTCGGATGGCAGTACCGGGGACTCACTACAAGCCGTTTTCAAGGGCGATATAGCGACTGAGCAGTAGGTGCACGTCCGATGCTCGGGCTCATTGGCAGTGTGACGCTCGGAGCAAGTGTGCTCTTGACTGGCCTGCTCGAGCGGTCAAGAGGTTCCGGGCAGGAGATGGAGCTTTCAGTGAAGCACAGCACGGTCCTTGGCATCTGTGACCCTCTGGTCCGTAGACATCTCTCTCAGGTTGAGCTTCACTGATGACGCCCCCAGGCGTACCCGTTCCAGAAGAAAGCGTTGCCCGAACACGTCCTCCGCGAGAACGCCCATCTACGATTTAGGACGACCCAGACGAGCGCGGTCATGAGGGTCCGCGATGCGCTGGCTCGAGATTGGCACGATTGGTTCGAGGTGGGCCACCTCCATCAATTGGCTTCTACAGAATAGCTGATTGGACATCATTTCATGGCAACAGGATCACGAGTTTGTGCATATCCACACCCCGATACTCACCGCTTCGGATTGCGAAGGAGCGGGCGAGATGTTCACGCTGTCCCCGGTCCCCGGCGGAACTTCGTCTCATCCCCCAGCAGAGCCCCTTACTCCTGCGTTATCGCCATCACCTTCCTCAACCGCTTCAGTCCCATCATCATTCACATCATCGCCTTCGTCCGACCCACTGCCCACAACAGCATCACCCTCCCGCAGACCACACTCCCGCACCGACCCCTTCTTCCCCCATCCCGTCAACCTGACCGTCTCCTCACAACTCCACCTCGAATGTCCCACCCACTCTCTAGCCCGGACATACACACTCTCACCCTGTCTTCGTGCCGAACCGAGTCTCACCTCGCGGCATTTGAGCGAGTTCTACATGCTTGAAGCGGAGTTGGGGTTTCTCGACTCGCTTGATCAGCTGTTGGATGTCGTCGAGGAGGGGATCAAGGCGATACTCCGCCGGCTGTTGAGTGGAGAGGGGGCGAGACATGTGCGGATGAGGAGGGATCTGGCGGTTGAAGATAGGACTGGTCAGATGGAGAGGGGGGATCTGGTGCGAGCGAGCACGCAGCCGTTCACTCGATTAACGTATACCCGCGCTATCGAGTTGCTCGAGACGGAACACGCGGCCCGGCCATTCGGTATCGAGCCTCATTGGGGTCACCCGCTCAGCTCGGAGCACGAGAAATGGCTAGCGAAGCAGCTCGACGGACCGGTCTTCGTCACGCGTCACCCGAAATCGCTCAAACCATTCTACATGCTCCCTTCGCCGGACAACTCGACCGTGGAATGCTTCGACCTCCTTCTTCCCGGACGGGGAGAGCTCGCCGGTGGATCTTTGCGTGAGCATAGACTACCTCAGCTCACACGGGCTATCTCGGAGGCCGGACTCGATCAGGAAGATTATCAATGGTACCTCGATCTCCGGAGGTATGGGTCGGTCCCCCATGGGGGCTGGGGAATGGGCTTTGATCGCTGGGTATGCTGGATCACCGGGATAGGGAACGTCAGGGATGTAGTTCCATTTCCAAGGTGGAGAGGGCATTGCAAGTATTGATCGTGGATGGATTACGCCTCACTATGCATGAGACCTGGGATGACCCAAAATGAACAAAAGTCTGAGAGCTATGCACAGTATATGACTCCAAAGCTGTCCCGACGTGAAGTACTGTTCTCATACCACTCTCTCTCGACATCACACCCGCTCCTGAGCCTCCTGTCTTCTCTTGGCCTCGTCTACTCAATCTGCTCCACTGTCTTCTCCCTGAGCCCGACGAACCGCTTTGCGCTGAGCCGCTTCCACCGCTTCCTCCGCCTCCTTCTGATTGTTGATCCACCGGAATGTCGTGGCAGGGTAATTCGTTTGTGACGCCGCGTCAGCATCGGCGAACCAGAATACGAGGCCCGGTGCGCTGCGTCACGTCAGTCTTGATTACTAGCTGCCCAGGTGCGACTCACGCTGGACGGACACGAGAGCATGGTAATCCAGTTTCCGGCTCGTCGAGGATGTTATGCAGCATCTCCGCCTTCTCCGTCCCAGACACCACAAACACCGCTCGATAGCAGTGAGTCAACACCGGTAGTCTACTCAGATCAGCCCCGGCCAGACTGCAGCTCAAGGCGCTCACGTCATGGTAATCCTCGCCTTTGGTCCTCTCGGTGCGTCCTCGATATAGCTCACCCACGCATCTCTCTCGCTCAAAATCTCATGGCCGGGGAACAACGAGCACGTCTCCCCATCCGGTCCCATACCGAGGAGCATGAGGTCGAAAACCGGATACCGAGCCGCATTTGACGCTGCGAAATGTCCGACCAGCTGTTTCTCATACTCGTCGGCCAGTTCTTCGAGGTCTGCGAGGAGGGATGGGTCGATAGTGTGAACATGTGAGGATGGGATGGGGACGGTGGAGAGGAAGGAGAGGTAGTTGGAATGGTAATTTGAATCTTCGGATGATAGTGGGACGGCGGCTTCGTCGCAAAAGAAGACCTCCCTGAACGTCGTAAGGAATCAGTGACGTTCGGGATACACCAGCTTGACAGCTGATGATGCAAAGCCAACTCACCATTTATCCCACTGAACATTCTCTTGCCCGACTAATCCCCTCAGATTCGCCGCTAGACTCCCTCGAGACAAGGCAATGGTGAATTTACCCCGCTTATCTACGGCATCGCGCTGTGCTTTCACAACAAAATTGGCTAGAGAATCTGCAGAACTCTTCAGCATTGAGTCAAGGTTGAGGAAAGGAAGTGGGACGCACCGACAAGGATGTCATTGCTCTTGAAGCTGTAGAAGACGGGTGGAGCGGGAGGTTGGGCTGGCATGATGATGTGGTGCGGATCCGGTAACGTGTGGAATGATGAGATTTGTGTTCGAGCTGGAACTAGAGCTGTTGAACTTGATGGCGCAGATGATCCCTTGTAGCCCCTCTTTCTTCACCCTCGGCTAGAATATCGATCGTGAGGCCGACGATTTCCCGCGAAGAGGCGAGGACAAAGGTGTATTCTAGCTCGTCGGCGAGGTCCGGTGACCAAGCGTTTGGGATGGAAAGGAGTCGGCGGGGAAGGAAGTAATGAAAGGAGGTCGAGTGACGAGGTTTTGGAGTGGTATATGCGAGGATTTGCCTGTGTAGTCTGGAGTGCTGCTGGGGGATTGACGAATGGAGGCTAGGTAGCGAAGGGCATGAGGGAGATGCGGTGTAACAAGCGGGTCCGAGGGAAAGGGAATGATGCTGTCGAGGCGGCACGAAGGAGGTGCTGGCGGGATGTATTTGATGCTATCTCTATCGTTGACGCGGAAGAGACGAGACAGGCAAGATTGGCCGCTTTACGATGCTCGGTGAGGAGAAGAGAAACTGGAGAAGCGGACGCTTGGGAAAAGGCACACAACTGGCGTAGTTGAAGGGGGTTGGATGAAGTACGACTCTCCTTCATCGCCCAAAAGGGTAATCCGTGGCTCCAGTTCCCCCGTGGGATTTTCATCCCTACTTTCTGACGACCTCAATTTCGCTACATACTCTTCAGGGTTCGGAGACCATGTCGGGTCAGATATTATGGGGAAGGTGCGCTTGTGATCCTTTCTGCTGTAGTGGCTCCTGTCTGATCGGCATTCCTCGCAGATTTGCGTTCTTCTCAGCTCTCAGTGAGTCAGTCGACTTGAGCAAGCAATGGTGATAGGTGGGATGTATGATCGTCCTGGATTCTTGGACGGCTATCTTGGACAGCTCTTTTGGACAGTTCCCTTGGAGCTGTCCACTCACCGCCGCCTTCCTGTCGTTAAAGCAGAGCTGACGGTGGTATGCCAGTCATCGGAGGTGGATACGGAATTATGCGATGTAAGTCCTGCTCCACTCGTTAAGACTACCTGTTGACGGGATTTACAGGGGCAACACCCAGCGAGCAGCAGTTTTACGATGTGTGTCACCGATACCTCAAGTTTCCTGACAGGGGACCGAGAGGAGCTGATGCGGCGAGAGCAGAAATTATCGCCCGAGCTGAAGCGGAAGGTCGACTCGGTGAAGGCGCAGAGAGAGCAGGGCGCAAGTATGAAGGCGACACTGGCTGTGAGTGTGGGCGTGTGTCGTATGTCTCGAGAGTCTTGACGATGGTCTGCTTCCGCTTGCTCTTCGATGCTTTCTCGAAACACCTTCAACGTCTCGATGCATCTCTCTCGGTACTCGCACCTCTCTTTTTCCCACTTCGCCCTCCTCCTTCGATCCTAAACATCATCGCTCGCGTATTCCTGTGACTCGATCCCTGCTGCTTACTCATCCGCGGCTGGCATACTCGCAGGATGCCGGAGCGCAAGATAAGATCGTATGGGGTGACCAGCTGGATCCGGCATCCCAAGCGAAAGGAGGACGGAAAGTGTGAGCAGGAGCGGCGCCACCTTTGATGTGCGATGAGCCAGGATGCCGTCTCGGCATGTATATAGATTACGCATCATAATGGCTGGCACGGGTGGCTTCGGTATGCTTCGGGAAATCCACCGGATGGCGTACAGAACTAATTCCGGGAGCCGCCGAGATTCCAAGGATCGGATTTGGTGCCTGAAATTCAAATGACGTGGAGAAGCCTTTGCTGACCATCAATCCTCTCTTTATTTGCGGACATTTCAATCATCCACTCTTTCCAACTCCAGCGGTCTCCATCAAAAATAACCGTAAGACTACCCCTGAGAGGACACACATCAATCCTTGCGGATCCACACACCCCATTCGGATCAGAGAACTGCGGGCCTAGCATGCTGTCTTCGACCTCAATACCATCCAGCACGCGATAGCAAACCGTCAACCAAGGTCTCGCCCGCCATGACTTTTGCTATTCGCCATCCCCGTCCAGTCCTCCTCCTTGCGATATTGGCCATCGTCGGCCTCTCCTTGACCCCATTTCGCCGGACCCACCTCGGCCCCTTCTTCCACATCCACTCATCGCAATCCAACCATGATATGTTGTCCTCATACATCTCCCCCAATATCATCGACGCGAAAATCAGCCTCCCTGCCATCATCGACCAGATCCTATCTTCGATCTCAGCCTCCGCTTCCAGCTTCGATGTTGTCAAAACTCGCCAGGAGCTCGGTATCGATGGGATCAACGATCTCAACATCCAAGAATATGCTGCCGACCTCCGATCCATTCACACCGAGTTCTTCACCACCGCCAAAACTGATGTGCTTCTCCCTCGAGTACTATCCCACCTCTCCCTCCTTCCGTCCATACGGTCTGGAACTCTGCCCAAAAACATCTATACAACCGATCTTGTACCGCCTTCAGAGTTCCCGGATCAGTTCCACTCTTGGGCGGAGATGAATCCGGAGTGGCAAGTCAAGTTTGTGAGCGACGACGCGATGGACGAGTGGCTGGAGTCAAGGTTCCCGAGTGGTGATGGTATAACGCGCGAGATGAAAGCGTTGAGGGGGGGCAGGGGGATCGTACGAGCCGACCTCTTCAGGTACATTCTCCATCCGTCTTTCGGTCCAGCTGATTCTGTCAGATACCTGGTACTACTGCTTCATGGCGGCGTATACACGGATACCGACACCGCTTGCATCCGGTCCATCCCAGAATGGGCGGAGCATCCCGACGAGCCCTCCGTTCATCCCCTCCTTACCTCGCTGCCTCACCTCGTCCGCCTAGCAGACCAGTCACCAATCGAGGAAGCATCTGGTGACGGCCCCAGCCTGCTCGTCTCGATAGAGCACGACTCCTCGATGACTGGCGATCCAAATTGGCGGGAAGTGAATATCGCCCGAGGATTGCAGGTTTCGCAATGGACGATCTTGGCGAAACAGGGGCATCCGATCTTGATGGATGTCATTGGAAGGGCGTTGAGGATTGCGAAGGCGATCAGGGAGGCGGAGGAAGAGGGGAGGGAAGTGGACGTTCCGGATGTGGTCAGTGCGCCTCTCAACCAGTTGGTCGTTTACTTATCCCCTGCGCAGCTGGAATGGACGGGTCCCGGCGCCTTGTGAGTGGAATGCCCCTGCTCATCTGCTGCTCCACCGGGCCTCCAGTGGGACTAGCGCTAACGTTCGAACAGTACCGACGCAGTCTTCCGATACCTCTTGGTGAAATACGGCGTTCATCCTTCCCAGCTCCACGGTCTCCAACGGCCAGTCCGGTATGGCGATGTAACGTGGGTTTCATCCACCTGGAGTGATAGCCGCTGATTGACGCCTATGATGCGCAGTGTTATGCCCATGCACAGCTTCCGCGCCGACGCGAGTGAGGGGTGGCAAGGGGAGTGGCGGGTGGTCTGGCACGGGTGCGTCCTTTCCACAAATCCTCCATCTTCGGCTCGCTGAAAGCGCTCTTGAAGATTCTTCGGTCGATGGAGGAAATACGACGGATAGTACACGCGAATAGATGGGTACGAGTTGTACATACCATACATGGATAGATTGAGACTCACGTTAGACTCTGCGGCGCACGCCGGCGGTGTGATGAACGTCCAGAGGATACGGCCCGGTCACGAGAAGCTCGGCCAAGCAGACTTTGAGGAACATCTCAGACAGCACTTTTCACCAGCAAACAATTATCCATGCCATTCGGAAGGCGACTTTACAAGGACAACTCCCGCAGAGGCAACTTTCCATTCCTCATCAGTCGGCTTCCGTGTACCGAAACTCCGTACCACGAAGCGTGCCGTATGTCTCGCGATCTCTACGACACTCAGACCAGTGCTGCTTGTCATTGTGGTGTCAAGTGTCAATCTTCTTAACCCCTCCGACCGGCTGCAAACCAAATCTCCTAACGGAAAGATCTGTCGTCCCCGGACAGAGAGACATGTTAACGAAAGCTCGGCTGATAATTTTCGCTTCTCGTAGTCGGTGGGTCTACCTCAAACCTTATTGTCTGTAGTATTGCCTGTACTAACAAGGAGGTAGCTGATGTGATGCATCCGTAAATGACGTGGATCCAGCTAGGACGGCGCCGTTTACCATTAGTCTTTCGAAGAGCGCCTCGATCGGCTCTGACCTGGTGGCTACATAGTATCGGTATTCATCTCAATCCTCATCATCCGTTTCACAAAGTCTCGGTACATATCGTCAGATCCTCTCATCGTCTGGTTAGAAGCACAATCTCTGAGGATGACCCATCGCAAGGCTGGCTAACACTTCACTGACTGGAAGTGGTGTTTTTGGAGCCGAGAGAAGGGGTGTACTTAGAGTGCCTTCTCGTAGAAGCCGAGGCCCATGAAATGTCTGGGCCGAAGGCGTAGAAGGCAGCTGTACCGAAGTCTTGCGCTGACGAGTAGGAGCGGCCTTTGAAGAAGCCGAAGGCGCAAGAGTCAAGGATACGGTTGGCGTGCGAGATGCGGTGGCTTGTGAGGCAAAGAACTAGTCGGACCCGGTATAGGCAGGGATCGCGGCCAGAGATGTCGGAGGTGAGGATGAGGATTTGTAGCCGCCCCGTTCCTGCTTCACAGTAAGGCGCGGCAGACCCCTGCTTTGACCGTGCCGTCTGCTCACTCGGGGACTTCTTGGTTTGAGCTCGGTCACTCCCTGAATATGCGCCGCGGACTACGTCCGTGAAGGGGGATTCACCTTGGGAGAGCTTGTAGCGGGCCTCTTGTTGGCGAAGTTGTTGCTTGCGGGCAATGACGGTGGCATCTGGTTCGGTTGGAGATCGATCTTCTGATTGGCAGTGTAGACAGGCAAGATATCGGGGAAAGACGAGAGGTCTTGGGAATCGAGCTCCTCGAAGTAAGTGGTCATACCAGGCCTTCCTGCTCCACTAACGACCTCGTCAAGGAAGCCTAGAGCTTTGAGAAAGGATTTCAGACAATCGCGATCGCACGATATCTTGAGTGTAACGCTCCAGGCTGAACAGATAGGGGATTTTTCCGCTGATCGGCTCCTTTCCTGAGGGAGAATCCTCGGACAGGTCCTTCAGTGGACGTCATGGTTGGGATCGAGGTCATGATCCCTGATCAGGTCTTGATTGCCCCGACAGCAAAATTTGGAACGTACTGTTGACGGACTTCGGCCCCGGCCGCTAGATTTCCCCTATAAAACTCGCCATCGACAGGTGACCTGGCGATATCAAAACAATCATAATGTTCTGCTCAGGAGCAATCGAAGTCTCTCCTAGAGGTCGAGTGGCGATCGCTACGACGTGCATGATTTCGTTCATCCCGGCGATGATTTACTCGGTGATTTCCCAAAGTGGCAATTCAAGAGGGGATGTCAGTTCGGCGACCGCCTCATTCTGCTATAGAGTGCAGCTCCATTCTTATTTCACAAATCCTTTATCTGCATCCGGGCTGCGATACCTTCACCATCGGCTGGAAATAGTTTCAGAAAGCCGTGAGCTGAAGGTCCCGCTCCATATATCAATTCGCACGGCAGTCGCCAGGGACCGATCTTCCGGGCCGGTGCGACGAACAGCGCGATGTCGTTCCCTTACCTCGCTCGTACAACGTAAGTCCCAATCCTATTTCGCTGTTCTCGTTGAGCATTTAAAACTGAAGGCAAGGCTCATATACTGTTCTTCTCTTCGCCCTAACATCCGACTCTTCCCCCCGTTATTCTCTCAACCTCCGCTCGACCGATAGGCTGAAATACAAATCCCCTCATGCAACGGATCTGTCATTCGCGAAAAATGAAACGTGAGGGATCTCAATCTCGGCTGCGGAAAATCCTTGCCATATTGACGCTCTTTCCTTCATAGTATCCGAGTGACTGGACCTTCCGCTGATGATGAGGATTGGCTAGTCGGCGAGACCCTGGATGGAGCGAAGAAGGGCGGATTTCCAAAGGTGAGTTCGGCGATGGCAGAGCTAGTCTAGCCCGGGTGAATGACTGAAATCGGGGCGCATTCAGGACTTCGTAACACCCGTAGAGGAGGATCCCTCTGGGCTAGAGACCCCGGTAGCCCCGTCCCAACCCGTACCTGAGTCTACCAAGGCAGTAGAAGCCGAGCACGCCGCTTTAACACCCGATGTAGCCTCACCTCCACCTCTTTCCGTTACAGCCCCAGCTCCACCCTCTCCGAAGCCAGAGCCCGTCAGCCTCGCACCGTCTACTACTGCCTCTCCCGCCCCGCCCCCCAATCCAGTACCTCCTGCTGGCGGAGATGGAGAGTCACCATCTAAGCAATCCATGAAGGACCGCCTCGCCTTCTTCGCTACTGCGCAGAACAAATCGTCACCTCCGCCTGTCAAGTCAAAACCCGCCGCGAGTGGGTTGACATGGAGTCAAAGACAAAAGTTAAGGCAGGAGCAGGAGGCGAAAGAGCGGGAAACAGGAGGACCGGCTGTCGAATCCGTCGCCCAACCGGTTGCGCCGGCTACTGCCACTGTTACCGCTCCTGCGACCCCGGGATCGTCACAGCCGGAGAAGAAGGAAGCCGCAGGTGCCGGACTTTCTGCTGCGGACGCCCAAAGCTCGATCTCAAAGGGTGGCTCTCTGCGAGAGCGGATGGCGGCTTTGCAGGGCGCTGGCGCCTTTGGAGCACCCGCCGAGAAACCTGCTCCGCCTGCACCCAGCGGGAAGACATGGAAGCGACCTGCAGCTCCCGATCCTGTACCTGGCGATAATGACGAAGATGGGGCGGAAGGTGCGGACGCGTTAGCAGCGGCTGGTGAGGAGCAAGCCGAAGGCGAGGAGGATACTGAGGAGGAACAGGAGAAAGCGAAAAGGGCGGCAATCGTCGCGAGGATGGCGAAGCTGGGTGGGCGGGGTCCAGTGGAGATGGCCGCTCCTCCGAAGCCGGCGACCAAGCCTGCACGAGCTCCCGAGGCGGTGGTCGACCCGCCCGCGGGGGACAAGCCCGAGGGCTTATCTGTCGGAAATGCTCAGCCCGCTGAAGCACCGACAACGGCTTCATCTCCACCCACTTCCATACCAATCCCCTCTATGCCGCGTCGAACAGCTCCCCCTAGACGTCGAGGACCAGCTTCGTCCGCTGGAGGGACCGCTGTTGCGCCAAATGATTCCGCGAATTCAGAGCAGCGCCTCGAGTCCGAACAAGGGGGAACACCGCCGCCGCCGCAAGTCATGGTTGCGGATGAGGAGAAGCCGCTGCCAAGGACCGAAGAACAGCTGGCTGCACAAACAAAGAATGAGGACCTGGGTCGAGGCAGCCGGGGAGCTGAAGGCGCTGCCGCTGCTGGCATCGCCATGATGTCTGCGAACGAGGTTGGTGCCAATGTCGAAGAGAATGAAAGGGAGGACCCATTGGTAGGTGCTGTTGGAGGAGCGGGCACCGATGCGAGGGGCATGGGTACTATCGCGAACAAAGATGGAGCTGGTGAGATTGTGGACAACAGGGAAGAGGAAGCCAACCAAGTTGAAGCAGGTGTTGAAGAGGGTGGCCCGGAAAACGACGAGATAATGAGGGAGGCCGAGGACGGTCACCTCAACATGGAGGAGCCCGATGACGATGATCCAGCTGCACGGCCGCAACCTGTGGCGATGGTGCCTCTTCACCCGCCAGCCGAAGAAGGGCGAGGTCGAAGTACGGCCGAGGAAGACCTCAGCCCTCCGCCACCGCCGCGAAGGATGATGGGTGTGCCGATGGACGAAGTTGAAATGAAGCATGAGCACGACGCAGCGGTTGCGCGAGAGGAAGCGGATGAGCCCAGTCTGGCTCCGCCGCCGAGACGTCCGATCTCAACAGAACGGCCGGTTGGTCCGAGGCCGCTGCCCTCACCCGGCAAAGGTCTCTCCCAGGCTGTCGCAGGAGAAGATCGCCCATTGCCTGCTCCACCGGTAGGCAAAGCGATGATCCCGCCTAGGAACAAGGAGGAGGAGGATCGGGAAGTGGAAGGCGAGGGGGACGAGGAGGAGCAGGCAAGGGAACAGGATGAAGCGGAAGAGGAAGAGGCACCGGCTCCACCCCCTCCAAGACGGCAACCATCAATGCCCCCACCTCTACAGGTGAGCATTCCAACTCCTGGAGCTCAGAGCATGTCTCCGACCGCTTCCTCAAGTGCGTCAACACATCCTTCCGATGCTGTTCCGCTTACCGCAGAAAAGTTCCTGCGCATGCCGCGCAAAGCCCTCCTCCTTCTGCCATATCGCAGACGTCGGCCGTACCCTCGCCTATCCCACGTGACGAGCCATCCACGCCGACAGGCGAAGACGAGGACAAAACCCGTCGTTCCGGTATCGCGGCCCGAATGGCCAAGCTTGGCGGGGTGAAATTCGGCATGCCACATTCACCACTCAAAAGGCAATCCACGAGCTCGGCCGATCCAAGAGCCACTCCCGACACAATCCAGTCACCAATCGATGCTCCACTATCGCCGATCGACACACAATCGATGCCGCGAGCGATGAATGAGCCGGAACAGACCAGACAGCCAGCGGTCGCTGCTGAGTCTGTGGAAGAGACGCCAGAGGTAGAGTCAGCGAGGAAGCAAGCCACCCTCGCCCGGCTTCGAGCGGGCGGTGCTCTAGGCTTCGGGATGTTCAATCATGGACCCGCCTCTCCATCGGGCGAAGCAGATCCGCGCGGTCTCGAGCAAGAGCTATCGGCGCCGCCTGCTTCGAATGAGCCTCCTCCAGTACCCAGCGGCCGCCCTGCTATTCCACCACCAGCCGTTCCTTTAGCAGAGGAAGAGGAAGAAGATAGACCGCCCCCACCTCCTCCCGGCCGGCCACCCGCACCAGGACAGCCGATGTTTTCGACGCCTACCGAAGAAGATGCACCGCCGCCCCCTCCTCGCCCAGTCAACCCTTCAGTCCAGGGCGCCACACAGATCCCTCCATCCCCAATACGGACTACATCCAGCGCTCGTCCGCCGATACCCTCGGCGGAAAAGCGCATGAGCCAACAACAAACTCGTGCAACTCCAACTGCAACATCCGAGATTCAATCGATGGGTCCTTCGGCATCGCTCACCAGTAGCGATTGGCGGATGGTCGATGAGCCAGCCGTGATGATGATGAATCAACCCGAATTCGCTTCATCGCCTTCACAAGCTCCTGGACGGCCTGCGCCGGTTCAGACCCGATGGCAGACTCCTCAGACTCCTCGTCGTTCGATCTCGGTAGCGTCACAGAATTCGCGAGTGTCCAGTGAACAGCAATATTCTTCTCCTTCCCGCCAGACCTCAAGGCAGGAAGGAGACCCGCGGCCGAGCTTCGGTCAAAATCGACCAGGGTACGCTGAGCTTCAGCAGGCATCTCAGGAGCATGGATCGAGGATGGCAAGGGCGGCGCGAGCGATGTTCGATCAGGGCAAGAAGGGAAACTACGGAGACGGAAGCCCGGTCGGCTTTGTCCTCACCACGATGGATAATGCGCACGTTGCTCGCCCTCAACAAGCCTGGGGTCTAGTCATCTACGAACAGGAGGGGCCATCAGTTCTCAAGCGCTACGACGAGGTGAGCGTTACAGTTCGAGCATTATCTTTGCTGACGGTTTGCGTAGCCCCGCCCAGGCGATATTGCTGCTTTCCACGATGCGAAGCTCAAGGGCAAGAAGGGTTTGTCATCGTATAACCAGCACGTGGGCTCGGTGGAGGAACCCGTTGTGGGTATCGTGGCGGAATTCGATACGAAGAACAAGCACAAGATGCGAGTGCTGCAGGTAGAGCGTGGCGTAAGTCTAGCCTTTAACGAGACATACACACGCGCTGATATTTTGGGACAGGCGCCAGAGGAGGTGAGCTATCGTTGTGATGACCTGAAGAGCGGAAAGATCTCGGTTAGTCTTCTTACGAAACCTCTGATTCAGCTTACGGAGTTACAGGTATACCGTGCGGGAATATGATTTGCATCGAGAGGAAATGTGGGAAGAAGCATAGCACGGGCATTCGTCCTGGTCGTTGTATCTATTAATGTTAAAAGGTACACGGCAGCCTGAAGGAGGAGAGGAAATTGATGTTTCGCGAGAAACTGCAGAGCCAGCAGCCTCATTTAGGCACTTTTACCGACTTTCTTGCTGCTGCCTTTCATCTTTGCGCTACGGAATTGTGTTTTTTGTTTCGAATCAGCTTGAAACGCTTCGAAAGCCTACTCTCACCCGCTCGTTCATCGATACTCTGCCTCCGTGTCCGCACGTTGTCCTTTCGTTGGTGCCCGACTGAACGATTGAACGTCATGACAGTCACGCCCCGCCGCTCCGTCCGAGGCGCCCTGAGAACCCCGTCTCCACATCCATCACCCGCCTTGATCCGCCCCGACACCACCTACGCCTGGACGGCTTGGCCCCTTCCATCCTCCCCCAACAGTCTACCCCACTACAACTCCTTCATCCGGATCATCTCCGGCTCAGGACTCAGACCGCAGAAGAGCAAAGCGAGAGCTGGGAAGAGCGATGAGGACAGCAGGTTCACGGTTGGAGATGGGGTGATGGTGTCTGTCGAGGGCGGGAGTGAGGGTGTGGGAGTGCTGATTCGATTGTGGGAGGAACGCGAGGAGACGGAGAGTGACGGGGAAGAGGAGGATGAGGAGGAGGAAGAGGAAGAGGAAGAGGAAGAGAGGGGCCCGAAGATGATGGCGGAGGTGCATTGGTGTTTCCGACGACAAGACCTACCCGGGGTCATGAAGAACCTTTCCGTCGAGGATGTTCGTCGCTCGGCTTCTTCTGATTGAAGCAAGACCTGATGCATCAAGCAGAACGAAGTGCTCCTCGCTGCCTCTCCCGTTCGACCCGTCACCACCCTAATCCCCGTCCACCTCCTCATCCGGACCGTCCCCATCTATTCTCGGGCATTCTTCCTTCAGCAAAACGCCCCGACCCAATCGAGCGTCAAGGGTTGGACGTATGTCCGGCAGGGGGTTTACTGGTGTTCCAGAGCCCTCGATAAGTATGCAAGGGGAGGGAGGGTGTGGAAGTTCGACGTGGATGGTTGGAGGGAGAGTGGGCGGAAAGGCAGGGGATGGGGGGTACCGATGGAGGGAGAGGATGAGAGTGAGGATGAGGATGGGCAGGGGAGCGAGTTTCAGGCGGGGAGTGAGGAGGGTGATGGGAGTGAGCGGGAAGGAACGGAATCACCGGATGAAGAGGACGAGAAAGACCGGGACGACGAGTCCGATGATGACGGGGTCGAGATCCGAACAAAGAAGGGCAAACGACAAGCAATAGGTAGTGCTCCTCGAAAGCCCAAACGAATCAAGCAGACCGCCGCACCTCGAAAGGCCAAGCGAGTCCCTCATCCGATATCATCATCCTCGCGCCTGCCGTTGTCCGTGCTCAGTCCGGTCGAGCTCCCGACCGATCCCTACCAGCGAGCTCTGAGACTGCTACACGTGGGTGCGACGCCTGAGAGCCTGCCTTGTCGAGAAGAGGAATTTGTGGACGTTTTGAGTAAGGTCGAAGAGGGCGTTGAGGGCGGTGGTGCGGGTTGTCTTTGTGAGATTGGTCATTCCTCAGAGGTGGAACAGCTGATGAGGGTAGATATCGCCGGAGTACCTGGAACAGGGAAGACAGCGACAGTCCATGCGGTGGTCAAAGAGCTCAAGCGCAAAGCCGAGGACGGGGTATGCGTACTCGCTTCCTGCAGCAGCGTCAAGCTGATACGTGGCAACTACAGGAACTTCCCCCGTTCTCATATGTCGAGATCAACGGTCTCAAGATCCCTTCTCCTCAGCACGCATATACCGTCCTCTGGGAGTCTATCTCTGGCGCCAAAGGCTGTAGTGCGAAGACAGCTTTGCGCGGCCTGGAATCGCATTTCGGGCGAAAAACTTTGGATGCGCGCGGTCCACGAGGACATACCTTGTCAGTCTAGCCACGATCTTCGGAGAGGAAGGTTGATTGGCGGTAGCGTGGTACTGATGGACGAGCTCGATCAACTCCTCACGACCAAGCAGGATGTCGTATACAACTTCTTCAATTGGCCGACCATGGCCGATTCGCAGCTGTTTGTGATTGCCGTTGCCAACCGGATGGACTTGCCTCAACACCTCGCAGCGAAGATCAAGTCACGTCTTGGTGCGCCGTACATTCCTCGGATATCTGTCCAAGCTGATCGATATTCAGGCCTTCAGACCCTACTGTTCCAGCCGTATGACAGGACAGCACTCATCGAGATCGTTCAATCGAGACTCATCCCGCATCCCAATAGCAAAGCCGAGCACAAAGTCCTTGTTCCCGATGCTATCGCCCTTGCTGCCACCAAGATGGCAGGTACCAATGGTGATGCCCGGCGCGTTCTCGACGCATGCCGGTAAGCTCTCTCTAATTCCTTAGGTGCTAGTCCTGATCGAGTGACCAGGCGAGCGGTGGAAGTTGCCATTGAGTCCAAAACAGCCGTGACACATCCTGTATCGGCTAAGGAGATGATGGCCGTGCTCAACCTCATGTCCTCCTCACCGGTCGCCATGTTCGTCAAGCAGTGCAGCACGCAGCAGAAGATGATGATGGCCGCTGTGGTCCGATGTGTACGTCGAGAAGGGATACCCGAGATCCCTTGGCGAGCGGTATGATTCTTCTCTTACCAAAAGCATGACATGACTTGTGGTCAGGTCCGGGCAGACCACGATGCGCTGACCCGCTCGTTATTGGAGAGGAACGACCTGTTATCAAACTCGGAACTCGCGCTCATCTTCTCGTCACTACTGGCGACGCATGCCGTGACATGGGCTTTTGACATCCACAAGGCTCTGGATGACAGGAAGGTCGCGCTGGGTATGGAGATTGGGGAAGTCGGGAGGGTCCTCATGAATGAAGGAGATGCTTGGCGGCGGGCGTTGGCCGGTGTATAGCGGTGATGCATCGCTCTCTATGTCAAAACGGGCAAAGGGGTGGTATACGCAGACGTGTCATATTCGAAAGGGAGAATCGCAACTCCTGATGCATCCTGGCTACCTCTTCGACCCCGATGTTCCGTGACAGCTGCGACTATTCGACGTGTTGAAGCGAGATCAAGGCGAGTGATTGAAGGTAATAGGACTTGGGTGTTTCCAGTCCACCAGCAAGTGAGAATGGTGGACGAGAAGTATTTGTCGTCGGGGTACTGTGCATCGCAAGCTTGAAACATGGGATATTCATGCGTAGACGATATCAGAGCTGGACCATGCGTCATCATGACCACACCTGTCTGAGTCAGCCAGAACATCAAATTACACGAGAGTAGCTAGAGTGCTGAACCCACCTTCAGCAAGCTATCCCAGCTGCCCGTGCACAGCGCGATCCCATCCCCGGAGACTCCCAAACAGCTAATCCGATTGTCATGTCCCGACAACACCCCGATCCGTTCCCCCTTGAGCGTATCCCAGACATTGCAATTGTAATCATCATACCCTGCGAACAGGACTCGTCCGGAGATTGAGAATGCGACGGAAGTGAGGCCGCAGAGGATGTTGTCGTGCGCGTAGGTGTTTAATTCTCGGTCTGCACGGAGGTCGAAGAGCTTGCAGGAGGCGTCGTCGGAGCCGGTCGCAAAGGCGTCTCCGTTGGGGAAGAATCTACTCATGTAAGCTCACGCTAGAAACACTGGGGAGAGCTGGACTCACTGGACCGCGTTAATATCTGATTCGTGGCCGGTGAAGGTTTGCACCGCTTTACCTGTGCGGATATCCCAGACTTTTGCGGTTGCGTCACATGCTCCAGATACGAATAGGTTGGGATTGGGTCCAAGGGATAAGCTGGAAGGTGTCAGCATGAAGCCGAGTCGAGTACTTTGACCCACCTCATGACGTCGCCCGTATGATCGTTAAACTCCATCGTCCTCACTCCCGCCTCGACGTCCCACAACATACACGTCATATCTCCCGAACTCGTCACGATTTGTTGATCATTGATGAATCGACAGCAACTGAGGTATCCCGAATGCGCGCTCAACTCCCTGGCCACCTTGACCTGCGTTCCCGCCTGTCCCCCCGGCCCAGCTCCTCGTAACGCGTATACCGAGCAGATATTGTCCAGACCGCCACAAGCGACGAAGTTCCCACTCGAGGCATAGGCGCAGGTCATGACCCAAGAAGAACGGAGGGGGATGGCGTGGACTTTGTTGGTGGTATATGCGTCCCAGACGATGAGTTTCCCATCTTGGGATGCGGAGACGAGATGTCGCTTGTCGGCTGCCCAATGGAGTGCGTAGATCTTTGCGAGAGGACCTTTTAGTGTCCGTCGTGGCTTCATCGTCATTCGGGGAAGGGGAGGGGTGTCATTCGCCATCGCTCGCACTGTATGCATCAGCTCGGGTCGCCATCCGCGTTGGTCACTTTGTGAAACGACCAAGACTCACAGCTCGTATCTGCTGTTTGATCTTTCGCTGTCCTGATCTTAACCTTCAACCCATCCGCTTCTCTCCGCGCCGCCGAGATCTTCTCCTGGATCTCCATGATGATGCAGTCGGTGAGGAAGGGTCAATCGAAGGAGAGATGGGGCGAAGCTATTGAGGGGAACCCGCAATCCGGTCGTAAGATGGGACGAGCTAGAAAGTGAAACCGGTCAGAACCCCTGGGAAAGGCGTGGAGGGAGACTGTACTCTCACCAAGTGATTCTATACCTATTCGGCGAGCGAGTCAAGTGATTATTAATGGTTCCCTGAGGTGTTTGGCCGAAAGGACGGGAGTTTGGGGCAATTGATGGCGCGTGACTCGAAGGGTCCGAGCGGGAGATCAACACTGGAAGCGAAGAGCGGCTGATCGCTTTGGCCCAATGGCGGTATCTGCTGTCTCGATATGCTTTGATGCTAGTAAGCGGAAATAGAAAGAGTCGTGGGGAGACCGAGGGCAAGCCGAGGGGGCGTGGTTGATGTGTGTGTTGTTCGAGCCGTGTCGAAAGGAGGGGGGGGGGGGGGGGGAAGGTACCCAACAGTCGTCGAATGTGGGAATTTGATCGGTAATGACCGCCGTGATGGGAAGCGAATGAAGCGTTTATCCGATCAGGACGGTCTCTCTCGTTCAGTCATCGAGGTCCCAAGAAACCGCGCCATAAGTTGGGTGGTAGAAGGTGGAAAGGTTCCGTCTAAAGTGGGCTCAATCAAACATGTGAGACTTCGTAATCCTATGAACCCTAATCCTCAGGACCGCAGCCCCTTTCAGCTAGTCTGGCTAGAATTAAAAATTTGGGGATTTGCGGGAGTTCAAGTCGAGAGCAAGCTATGCCCAGACAGCATGGAGTGCCGTAACATGATTGAGCGGCCGAGGCATATGACTGGTTGTTTGGCCATCCTAAGTGAAGCGCTGAACCAGGGACATCCTCAAGGGTATACACTGGACACTTACTGTCACCGATCGGTGCGGGGGGGGCAAGAGAGTAACTCGGAAAGGTCGTCGCAAGCTCAGACTAAGACTACATCATCGAGTGCCCTCGAATTACCACTGGACTACTGAGGCTGTGAGTCAAAGAAGATGACTTGGACTCGAGGTGTGGGATCAATGAACGCGCTCACATATGGCCCAGAGCTGTTCCAATGGTCTAGAGATCACCCAGAGATACTCCATGTTGATGACAACCCCGCCACCCAAGCCCCTTGGGACAGCACGCGGGACAGGCGGCAAACGGCGAGAAAGTCTTTCCAGCACAAATGTTCCTGTATCTGGCTCTCGACGGGTACAACCCCAATGAATCTTCCTCCAAGTACGATCTGATGATGTTCAGACTTCTTGCCTTACTTCCTCTCGCGTTTGGGTCGCCCTTGAGACCTCGAGCTTTGGGGAACAGCTCGACCATCCCGGGTCCCAGCTATAATGTCACTTCCCCTAGTACTGGCAACCCGAGCACATCGAGCGTCAGCGCAAAGGTCAGGATTTATCCCGTTGGATCTGATGCTCAACCTGTAAACATAGAGGGTTTCGCATTCCCCCAGTTTTCACAGTATGTCTATCTCGATATTACCTTCGCTCAACCCCGTATGCACAAAACCCTACAACCCCTCGCTGAGACGTGTGGTCATGAAGCGGTCGGAGATGCTCCGATTCATGCCTCCTCAACCGGCCATCTACAACACCTCGACGGTGACTGCTCAGAAACAGCCTCGTGCTTGCCTTGCAGAACCCGGCAAGCTCTAGCAATCCCTTCAGTCGAGTGCCTACGGTCAATCCGAAGATTGTTTGTACCTGAACGTCTTCACTCCAGAGGGATCCAGTGGACAGAACTCCTTCTTGCCGGTCATGGTTTGGGTCTGGGTCATGTTAACCTGTCGAAGCACCATGCTGATAAGACTTCAGATACGGCGGATCGTTCGTCAACGATGCTGCTAGTACCTACAATGGAACGGCGATCGTAGCACAAGGTATCCACACGGTACATCAAGGAGGCCATGGTCTGGTCGTCAACTGACTGATTCGCATAGGGCAAGCCGGTGAACTTTGTCGCGCTCAGCTATCGTCTTGGCATCTTCGGTTTCGGGTAGATGATATGGTATAAAGAATTCAAACGAGAGTGCGCTGAACAAGGGATCTCAGGTATGGCGAAGAGATCGCTGCGAACAATGCCGCAAATCCTGGGTTGAAAGACGTCATTCTCGGTCTAGAGAGGGTCCAGCAAGACATCTGGGCGTTCGGCGGTGATCCGGGTCAAGTAAGTGGAGTCTAAGGGCTTACAGTCCCCCATTACTGAATGTTGCGTCCTAGGTGACAGTGTTCGGGGAGTCGGCCGGAGCAATCCTCATTTCTCTTTGTACCTCGACCCCTCGATCAACCTTTTCAAGGCTGCCGTGCGCTGTACATTACGCTGTTTCCCATCATCACTGACCAAAGGTGGTCAAGCGTAGATCATGGAGTCTGGCGCACAATCTACCGTACCGATCGGACTCACAAGTACCACATGGCAAGGACCGTACGAATCGTCGTATTCTCCATTTGCGCCAGTCGCAATGGGACGACGGCGGGGAATCAGAGCACTTTTCGGTTGCCTGAAGGCACTACCAGCGCAACAGCTGCTGCAGGCGCAAATGATGACTGAAGCCCTCCCATTGCACAGCACTGGGTCGATCGCATTGAACAAATGGTCAAAGAAGGCTGACAGTATACAGATTCGTTTTCGGGGTGCCGTTCACTCCGACGGGGATTTTGTCCTATTGACTCATAGAGCCCCGTCTGTGGATCGCCAACTCATACCGGACTCGCCGCACACCTTTCTCGCGCAAGGCAAACTCGCCAAGATCCCCTTCATCACTGGGAACTCTTTGGACGAGTGACTCCTTCCGGTCGTCCGGAATGACGGAGCTGATGAACGCCGCAAGGGGCACGCTCTTCTTACCGACATTCATCGACAGCACTGCCGAAGTTGGATAAGCTCTTGACGTGGCCGAGCCGCATCAACCAAACTCAACCGTCTTAGGCGAAGTACTGGCGTTATACCCCGACACCCTTCAATCGGCTCGTACGTCTTGCCCATTCTCGTCGATGCCAAGCTCAATTACCTAGACCCTTCAACACTGGTGACCAGACTTTCGGCCTCTCCTCGCAGTGTGTCGACAAGCTGTGCTCTCGGGGATAAAGAACTGAAGGAGTTGTAGGTATAAACGGCTCGCCGCGATCATCGGCGACGTATCGTTCCAACGCAGCCGACGTTGGTTCCTCGCGCAAGCAGAGGCTCATGGCCTGAAGGATATCTGGACTTATCTCTTCACGGCCTATCCTCCAGGTGTACCTGCTTATCTCGGCTGTGAGCTTCTCTCCCTGGTCCCGCTCCCGCTCCGAAAGTATTGACTGACCCGGAGAAATAGGCCCTCACGGCGCGGAGTTCGCTTTCGTCTACGGAACCGTATCCGTTGAGCAGAATTACACCGCAGCAGATGTCGCTCTTTCCAAGGCAATCATCGAATACTGGTAGATCTCACCCATGTCTATCAGAGCAGGCCAAGAGGGCTCAAATGACTTGGGATGAACTTTGCGCACTTTGCCGACCGAATGGGAGGGAGCTCAAACTCGACTCATTGGCCTAGATACGGCTCGGGCCGCATGATGTTACCACTCAACGGGACGAATACCACGACTATCGGGGATACGTACCGCCAGCAACGGATTGATTCTTTCTCGAGCGAGCCAAAGTCGTTCAATTGCCGTCGATGAAAGCTTGGTCTGGTGTACAAGGGGAAGGATGAGGGCAATTCGGATGTATGGAGGAATATGGCCATGAAGTTGGGTTGGAATTCGAATCGAGCAAGTTTCCAAGCTTTCCAAGCAATGTTTTGATCTCTTTGAGAGACGAGCCACGGTCCACCGAGGAGATACAGGATCCGTGGAAATCCATTGCAGGGCTTGATGCGCAGATCGGTGAAGCAAGCGAAACGCAACCGGACGAGGTGTGAACCCTATATTCCTCGTACAAAGTTTTCGAGAGCAGTGCCAGACTGATGAAGTCGGCGATACGACGGAAGTTGGCGTCCGTCCCTTCAGTCTCAACCGGATTGCCGGAGAAATGCATTAGTCGCCCATCTCCACGTCCCCCTCATCGACTGGATCCTCATGCTCCCCATCCTCATCACTCCCGCCATCTCCGTCCAGAAGGCCCCGCTCGTAATTCTCAATTGCCTCGTAACAAAGCGAATTCGGAGCCGGCTCCCCTGTCTCCCTGACATGCCTGTACTTGATCCTCAGGAGTGTCCTAATGAGGTCCAGCGGAGCAGATTTGTAAAAGCCATCCTTGGACTGCAGGGTATCAGTTCTGCCTCAATCAAGGCAAACGTGGTTCTGTGAAGACTCACATCGCAAGTATCGGCAGCATTGGCGGGATCGTGAATGTATTTGGCGATCAGTGGGTCGGTAATATCGCATACTTGGTAGTCGGGTCGATCGCGGTGTAGAATCTGACCGTCGAAGATGTAGTCGCGGCTGTAGGAACATGAGGCATCAGCTTCGCATGTCCAGACCAAGCTATGAGTGAAACAGGCTTACCTGCGGTCAGGTGGCGCACGCTTGCCTTCCGCCACCCTCTGCTCCTGAGTCGCCTCCCACCAGCTTTTCGTCTTGGTATTCTCCTCAATCTCATCCGGATCGAGCTCAAGACTCGGCGAGGCTGAAAGAGAGACAGGATTCCTGCGTCCAACGCGATTGACTTGGAGGAAGAAGTAAAGCCGTTGATATCTACGCCATGTAAACAGGTATGCGATCTTCGCAAAGATAACTCACATTCGAGCTTCGGGGTGTTGTAGTGGGTCATAACCGAATCGAACGAGGGACTTCCAGAACGGTCCCGCTCCTATGCTGTACACCACAGCGGGCAAGTACGACTTGTTGCTGACAAAGGTTTCAGCGAGATGATCTCAAGTGGAGTAAGGAGAACTTACGTCAATATGGTGCGCTGCTCTGCCTCGGTGAACTGCGCTAGTAGTGCTGGTCGTTGCCATACCGGCCGCTCTTCCAGGACCTGAGAGATTCATAAGTATCCTCTCTTTCTTGTATATATTGCATGAGTCTGACCTTTCGGAACTTCGCCATGATTCCCTGATCAAGCTTATCCATCCTGTGTTTGACACCCTCGACCGGCTCCGTCGGGACCTCGCCGAGAGTATGTCCATGCCCGATCCGCTGAGGTGCGAAGCCGATGGCCCGGGATTTATTCACGTAGCGCTTCTTGATCTGTCCGGTCCGCTCGTCCTCGACCTCTTCCACGACCGATTGAGGGTGATTCTTATAGCTACGCCACGTCAGTCAGGGAGATTGAGCACAAATTACAGGGAGCTCACTTATAAATAGCAGGAAGGCGGCGCTCGGTGAATATCGGCGTCGGCTGTAGGTCAAGCAACGAGCGGAACATGAGATCTTTGTCGACCGGTTGACCATTTTCGGGCGCGGGGGTGACTGGTTCCATTAAGGTCTCGTCAAGCGGTGGAACGGCATAATCGAGAATGACGTTATCTATGTTGTGTCAGCCCCTTCTACTTGAAAGATGTGAGCGGGACGTACAATCTAGATCTCGCAAGGATCCGATGAGCAGGGCGATCCTGCCCTCGGGATTGGGAGTATAGTGCCAGTCTGCCAATGCTGATCCGAATTATCATCAGCCGAGTGCACCCTTCTTGCAGTGCTCCCACCTCTGAAGCGCACCGTCTGCGGCACCGGCCCCACAATCTCCGCCATGAACACCCCTTCAGCCGACGACCTATCCCTCTCTTTCCCCTTCCTCCTCGGATCCCCATCGACTTCCATCCCATCGACCCTCTTCCGTCTCCTTCTCACAATCTTCAGCAATAGTTTCTGGCTCGGTACCCTCGTGCCCTTGACAGGCACGCCATACCTATGCTCCTTCTTATAGCTCATCTCGAGGATCCGCTGCTCGGTAAGCGGGGCGTTGAAGCACTCGTCGATATCGTCTTGGGAAATGACCTTGAGTAGTGAGGAAGGGTGGGAGACGGGACCAGGGTATTCGACTGAGGCAAGGGCTTGTTTGGGGAAGTTCCGGAAGGGGGCGGTGGAGGTGGATACGAGGGGAGGATCTCGGAGTGAGTGTGGGGACGAGGAGGGTCCGGCCATTGCGAGCGGACTTTCCAGGAGCTCAAGTGAGGCCCTGGCTATGATTGAATAATTGCAGGCCTCTTAGCCCAGAGCAATCGTATCGCTTGGCTTGGATCGGTGGGGCGGGGATCAAACATGCAGCGACATGCAGCGACAGCTGTTGCTGCGAGGAAAAGTAGGCACCGGCACCGAGTTTACAGAGTTTGAATAGCTCCCGCGTTTCGGATTTCGGAAAGGATAGATTGCGACCCCTAGCTGGAATCGGATGGTATGCACGACCCCTCAGAATGAGATGGAATAAGGAATTTGGGTGAAGTGATACTGCATTGCATTACAACTAATACAGACCTGAGCTACACCGTCCTCACTGAACGAAGCCCAGGTAGTGGAGAAGACAACGCTTCATGATGTGATGGATGAGGATGGATTCAAGCGTAAGCTGCAATGCCTCCTGTCGTCGCTAGTAGGCACACTAATTGAAGAGCATGGCGGTGAGAATCTTGTAGACCGACGGATCCATTCGGGTTTCCACCACAGTGAGATCCGTGTTCTTGATGCCATCGACGATAAACTCGCTCTACTTTTCAAAGTCCGTACTCGATGAAATCAACATGACCGTACGATGTATTGATGGCATGACAGCAATAGCCTAATCCTACGACAGCTTCACATATCTACACTCGATCAGCATCTGACCATCTTTGACGACCATGAGTACTCACGTCGCGTCCACCTGCTTGACCCGAGGCAGCGCAAGGATCACCTTCCTGCGATACCCGGCCATATCGTTCGTCTGACATGGATTCCCCTCAAGGTATACCGTCTCCAGATTCTCCAGGTGTGCTAGTTGAGTATCGAGTGCTCGTATTGAGGAGATCTGGTTGTTGCTTGCCTACACAACCGATTTCAGCAACAATCCAGTGGATAATGAGGAGACGGACCCAAAACTCCTCGAGCAGGGTGAGGTGGGAGATGCCCTCGATCTCGGTGATGGTGTTATTACCGACGTCCAGCGTCCGCAATTTCGTCTGATCATCACATAGTCAGCTTCGGTCCAATCCACGAAAGAAATCGGCAGACATTTGTCTCCAATCCCTCGATCTTCGTCAACCCGTTATGACTGAGGTACAGCTCCTCGAGGTTGACCAGCGCTTCCAAGCCCTGTATCCGGGTGAGCCGATTCGACTGGATAGAGAGGATCTTCAGCGAGTTAAATGTCGACAGGTTCTGCTCTGATCAGTCTTTTTGCCCATATGTCAGACGACAGCGTACCTCGAGGGTCCGGATCTTGTTCTTCCCCAACCAAAGCTCCTCCAGCAAAGCCAACTTCTCCAGGTTCTCAATCGTCTACCCATCCATTAGCCAACGAGCTGACACGACGTAGAACGGACCCACGCGCATCCGGTTCCCACCGAGCTCGATACTCGTCATCGTCTCCTTGCACCAATCCAGCTCCCCCTCGTCCACCTTTCCGATCTTATTCTGGACGAGGTATAGCACCTTCACCTTCTTCAGCGAAGGCAGAGTTGGGGGATGTCGGAAATTGTTGAATGATAGATCCAGCGAGCTTCACCTAATCAGCTACAGACCCATATGACGTAGAACGACATACGTGACGTTTGGACATCCTCTCAACTCCTCGTCGGCGACACGGGGTCCGAGCCGGTTATCATACAAGTCCAACTCCTCCAGCTCGGAAAGATCTCGGAGTGCTTCGGAGGGGAGAGGCGAGGAAAGCTCGTTCTGTCGGAGACACAGGCGTTTGAGGGTCTTGCTAAAGCGGTCGAATCGGAGGGGAGGGAGAGAAGTGGATTTCAGACGGAGATGTTGGAGTTGGAGATCCTACATTCCTCTCATCAGTATGAAGTATGGTATGATGGTGATGACAGACTTCAGTGTCCTCGGGATAGTCTTTCAGGAAGTCCGCTTCCTCTTCCGCCTCGCCGTTGACTTCGACGAATGACTCGTCATCGTCTCCCAGGTCTTCAGGCTCCGAGTCGGATGCTGGGAATGTGACGATTTCGGTTGGACCGAGACGAGCTCGTGGTTTGGCAGTACCACTGGGCTTCACGTCCGACGAAGTGGGTTCACTGGGCTCGGTCATGACAAACAAGTACGATTAGCGAATCAGGAGGCTCGCGAAGGCAAACAGTGGAGCCTGGAGAGGGTGAACAGAGGTCGCGCGAAGCGCCGCTGCAGCGTGTCATCCGCTAACTTACTCAACCTGGGGCACCGAGATCCTTTCTCGTCATTCACATTTGCATGATTTCGCGAGTTAGCGTTATTGAGCGAGATATGTGCACAGCTTCTCAAACATGCTCCACCGCCCCCTCCCCTCTATCCCACTTTCCATCCTCACCGACCTCGCCATGCGCCGTCAGGCCTAACCTCTCCCTGACCCTCTCAACAGCTCGTGTCCAATTCGCCGTCCATACCAGTCCGAACGATACCACGCTCGCATAGCCTAGCGCAACACTCAGGCCGATCCAGAGACCAATGAGACCAAGGTGGAAGCGCGGCGAAAAGGTGAGCCAAAGTCCGAAAGGGAGTCCGATGATGTAGTATGATGTGAGGTTGATGAGAGCTCCGGTTGTATGCAGTCCAAGCGAGCGGAGGATGGACCCGGCGGTCGCTGCGACGCCGTCGGTGATCTGGGTGCATCAGTCGGATATTCGAGATCAACCTTCTGCACTCACCTGGAAGAGAGCTATGTATGGCATGATCGTGGCCACGATCTGCACAACCTCCGGGTCATTGTTGAACAGATACCCCCAATTCTTCCTGAAGATCAGCAAGATCGCGCTAGTCCTGTCAGCGCCGTGCGTTTCTATGCGTCGGGTCACATACTTGTTGAGAAGCGCAAAGATCAAGCTTAGGAAGAGACACGCCCGACTGGCCCACTTCGCCTCCCAGCCCCGACCGGCACCAAGGAGATTACCGCATCGTACTGCGCTGGCGATACCGAGTGAAGCTGGAACTTGGAAGAAGGTTGAAGCCGTCGAGAGGAGGACGGATTGCGCGGCTAGAGACGTAGGGCCAAGGAGGGAGGCGGCGAGAGCGCAAGCTTCCCACGCCCACCATTCAGACGATAACTACCAGTCGTTAGCGGAGCTCATCGCCTGCGAAGGTCAATCACCATAATGGTTCCAGCCAGTCCTAGTGATGTCACTGTCCCAAGCTTCGAGAACAGATGCTTCATGCGAACGGGATGCATAGTCTCACGGGGCCCGTAGAACAGTGCCCATCCGAGCGAGACTAGGAACTACGACGATTAGTTGTCACCGGATTCAGGCTGGTTGACACACCGTCAAGGTGTAGCTAATAGCAGTGCCCAGCGCACCACCAGCGAAGCCCAATCGGATCGCATCCGGACCCCAAACCTACAGAGTGTCAGCTCTGAGACGCTCCGGATCGAAGGCCGACTCACAAGCAGCCAGTTCAGAACTAGATTGAGCGGAGCGACAACGAAGAGGATATATGTCGGGATATTCATCAAATTCTGTGCTTGAAGATACCTATTGTGCGGCTCCATTAGAAGGACTCTGCTTGACGCGGGTCCTGTCTAACTTTTTGACGATGACATTGCCCCCGTATCCCGGGATGCCTAGTGACAGCCAGCGGAGATAAAGCGAGGCGTACGCAGCCACTTCAGCCTCTGCGTCGCGATAATCAGCATCGCCGAATGAGCACGATCTGCTGAACGCACCTTGTCCGAGAGCAAGTAGTACGCCCTCAACATTCCACCATAGAACGAACATCGGAATCTGCGCCAGAGTCAGGCATTGCGACATGAGCCTCATGACTCATCATCGACGCGGCCATCACAACACACCTGCAACAGTCGGTCAGGGGAGCATGGATATCGCAAGCAGTGACTCACATCCGCTGAGCCCATAGGCCGACTCTCGACGGGTCCGAGGATGTCCATGCAGCCGGCAAAAGCGTGTCCACTGCCTACTCGTCAGCGACGTTGACTAGGCAGTGGACTAGCTCACAAGCAGTCGCCAAACCCTGTAAGATCGAGAAACACGAGACACCAGCCGTCATGGACGCAAGACTTCTCTAATTAACAAGGCAAGGTATAAATGAGGAAGGACCCACGAGGAGGCCGCTAGCTCTGTTGTTCCCAGATGTCCGATCGAAATGACCGAAGCCAAGACCAAAGACCATTCCGCGAGCTGGGTAAGGAATACCGGTATTGAGCTGCGTATGATAATAGGGATCTCCGCCTTTCCCAACTCATCAGCCTTGGACTCGCCGGACTGATCTAGCTCACCCTCAGCGCCTCTGTCCAGACCCGCACTTCCAACCCGTCCTGTGCGACCGGCAGCTCCAGATCCTGCGCGCACAACTCCTCCACAGGATCATACTCGATGCACCCGGCCCCTCCACCAGGAGCGGGAGTTATCCCTAGTCCCGCCCTCACTCCAAACATAGCACCGCCTCCGTTCGCCACCATACCACGGGCGACATCCCCGCCCTCGTCACCGGACGAATCGTCAGCGAAGCGTGCCGCGACGCTCTGTCTTCGGCGGTGGTCGACAGGCTTTGCGCCGGCCTGGAAAGAAGCGCGGGGAAGCGAGCGTGAGTCGGTCGTCCGTCCACGAGCCGTTTTTGGGCTCGTTGGGTTGTCCCGTTCTTCGTCGTTCGAGTAAGAGCTTGGTCCAAGCTCCCCGTGGTCCTCTTTGACGGGTTCTTCCCTCGGTGGTGTCCGGACCGTCGACCTAGAACGACTATTGCCTTGCGCTACATTCGCGCTGTACCTCCGCCCGACTCTCTCGCCTACAGGCTGGGAGATAGCGCCTGCGCCATAAGACTTCCTGCGACTCCTCTCCTCAGCTTGTCTCAGCAGCCTGGTCCGCTCATCTGCCATATCATCATCGTCACCGAGGAGTATCGCGTCATCATATGATGCTTCCTGGATGGTTCCGACCCTCGGGCTGTAGTCATACTCGGATTGCCGACGGGCGCTGTAGAGATGAGCATTGGAGCCGGAAGGTTGGTCAAAGGTGTCGGACGGGCGTCGCGGATGTGGATGGGATCTGGAACGATTAATGAGGGTCTCGAGGTTTGAGTGGACAGCTGAAAGCGTCAGCTTAGGAGAGTGCATTGCGGGAAGGTACGGACCGAAGGGGGAAGTCGAGAGGGAAGCAGCGATTGATGCGGAGTGTGGATAGTTTGACATGCCGTCCAAGGGGTCCTTTCACACTCGTCGATCTTTCTACTCGACCACGATGCAGCAGGGAAGAGAAACTATGCAGAGAAAGAGAAATGGAGAATCAGAAAACGCTGGCAAAATTTAGAAACACACATCCCTAACGTGATTCAGGCACGGATACGGAATCCGTGCTCGTGCCGAAAGATCCTCCTTGTAATCCACTACTGGATACCCTCGGGTCGTTGACATCGCTAATCAGAAATCGACCGTCGACTATTCTGGGCTCTTCGGTATGTAAAGCACTCCATGCTTCGTGTTAGGCTTCCCCAAATGACGGTTCTGGTTGATCCAGGCCGCTGGGGAGTCCCTTGAAATCGACGTGCAAGCCATACGCAATGCTTATGCAGGTGGGGGGTCATCGAGCTTTGCAGAATTCTTGACCCAATCAGCGAGAGCTTCACATATCCTTCATTTGAAAGACCCGAAGGTTTCTGGCCAACGAGGCCAACGAATACAAGCAGGACGGGGAGGGAGAGGCTGTAGACGTCTCAGTTGGCATCCACAAGACTGAATCTACTGCTCAACGGTCATGCAGCACCTTCCAACTTAGGTCAAGCGGGGGTCTTTACGAATTTGACCACCATTTGCGTTACACAGCGACATCTGTCGAAACTTCCGTGTTCGTTTCCACCTGTTCTGATATCTAATTCTGCGCCAAGCAGCTCTTTGAACGACTTGGGGTCCGACCGAGATGCTCAAGCCTTTACGCGTGCTCTTATGGTTGGCAGCATACATGCCTACTGCCAATCCCCATCCCTACGGTATCATGGAGCCATATCACACGGGAAACGACCAACTCCGACGCATATAATCTTCTCCAGGCCCAGGAAACGTGGAATCAACAGGTCGAAAGGGTAAGAGAAGAAGTCGATCACTTCTTGTTCTTCTGTTGGAAGAGCTGCGTCAGTACCGAATGAAGCTAAAGGCTGGACGAAGAGGATGACGAAGACGAAGACGAACCGGATTCTCCGGGCTGGAATATGATTGTCAGCTGATGGTCAGAGTGCGGATTGAGAAACTGACGCAGTATGCCACATCTGAGCGACCTTCTTGAAGTTGTCCTGCGAGCCGATGACCATCAGCGACGGACTCTTCAGGAAGACGATGTAACATCAAGGCGAGGAGGACATCCAACTCACAATATGGTCGGACTTCTTGTCAGGGTGCTTCTCGCCGTCGGCCTTCATCTTCGCCAGCTGGACCTTCATGTACTCGTTGCTGTTGGCGTGTCAACGAAGTCCAAACACGACACCAGGGGCAGATCAGAGAGCGGATGATACGATAAGGGGTGGAAGGCAGTGGGGTGATGGATGGTGGTCTGGAAAGAAGGTGACCTCGGATTGATGAAACCACCTGTCGACTCAAACAAGGAGATGAACTCACTAGGCAGACGGCTTGCCGGTCCCCTTCTTGCCACCGGCGGTCTTCTTCGGGGCAGCGGTACTGGCTAGAGGGGAGAACGAAGGGGAGACAACACGTGTAGGGAGGGATTACGTGAGAAAAGGTGGGGAAAGGAAGGAAGTCGCGTCAGCCGTCAATTTGGAAAGTGGCTTGTACGGCGCGATTGGGGGTAGGCAGAAGAATGACGATGAAGAAACTCACTCTTCTTGGCTGTGGTCATGTCATTCCGCGAAGAGACCGAGAGAATAGGAGAAGAACCCAAATGTCAGCACCACCCATAGGTCTTCCTCCGAGCCCCGGTGAGGAATGGTTGAAACAAGGTGTACCACCTCCACCGGGTCCTTTGCGGAAGAATGCATGCACTTACGTGGCATCTTGATTTAGTAAGAACTTTGGGTCTGGGGATGAAAGTGGGAGTGTTGGTCTGGTGGAAGATGGGTTGATTTGGTAGATTGTGAGGTACGGGGGGAAGAAGACGGGTTTTCCTCTTGGGTCCTGCTTATCCCATAAACTCGCGTCTCTGGGCGCGTGACGATACATTGATTTCTTACACGTGACCTGATTGACTTATGCCACGTGGCGATCAAAGCGGTATCGCCTAGTCCAGACGGCCAGACAGCGCCAGACAGAGCTGCGGCGTATTCAGGCCTGGGTATTACGGTTATACCCGTCAACGCGGAAGATGCATGCGCGTCTCGGACATCCTCATGGATTAACGAAGGTGTGCGTACCCATCCTGGCGTCAGCGCATGACGACATCTTCACCGTCCTCAGGCCGCAATGCTCCCCTTTCTACGGAACTGACGATCTCCCTCCTGATCTCAGGGCTGATTGACGGATGCGGTCGCACTCGGATCACGTCGAGAAGCGCGTCTCTCTGATCAGGCGTCAAGTCGGATCCATACCTAAACGTCCTTTGTGAGGGATGCACTACGGAGGAATAGAAAAAATCTTCTTACCGCTGTACGAAGACAAGCAAGCTCTGATGCCACAGCACGGGGAGCTTGTCCTCGCCTGATCGACTTCGCGGCGAGTTCGCTAGTCGGATGAAGTGGAAAACTAGGGCGTCGACCACTTTGTATGGTAACGCATACTTCTTGTCAAGCAAGATGCGGATGAAGAGAGAGTTTGGTCCTGAGCGCAATTAGCATGCTCTTTTAGGTGTTGCTGGTCAAAGCGACTGACCGGTATAATCCATTGAGGCGAGACGAAGCAGGGCCGCGGCGGAATGCAGCACCGGAACAGACACCTTCGACAAGACCGATGCCACGATCGCCGCCTCTTTCAACGAGCAAGCAGTCTGCGTGTATCAGCGGGGCCCCGTTCCGGTTGCACCATACTCACCTCGCATAGCGGGAATAAGACGCCCTTGAAGAAAGCCGCCGGCTTATACAAGCTTTTCTTCAACGCCTCGTAGAGATGCAGGTTGAGCTTCCCGGCATTCACACGCATGTCCTCCCGGCATTTGTCGAGAAGCACGCCTTCCAGAAAGACCCGGACTTCGCTCGGCTTGAGATTGGATACAAAGATCTTGGTACACGCAAAGGTCGCGTGAGGGGTCCACTTGGTCGGCTCCGTGAGGGCGAGTAGCTGGGCCCAGTGTGGCAGGGAGGGAAGGATCTTTAGTGCTTTGGGTAGAGGTCCCGATTTGTAGCGGGAAAGTAGGAAGCCGACTCTGCGGGATGAGGAGATCAACCAGGCTTCCCCTGGAGCACCGATGCACCCTCACTTGGTATACACTTCAATGACCTTTGGATTTAGACCTCTTCTTGGATCAGGCGGTACCTCATCTGCATCTGTCAGCTGTGCCAGGTCCCGTACGTGAAGAACATCCTTACCTTCGTCCTCGATACCTCGGGTGACAGCACCGCCCTGCATCTTGCTGAAGATTATGTCCGCCAATGTCTGTCCACCTCCACTTGTGCCCTGAGTCCCGGCAGCGAGCCCTCCCATAGCAGCGGAATCTTCCGGGGCGATTTCCTGATCGTCCAGAGCCACTTGAGCATGCTGTGTTATTGCAACACCCGAGCCTTACCAGTTCAGCGTACTCTTCACCCCTGTAAGCATCTCCTTCCTCAAGTTGTCCCTCATCCTCGGAAGGTATTCGTTCCGCTTCTCGTGGTCCGGTAGACCTGTAGGGGCATGAGTTCAGTCTTGCTCTCGCGCATATGTGCGCGAGAACCCACGACTCCGCATCATCCTCCTCATCCGTCTGATCCTCCTCATCCCCCATCTCTCGAGCGACCTCGTTCTGCTGATCTCTCGCCAAGTCGAGGATCTTCCTCGACATCCGCGCATCCTCTCGCCCCTACATACTGGTCAGCAAGTCTCAACCAGGATAGCGGGAAGCTCACTTCTTCATCCGCGGCATCTTTAGAAGCTCTTCCGTGTTGTCGACCCGGGTTGCTCACTCGTCCGAATCGGCGGAGGGACTCGTCCTGCTCAAGCTCGACATGAAGAGGATCATGACGGCTTTTAGACGGCTTCATAGCGCGGGGCATCGTGCTCTTTACGTCGAGATGTCGAAAGTCGCAGTACAGGCAGGCTAGCGAGAAGATGCCGAATTTGCGGAAATCTTTATCGCTAACACGTGGCGTCCGGAGACGTCATAGGCAGCATCGATTAACGTCCCTTTCAAACGCATCGATTCCCCGTCATTTCCTCATTCCAGCTAGACTGTTGCTCCCGCAATCCGTTCCCCCGAGTCCACGATTTCAACGATGAGCAGATAACACTCCGACCGATACTTTCCTTCTCGATCGATTTCACTCAACGATATGACGAGGAGAATTCGTCTTGTCGGGACGGTCGGTGGTCTGGAGCTTTTGGATTCCTCTGACCAGCCTGGTGATCCTGGTTCTGTCGCTGCTCTTGCTGTACAGCTGTCGGTGAGTACATCTGCATCTGCTACCGCTCGGATCTGACATAGTCAAAGGCCGACTACCCTCTGATCGATGTACCCCTCATCATAGCCATCCTCTCCGACTACGATCCCTCGACAGTCCACTCCCGTCTCGAGGAGATCCGAGATCAGCTAGGGATCCTCGAAGCCACTCTCGTAGCCGATCCCGATGATGTCCCGGCACCTGGTGCAGATGAATCGACATCAGAAAAGCTCAGTACGGATGGCGAGCCGGACTATGTGAAGGGCCTGGAGAAATTGAGCTTGGGCCCCAACTCAGCCGGTCGAAGCCGAAGTGCAGAGTGTATCTCGTCAAAGCGCAATAGCACGTCCGGTCGCGCGACCGAAATGAGTCGATCGACGAGCGCTTCGGCTAGCGGGAGCAGTGGGAAGAGCACGAGTCCGACAAGCGTTGTGGAGGATGACGAGAGCTACGTTGGGGAACTCGAGCTACTCATGACCCTCTTTCCTGCTGTGTAAGTCCGCTCAGCGTGCTTAGGTTGCTTGACTGATGATTTTACAGACCTCATAAAACGGTCCGGGATGCATTGAGCAACGAGCCTAGTCTACCTGCCGCGATCGACCACCTTCTCTCCATCGAGCTGATTCGCGATGTCGAGAGACGAGAATTTTGGCCCGGAGAGGAGAATGTTGCTTCCGACAGTGAGATCGAGCATCTGGCTGGGCCTAGCAGTATCGCCTCGGCACTTCCACCGGTCGACCATCCCCTGAATCCCGCAGCGAGCGTCCTCTCACCATCTCGCTCGAGCTCAACCACACGGAAGTCAAGGAAGAAGGAACAGCGGATCATACCGCTCGTCGATACACTTCAACGGAAACCCTCCCCTCGTCCCACATTAGGCCCTCCCTCACGTACGGCTTTGATATCGCGCCGTCCACTCCCGAACCGCCTTAATTCCTCAAATGCTTGGCACACCATCGCCTCTCTCGCCGCCTACCTTGCCGAGATCCTCCCTACACACCCTACTAGCTACTACATGAGGTACCTCCACTCACCCGATCACCATTCAGCATACGCCGCGGTCCGCGCAAGTCTCACCGCTCTCCCTACGAAGGCGGTTTCCAACGACGAGAGAGCGGAAGCAATCTTGCAGGAAGTCTACGGAATTACCCTGCTTGAGGAGTCCGCCGTGGCACCTAGAGAGAGGGATCAGACCCGAGCAGACCTGGAGATCTCCGTCAAGGCTGCGGGAGCAGACGTGGCAACGGTGATGGACTTGATGGATCTGCTCGCGGATATCAGTCTCTGGCCAAGTGACGACGACGATGAGCTCCAGCAATACGACCAGTACATCTCGAGGACCTCTCCGAGAACTACTCCGACAGCTTCACCGAAACTGGCGCCATCACCCCTCCTCCAAACACCGTCCTCGCCGAAACCGAATCCCGACCGCCTCCTTTCCCGACCCACATCAATGCAGACTGAGGTCGTCGAGAGGGTTATCCCCGGATCTCGTCCCGCTGCATCCTCGATTGCCAATCCCACAGCCTATGACGATTTCGGTCAACCCTCTCGCTCGCCCGCTCCAATAAAATGTGCCAGACCCGATCGGCAGATTCACCTCTTGAATTGGCGGACTGTTAATCATGAACGCATGCATCGCGCCCGCTCATTTCACCCTCACGCCGCTCACATCCCGTCCTATGCTTTGGGCATCACTCCGCACGACCCGACTCCAGGATCGCTGTACGGCCAGACTGTGTCTGGTGAGGTGGACATCAACGAATGTCTCCGTCGTGCTGCTGCTGCTCGAGAGAAGAGGGGCGAGGCTGTCCGAGCGGCCGGGAGGTCTTTCAAAGGGACAATTGCCGGCGGTAAAGCGGCCAACGGGTCCATCGCCGGTCATTATGCGCTCCAAGCGAGAGAAGCCGCCGAGAATGCTCGACAATGGGAGATGAAGGCTGCCAGAATTATTGTATCATCTCAACTCGAGCGGACGGGGCATACAATCGATCTACATCATCTCACGATCCAGGAAGCCAGTACGTTGGCGATAGAAGCGGCAGGTCGATGGTGGGAGAGACAAAAAGCGGTTCAACATCAGGGGAACGCCGTGTCTGCGAGTCAGAGGCCGGTCAGCGTCGTCCCGGGACAGGCTTTGACGATCGTCACCGGTGTGGGGAGGCATTCGGCTGGGAAGAGAGGTGTGCTGGGACCGTCGGTCGCGAATGTGCTCGAGGGAGATGGGTGGAGGGTCGATCGGGGAGAGAATGGACGGGGATATCTGGTAGTGCGCGGTCGGCGATGAAGCGGTCCGCGTGGTCTGCAAATGGCGGCAGCATTATATTGATCATACAGCATGCATGCAGATCAGGCTTTCAACGAGGCCCTAGCCATCTTCAAAGCCCCCTCATACGTCTCATTCCCACCAACGAAACCCGACGCATGGCAAAAGATACACCCGTCAATCCCGCTGACCTTGCTCAGATCCGCATCGCGTACCCCTCGCCAATGCTCCGGCATAGACTTCCGATTGACGAACGAGTCCGTACTTTCAGGAACACATTGGATTCGCCATCGACTTCCTGGCTCGTCGCCCTCCGGGTAGAGGACGTACAAGACAGGTAAAGGGGCTGGGGGAAGGGTAGGTTCGAGGAGGAAAAGATGGTCCTTCCACGGTGCGGACTGGGTCAATCAGCTTTGGATACAAGGGATATGCGGCGAAGCATTTTACCTGTTCAAAGACAATGACCGACCCGCTCGGATCCACCTCCAATCGCCTTTCCAACGCCTTCGCAACGATATCCCGAGCCGGCAGCCAAGCTTTCGAGAAGTAGTCGAGATGGGAGAGGAATTCTTCGCCGGTGATTTGCGAGGCGATCTGGAATTTCTCCTGTCCAGCATACTATCAGATATGTTCCTAAGACCAGCGCAGCGATGTCACTGCGCAGCACGTCGACCAGCCATCTGCTTCTCGACTCACGTGGTATACTGTATCCGATGTCGTCTCGTTCCAGTTCGGGTTGACCCGTCGTATCCGAGAACTGAGATCGGAGTGGACGGAGTATGCGGGAGGCTCTGAGGAGATGTTCACGCCATTGTCGATTCTGCGGGACTGATGAGTATGGTGAGTACTTCCTGGAACGGCACGTACGCGTCGACCGACTCGATTAGTTCCTATAGAGAGGCTTAGCCCAGTCCGTTGATGTGCAACGTATTCACCGAGTACAGCTGAAGCCACAGGATCTCCACATTCGGGTCATCCTCTTTCAATCCAAGCTTTCGCGCAATGATATGCTTCCCAAAGTGCCTAAACGGGCGTGGTAGGCGTGGAATCAGCTCGTTATTCTGAGAAATCCCATCGAAAACAGCCGACTGGGGAAGAATGAGCTGGAAGCGGTTCGCACTGACTTGAAGACCAGCCCTGCCGAACTAAGCTTTATCTTATCGTACCCTCCGTGGCCAAAAACCTCGGTGAAGCCGCGCTGATGATGATCATATCGGTGTTTCTCGGCTGCGTACACGCCGCCAACGTCAACAACAATATCGAGAGGTTCAACTGAAATCTGGTCGTCAGATGAAATCGCTACATCAAAGGTAGCGAACGTTTTGCAGGATCTCGAGTTCGTACCAGGTCTAGATACGAGCTGTCAATGGGACATTAAGCGGATTGACAGTGACACAAACTCACCGGCATCTCTGAACTCATCGGTCAAGCGCAGCATGAAGACCGCTAGAGCCTCTGCAGTCCGTCGCATCAGCGACTTTCAAGCGACATTGCGAGCTGCGTTGAAGCGATGCAGCCCTACTGTGACTGTAACGCAGTTGACGAACCGTCGCAGTGGAATGTTCCCGAATGGGTGCCGATGACCTTTAACGATTGCTGTCAGCCCTTCTCACGCCCTCTGAAGAGCTCGGAGGGAAGCTCGGACCGAGTTCAGGAAGAGGAGATTTCACCTTTGTCGACTTCATCTTCTTGGCTGCGGGTGACGCGGTAGACATGTGAAAGACAAGAGAGTGATTGGAGGATGATGCGAATAGTCCTCGAAGAGTGCCGATAGGGAAAGATCCGCTAAATGCTCTGAGCATGCAAGAGTGAGTTCTCAACCGGATTCTCACCGCAACAGCATTTCCTCACTTTTAAAAGATAGTCTGGGTCACCTAATCTCCCACGGTGTCCCGTAGTGTGTCAAAGAGTCACGCGCGACAAAGCCGAATACCGGAGAAGGAAAGCAGCAGCTAGTAGTCAGGCTCGACTTGAACTTTCATATTTCCTTCCATCATCTCATCTTCGCTCACCTTCCCAAACTCGGCCATGACACCTTGACATACGTGAGATAGCTCGTCCCCGACTCTCACCGAGCTCTACTACCCTCTCGGAAAACCCCCGTCACCTCCCATACCCCACCTCCCCACCTTCCGATATGATAGAAGCTCGGCGCCGGCCAGCTTCGGCTTCCACATCCACCTCACAGTCACACGATGAGATGCGACGGCATCATGGGGCTAGCCTAAGGAGTCTGAGCTCCGGCAGTGGTACAAAGATGGAGGAGGACGATGGTGGGTCTTGTTTTTGTTTGGCTTCCTAGGGGGTTTGGAGTGGTACGGTCGATCGAGGAGCTTCTTGGAGCTGCTGTGCCGGAGAACGCTTGGAAGAGGAGGATGTTACGTCATCAGGAGGTTGTCAGGAGGTATGGAGGGGGTTGGGATGGCTCAACTCCACTAGAGGAGCTTCGGAGAAGCTGCTGGAGCGATGCTGGGACACCAGCTCGACTTCCCTTCGGTTCTGGGTCGAAACTCCTGGCTTACCAAGAGAGTCTGCACGAAGGGCGACGCTGCTCTTCGTCGGAATCCCCAGACCCTCCCCTACCAAAACGACATGGATATCCTTACTCTAGCGTAGTCCAGCTGACGCCCTTTCCCTTCGCTCAGACACACCCAAGCGCTCCACCCGCGGACGGAATCCGCTCCCGCGCAGTACTGGACCCCTCTTCCCTCCTATTCCTCCTAAGCAGCGCGAAATGCCGCCGGGACAATCACCGAAGAACACCAGAACACCTCCGACAGCTCCTTCTTCCGTCATCCCTCCGTTTCCCACTCTTTCCCCTCTCATGTCTGTGGATACTGTTGGTCCTGCACAACTCCTACATGAGGCTGCATCCCGACCCTCGACCCTGACCGGCGAAGGACCTGAGTTACCCAGCACGTCAAACACAAGCTTAACTCCACCACCGCCCACTAGCGACGACGCGGTCAGGGATATGGAGGATCATGTCCCGGAAGACGGGAACGAGGACGTGTCACCTGTTGCGAATGGGCGAGGCCACGGGGGCTCAGATGACTGGGACACTTATCAGCGACAACGCGGTGTCCGAGGCTTCGGGGCAGCTCCTGGGGACGTGAAGCTCGAGCCAAGCGAGGAGGAGGCGACTCCCGTGCAGGAGCGGAACGGGATGAGGAATCACAACAGAGCGCTCTCTTTCCAAGTACCATCCGTTGTTGACACACCTACACAGTCAACACCGCCATCGGTGGGATCGAGCAGCCGACAAAAAAAGCGGAGAGGAGAGGACCTGCTGCTTCTGGACGATCACCTATTACCCGCTGAGATGCGCAAGACTGGCTCTCTGACAGGCAAGCCGAAAGGCGGGACGGCCAAAGAGGAGGAGGATCATGAAGAGAATGTTGAGGTGAATGGGCAACAGGAACTTGACGACCTTGAAGCTTTGCCTACCGGAGGAGATGAGCAGACAGCTGCGGATGAAAGAGAGGAAACTGAGGACACGACGCGTTGCGTCTGTCGACGAGACGGTATGTGATTTCCGGGTCGAGTGACATTCTGACGGTTCCGCAGATACCGATACGATGATGATCCAATGCGATAAGTGTAACGTCTGGCAGCATGGGCCCTGCGTCGGAATCTGGGGGGATGATGAGGCACCGGATGGTGAGCTAGCACAAATTGGTCCCAGGAATAGCTGACAATCGTCAGAATATTTCTGTGAGGAGTGCAAGCTTGACTTTCATGGTCCGTTGCGGAAATGGATGAGAAGTCGAGGACGGAACCCGTTCGTGGACACATTGTTACTCAGTTGATGGTACTGATTAGATCAGTTCTGCGTTTGTCCCACCTAGCCCGGAAGACCTCTTGCGTTTCCACACCTCATCCGATCGCCTTCCACCATCGCAGTCAACGCGATGGCTGAATTATGCCCGGAGGGATCCCACCCCTCAGAAACCTCATTCGCGGTCTCATCATAGAAAGGATCCCGTCAGTCCGGTTGAGACTGTCGGTGATGGCAGGAGGAGCACTCGTGGTCGAATGCCTTCAGGATCAGTCGTGCGGGACAAGTCGGTCCCAGTGGTCAAGAATGAGACCTCAGTCAGCAAAGATCACAAGCGGTGGCCCTCAGACCAACGCCGCAAGGTATCTATCGGAGGTGTCCATTCTATCTCTCCCTCTCCGACATCCCAATCCCCTTCCGCCTCGGCGCATCCATCAGCTCCGATGGCAATCAAGCGGAGAAGCACGATGAATTCTCGTGATGCGGCGTACGAGGAGCAGGTTCAGGCGGCGTTGGAAGCGAGTAAGCGGGAGGCGATGTTTGTCAATGGGCATGAGGAATCCGATGCGGGAGATGAGGGGAGTCAACAGCCAATAGAGGACGAGGAAGAGATGGAGCTGGAGCAAGCGCAAGCACGAAATGGAAAGCGGGAACGGGATGATGGTAGATCGGGTGAGAGATGCCCTCGGTGGAAAGCAATGTCGCTGATAATGAGTAGAATCGGTTGAACCGTCATTGACCCCAGTACCCGGATCAGGAAAGCCCAAGCATCCCAATCAGTATACATATCGCCCGAAACCGCCCTCGAGCAGCCATCAAGTCCCGCCTCCCATTCCGTCTCCAGCTCGAAAAGGGATACAAGGAGGCACACCGGTACCCAGTCTCCCCGCACCTCTCGCACAACACGAGCACGGCACGCGTCGAGCCGGTGCGATAGCCAACGGTACAATCCCAGCTCCTCCTACGACATATTCGGTACATAATCTTCACTGGCATCTTCCCGACCACCTATCAGCCTTCGCCGACCTCCTTCCCACTCCCTCTCCTACCACTGTCGAGGTCCGCTCAACTCGTGTGATGCCCTTTTTGCCAAAGAACCACTTCCACAACCAGAAGTACGGGCCGTTCTCGGAGGACCGAGACGAGCAAGGGAGACTGTTGTCACCCTATGATCCCCCTGGTCGAGAACCTATTGGAGAGTCGACGACCCACCTCGAACCGCCGGCTAGAGTGCGGTATCCGGTCAAGCGGATCACGACGGCCGAAATACGAAAGCGGGTCAAGAACGTATCGGAGTATGTGGGGAGGGTACAACATGAGGAAGGGAGACGGAAGGAGAGGGCCAAACTTTTAGGCATCGATGTCAAATCGCTCCCAGCGCCAGCGAAGTTCGACGATACTGGCGATGTGATGATGGACGAGACGTCAGCTGAAGAGCACCCCCGCGAAACTGAGATCCAAACGCCCAAGCCGGACATTGCTAGCTCTACCAAGCTCATGGACGACCTCACGCGCGACCTCCTCGCTCTTCAGGACACTTTCGCCCCCGGCGGCTTCGCCTCGCCCTTCCCTCTGCCCATTCCAAGGTTCCCGACACAGTCGCCCATCACGACGACGCTTGCATCTGGCTCGGCCATAGATCAACACGAGCCAGTGGCAGGTGTTTTCGGCGTCGAGGACACGGTCGAGCAGGTCGGGCAGGACGAGATGGTGGACGTGTACCGGGAAGGGGAGGTTGGCATAGTCATCACGCAGGAGATCGAGCAGCAAGCGGCGGACGCTGTGGGGGCTGCAGCCGAGGCGGAAGTGGCGGTAGTATAGCGTGTGGAGGAGCATCAGAACGTTTCGTTGGGGTGATCTCGTATGCGAAGCGCATTTGTTGTCAGCAGTATTTGAATTTGGTTTTCGTCTCTGCTGTCTGAGGAATGTTTCGGTCTCGCCCGATATGTCCAGGCACACCCGAAAAGTCAGTGATGATTATTGTTGCTTCTCCTCTCCGGCTTGACTGGACAGGAATCAACTGTAGAGGTGCCATCGAAGAGAGGTTCGGGTGGGCAAGATGACGTCCGCGGTGAAACGTAGCGCACTGAAGCTGGGCATGATCCCAGCGGACGGGATTGGCAAGGAAGTACTGCCTGTGAGCTAAAGTCCTTGACTTCAACCCCCCTCCTCTGCCAATCTCAATCGCCAAAACACTCTCTCACGCATTCCCTACTTTGGTAAAACAAACATCCTTGTAGGCAGCTCAACGCGTCCTCGAAGCACTCGGCTCCTCCATCCCGAAGCCACACTTCATCCCCTTACTTGCCGGTTGGGAGGAGTTCAACAAAGACGGCAAAGCCTTACCCGACGAGACCGTACGGTCAGCCCTGACGCTTCCTCCATCCTCCAATCTCATCAGCTCATTCGGTAATCCGTGGAGTCATAAGCTGATGTTGGCTCTCATCAGGTTGTTGAAGGAAGAATGCGACGCCGCGATGTTCGGTTCCGTCTCCTCCCCCTCTCACAAAGTTGCCGGCTACTCTTCACCCATCGTCGCTTTACGCAAACTTCTCGACCTGTACGCCAATATCCGACCTGTATCGAGTGTCCCTGGGATGCCAGGGAAACAGGTCAATATGGTGATCGTCCGAGAGAATACCGAATGCTTGGTCCGTCCCCCCACCACTCCCGGTCAACGAGATAGACTGATAGGGATGGCGTGTAGTATATCAAGAAAGAGGAGATCCACACCAACCCCGACGGCTCCAAGACCGCTTTCGCCACGCGCCAAATCACCTCCAAAGCCTCCACCCGTATCGGCCGAATGGCATTCGAGCTCGCCCTTCGCCGCGGACAAGAGCGCGACTCCAACCCTGCGTCCGGATTCTGGAAAGGTCCTCCGAAAGTCACGATTGTGCACAAGTCGAATGTGTTGAGCGTGACGGATGGACTGTTTCGGGAGAGTGTCAGGGTGGTGAAGGAGGGTGAGGGCGGGGTGAGGTATGAGGGTGTGGAGATGGAGGAGCAGTTGGTCGATTCGATGGTTTATAGGATGTTTAGGGAGCCAGAGTGCGTGGCGAGCCGCTTGATTGGGTGAGGCGACTACTGATGGGGAATAGGATCTTTGATGTGGCTGTGGCGCCGAATCTGTATGGGGATATCATCTCGTAAGTCTCCTTCGTACGAGTTGCCTCCTTCAGTTCCTTCAGTTCTGATTTGGGAGCAGAGATGGTGCCGCTGCGCTGGTCGGTTCGCTCGGTCTGGTCCCGTCCATCAACGCAGGCGACGACTTTGTCATGGGCGAGCCGTATGTCTGCTCTCGAGCGTTCAGCTCGTATGATGCTAATGGAAACAGTGTGCATGGATCCGCACCCGATATCGAGGGGAAGAACATAGCCAACCCGATCGCTTCCATTCGGTACTTCTTCCCATGGACTGATGCTCGAGCTGATCCAAAACACCAAGCTCCGCCGCCCTCCTCCTTTCCTCCCTAGATTATATCGAGCCCGCCGCACGGATAAACGCTGCCGTCGATGCCGTACTGCTAGAAGGCCAATATCTCACACCCGATCTAGGCGGGAAATCCAGCACCACCGACGTGACCGAGGCGATCTTGAAACGACTATAGATGTATGCATGCTATGCGATGATGATTCTCCATGCTGTGTATTCGTTTATGGTTTTCTCACCCATGCAACCGGATCAAAGCGCTTGTAAACCCCACCATCCTCTATCTCACGGAGTTATAGCTCCCGGAGTCTCAATACCAGATTCACCATGATACTAGCCACCAATGCTCCGCATAGCAAGCTCGGTCCCCATTTATCGTGATAATCGATGGCTCTCCGTTTCCGCAGCTTCCGGACGCGGTGGACATACATCCCGCCCGAATAGCAGATGGCCAGTAGGGCGGTGACGGTGAAGCATCCTGCCGAGAACATGCCGATGGCGTCGTCTGGTCGGATGAAGTTGAGAAGACCGATGGACACGGCGCTCAGGAGGACGGCGAAATGCGACCACTACTCTTCTCAGCTGGGTTGTTTGGGAATACAACTACTAGACGTACCTTCAAGAAAGTCCTTTCCGCGGCAAAGACTACTTTCGGCTCGACCCGTACCGGCACAGCGATGCGCTTTCCCGCTGGAGCGCGGAACTGATCGACATAGACCACCCTATCCCCATCTTCCTCCTCCTCCTCTTCTTCCTGCTCTTCCTCCTCATCCTCATCTTCCTGCGAGTCTCTCCGCTTCGCCTCCTCATTCAGCTTCTTAAAGCTCTGATCGTCCATAAGCGACATGTGCTTGTCGACTCGATCGCTCGAAGCAAGCGGATCGATCCGCAATGACGGGTCGTACGCCAGTTTTCTCGTACGTTGGAAAGTGGACGATTCCCGCTCAGGATTGCTCGGCCGGCTCGCACCGGTCTGAGCAGTAGCCTCGTCTCGTAGCTTCTTCTCCCGGAAATCACGAGCGACACGGGCTTGAGCTGCAGCGTCGGGCGGTAATCGGAGATGCTGCTCTTCATTCTTGGCAGCCTGAACGAGGTATTCCTCATCTTCCTCTCCCTCTGATACTGGCTCGTGGTATGACGGTTGTGATCGGGACGGCGAGTGGATAGCCGATGTCGTGGCAGAGGCCGATGAATGGGCAGCAGAGTGGGGACGCTCGATGAGGACTGATGATCGCTTGGATACCGGTTTTCGGATATCCTGATCCATCTGCGGCAACCAGAAAGGGACCAGATCAACTCGTTCGGGCAGAAGGCTGGCGCATCCGTGGATGAATTTCGAGAATTTGGGTACGGCTTCCACGAGGTGACTGTTGATGAGATTGCGGATCCACTCTGGCGGTTCCTCTCCGACCTTGGTGGCGAGCTTGACCTCGAGCACACCGTACGGGAACAGCTCTTTCTCCGAATCTTTGACCCCGGCGAAGGGATGATCGATTCCGAAATCCATTCGCCGCCAATTGCCATGTGTCCTGTCGACGCCATCGAAATTGTCCTCGCGTACCATGTCCAGCTCGGTATCGAGAGAAATCCGGACTGTCGCGTTGCCGGGAAGCTGAAAGGCGGTACGGTTGTAGAAGGTTCGCATGACTGTAAAGTCAGCTTTGGGTCAATTGAAGCGGGATAAAATACCTGGTCTAAGCTTTCTCGTCACAACAGCATACTGGATCTCGGCAGCGAGCTGCTTCATCCCCTCCACCTCCTTCTCAGTTTTTTTCCCCTTCTTGACCAGCGCGTCGAACTCGTCGTCCATGGTGTACCGTCCAGCGAGATAAACGTTCATCTTGTCCTCCTTGCACACAAAGCGCTCCTTGACCGACTTCTCACCGGTCCAGTCCTCGCGGTGGGTTTTCCGCTCGACGAAGATCTTTACCGCGTCAGTCACATATGATTTGGTGAAGAAATTCCACGTACAGTCTTTCCCTCAACACCGCCATACCACCGCATGCGTATCGCTTCGGCTCCCTCCGTCTTCTCCAAGCGACCGAGATACAGCTCAAGGTCCTCATTGTCAAAGTAGATTGACGTGATGGCCGAATCCTGCATGGTGAACTCCTTGTTGGGATCGAAAACTGTTCCGATCAGTTTCATTCGATGACACGATAATGCGACTCACCCAATACTGGAAGATGCCTCATGATGGCTAGCTTGAGCGGGACTATATTCTCGTCGTGCACCTATCCGACATTAGCGGAAGCTATTATCGATATGATTGTCACCTACCCAGTATTTAGTTGTACTCCGCACGAAGGCGTTCTGACTCCCGCCTGCTGATGCATCACCTTCGATTGGATGTCCTCTCGTCCGGACAAGATCGAACAGCTTGGACAGCTTCACGATAAGGTGATCGTAATTCATCCGGTAGAAGGGGTGCGTTTCGAGGAAATCCTTGTTGAACGTGGGTTTGAGGGAGAATCCAGTGATTTTCTGGACCCAACATCAGCTTTGCATGTCTGAGGACCTTGGCAGACTCACGTCATGCTTCTTGACGATCTTGACGAAGCCGGTGAAGTTGAGCTTGGTGAAGAGCGCGAGATCATGAACGTCTGCAACAAGCGTCGCCACCTCCTCCTCTAGCCCTCTGAACCTCTCCTCGACAGACCCCACACTCATCCCATCACTCCCATCGTCATCGTCATCGTCGTCATCATCATCACTCCCGCCATCATTCTCCCGATGATTCTCCACCTGTCGTTCCACATCTCCCGCTGTCCGATGATCGTGACCTTCCTCGTCTTCCTCATCCTCCTCCTCCTCCATCCCAGCCTTGCGCACCAACCCCGTCACCTCCTTCTCAGATGCAGTAATCTTGTCCATCAGCTCATCCGCCTTGTCCCGTTGAAATCGCTCGCATTTCTCGAGCTCATTCCTGAGCGATTGGATAAAGTCAGCTTCCGCGGTATCGGTCCAGGGCAGGTTGGCTTTGATCTGCTTCTTGAGCTGACCATAGGCGATGTATTGGTCCGCCCATTCGGAATAGCGTGAGTCCTGGTGCTGTCAGCGTAGCTTCCGGGTTCACAATGGGATAGCCCACCTTGATGCGCCGACCGAATTTCATAGTGTCAGACTATGAGGCGTAGTGCCAGAGTCCGAGACGTATAGTCGGTATAGCCTCGAGGCGACCTTTGGGCGGACGTTTTATCGCCAGACGGGTGGTCTTGTGACCAGTCGAAAAACCTTCAGACCGCAAACGCTGATTTGATGATCCTGCTCCGGTAACCGACCGATGGGACGGGCTGCTTGCCCCAAATCAAGCAGAATATGGCTGAAGATCGAATGACGGCTGCTGCATGACAAGAAGCTGGGCGGGAAAGAGAAGGATAACGAACGTGCTTGAAGTCCGTCTCAGGAACGAGAATATGCTGGTTCTGTGAAATTGCCACTTAAACTCACCCACTGTCCAGCTACCTTATTGACAGCAAATGAGTCCAAAGGGGTCTGCGCAATGAGCGGTCGATCAAGTCACAAAGGAGTAAGTATTCCTAGTGTCCTGTACCGCCATTCTTGCTCGAATACAGAAGCCTCTGGCTGTCATCATTCACGCAACCTCCCCCTCTTCCCTTCCCTCTCCTTTACCTCGGGAGCAACTTCGGACCCTCCCGTCTCATCGAGCACCCGCAGCGCATCCCTCACAGCACTCGTCTCGACCTCCAGCCTCCTCTTCCCGCTCACCTTCATCGTCGAAGGCTGAGGGCTGAGTTCGACACGGGGGCCAACGCATTTTGTCCGCCGAGCTACCACGTCGGCAAGCAGGGATGAGGCGGCGAACCCTGCATTCGGATGTGCCTGTCCTTGATCAGCTCGGTTAGAATGATGATCAAGAGAGGCGGAATCACCTTTAATGAGCTCCAAGCTTGATCTGGCCGCATCACTCCGGACTCTAACCCTTCTGTTTCGCTACCATCTGTCTTGGATTGTACCTCACTGGAGCGAGAAGAATCGGGAGCGCAAAGGAGGGATTTAATGGACATGCAATTTCCGGGACAACTGGCGCAAGACCAGGTAGGACGGTCGAATAGGTTGGCGCAAAACTCTCGGCCTGGTCTTCAATCAGCTCATGCGCACATCATAGCCGGATGCGAGGGAGACGAACCAAAGGCGTCATCACGACATGCTTTGCAGTTGCTCGGATCACCGCTGCATATCGCCTCGGACGACACGACATGGTTGTCGATCGCCCAGATTCGCGGTCGGGAGCCAGAGGGCCGGGACCGGAGGCGGAGCGGCATCGCGGTCGTAGGACTTGCCAGCGTTCTCGACTGAAGCGGCTCCTTGCATGCACAGAAAGTCGAGGTAGTGCAGAGTCCGCACCCGGCGTCCTCGTGTACGGTGGGTTGCACCTGCACCACCCTGCAGAGACACTCGTCTGCCGACTGGCAAAGACCGCACGAGTTGCTCTGCTGCGAGACGGTTTGAGCGGCGAGAGAGAGAGAATCGAGTGAAGCCCGACGCCTCTCCGGCTGCTGGCAGGGACAGTCCGGGTCGGGGTCAGGGCAAATTGGGCAGTCGAGCGTCGGTCTGCGTTGAACAGGCGGAGATACAGGAAAGCTTGCTGGCCGCGTAAGACTGCGCCGTCTTGCCTCGACGGCGACCCTCGTCATTCCCATCTGCGCCCGAAGGTCGTTCACCTCGCTCCTGAGCTTGTCCACTGTCTCGTCCAGACTTTGATTCTCATCATCCCAGCGAGATCGCTCCTCGGTGCCCGCCTTGAGCGCCGCAAGCTCCTTCTTGAGCCTCTCGTTATCCCCCTTGAGTGCTCGCGAGACTTCCTGTAGTCGAACGTTCGAGTGGATCTCATCCGCCTCGTACTGCTTAAGTCTTTCTTCTAGGGTTTGGACGTAGTCAGTCCGTCGAGCTCGGTGGGCACGCTGGGCCTGTCGATTTTGTGACTGCCGACTCTGCACGGGGAGATGAGCTGAAAGGAATGATGAGGATGGACAGGACATACATTATCCGTTTCCTCCTCGCTGACCTTCCGCCCAGGTTTGGCTCGCTCGGGAAGTACCCATTCTTTACTGGGTTTGGCGAAAACCTTCCCGGACGAGGAGGAGGTGTCTTTGTTTTGTACAAAAGTGCTGGAAAGGATAGTAGTCGTCGATTGCTTGGGTGGACGGGACGCAGAGGAGGTCGATTTGGACGCAGACGAAATGGGGGTCGTCGGCCTAGACTGATTCGGTGGTAGTGGTCGGATGCTATTCATAACCTGTCGGGTAGGATGAGTGGGTAGCGTAGGAGCCATGATCATCGTGCAATGTCGCGAGGGACGGTGTCAAACAGTCTCTGCGAGATTGTCGCGGCGGAAAAGGGAAGCATGGGGACGAATGAAGAGAAGAGTAGTCATTCACCTCGGCCGCGAAGTGATTCCGGATCATGAGATGACGTGTCGAGCTCTTAGCGTCAGATTCCGTCAATTCTGCTTCCGCGATTCAGGGTCACCGGGTGTCTCTGCTCGAATCCCTTGTCCTGCTAATCTGATAACCGCACCGAAGAGCGTCCGTTGACCGAAGGATTATCAGATAAAGGGGGGGCTCAGGGGTCGAAAAAGGGTGGTGCGCTCTCATCTGATAAAATCCCCGTTCCCACGACCCTCTCGCCCTCTTGATCCTTTCGTCAACACAGCTCTGACGTGGACCTCATCTTTTGAGTATAGCAGTTCACTCCCTCTATCGTTGCGCATCTGCCCATCATGGCTCGCGATCTCTTCAGCGTCCCGATCTTCTTCATCGTCTTCCGCAAGTCACTCATCATTGACTTTCCCGATCATCTCCGCTGACTTCTGACAGGCGAGACGATCGAAGCCGCCATCATCGTCTCCGTCCTCCTCTCATTCGTCGAACAGCTCATGACCACCGGTCGTCTCCGGGGACCCAACTCCTCCCCGCACGATGCCGAATCCAGCACCCTCGCTGGTGTCGCCGATTCCACCCTGACTGAGACCGAACAGGACGAAGCAAACCGCCTTCGAATCCGTATATTAATCAAGCGAATGAGGATCCAGATTTGGGCTGGGACAATCACCGGTTTCGTAGTTGCCCTCGCCATTGGTGGAGCCTTCATCGCAGTCGTGAGCTTTCTCCTCATCTTGCCTCGCAAACACTGATGACAGGCAGTTCTACACGAAACTTACAGATCTCTGGGGCAAGACCGAGCAGATCTGGGAGGGCGCGTTCTCGGTCATCGCCTGCATCCTCATTTACCTCATGGGTATCGCCTTTCTCAAGATGGACCGAGCGCGCATCAAGTGGCGCTTGAAACTCGCCTCGGCTTTCGAGAAGAGCCACTCGAAGGCCATCGCTCATCACCGGGCGGAGGATGGGACGCTGACTGGGGAGGACAAGAAGGAGGGGAGCGGTGGGAAATGGGCGCTGTTCGTATTGCCGTTCGTCACTGTTCTTCGGGAGGGACTCGAGGCGGTCGTCTTCGTCGGCGGCGTAAGCTATTGTCCTGGCTTCCAGTGAAGCGAGCCTGACTCCTGCAGGTCTCACTCAACCTTGACGCCGCATCCATTCCGATCCCCGTCGTCGTCGGTCTTATCTGTGGCGGCATCGTCGGTGTGTTTCATACAACCGCTTTATTACACTCGTCGCTGACCTGCGCAGGCTACGTCATCTACCGTACCGGATCCACCGCGACTCTTCACTGGTTCCTAGTCGGCTCCACCTCCTTCCTCTTCCTCATCGGTGCTGGCCTCGCTAGCAAAGCTGTCGGCTATTTAGAGTACTACCGATTCTCAAGCGGTGTCGGTGCGGACGTGTCTGAGGTTGGTGATGGGACTGGCAGCTTCATGGTAGCGGGTAATGTCTGGCATCTCACCTACGGGAATCCGCAGGTGATTCGCCTGCTTAGATGAGGCTTCACTACTGATCGACTTCTCTAGACTGGCTCGCCGACGACGAACGGCGCCTGGCAGCTCTTCAACGCTCTACTCGGTATATGCAATGAGTTCTCAGATCATGCTTATAGCTGATCACGGTACTCGGATTAGGCTGGAACAACACCGCCACTCTCGGCTCCATCCTCTCCTACGTCTTCTACTGGCTCTTCATCATCGCGACCCTCATCTACCTGAAATGGCAGGAAGGCAGGGTCACCTTCTGCGGCTTCTCCAGCCAGTCAGCCAAGACGAGGGCGGCGAGGGAGGCGGAGTACGAGAGGACAGAGAGTGTCTTGGAGACTCCAAGTCCTGAGGAGAAGAAGCGGTATGGGGAGGAAGAGCAGCCGGTGCAGCGCACTGTGCCGACGCTCGAGCTGAGGGACTAGGCTGTGCCGGTCACATTCAACCGATGCGGTTCGATTATGATTGTCAAAAGCGTTAATACGGATCGAACGATGCATGTGAATATGATACTTGCCATTGCGATGAGATCTCTGCGCATGCGGCGAGGATCGTCGTGCAGAGTGGCACATCAATGGAGAGGAGTGATCTGCCTCCCCCGTTCCTCGCTGTGCCTCACAACATACACAGCGACCTATGACGTCTTCACAGCAATTGGAGCGGGATTCCGGGACCGCATGACCTGGCATGCTCGAGGCTTCTGCCCGAAACACACCGCGCGGCATGGAACCGCCGGCACAATCATGTCTCACTGGAATGCTTCGCCACCGCCAATAACCATCACAGCATCTATCGTCAAGCACACAGTACGACACCACAGCTTCGCGACGAAACCTCTTCGCTGAGCGCCTCTTTTCACGCACCGGCTCTATTCCCTCGCTTCGTCGTCGTGATATGGGCTGCTTCTCGAGCAAAGGGTTCGTCTCCCGGCCTTCCTCCCCTTGCACCGTCTCGTAGTCCTCATCTTCCGGTTCTCCCGGCCTCTCCCTGACAGTGTGGCACTCAGCATCGACTACAACCCACCCCGAACCATCTCCTACCCCCTCGAGCGCGGTGCTGGAGGCCCCATCTCCTCATCCCAGCCCATGGACCCCTACTCCTACCCACCCCGACAGGCTCCGTTCCCACCTTCGCCACCGCAAGGACCGAAAAGTCCGTGCGACCGCTCAATGTCGCCTACGGGGACGTATACGAATCATGCGCATGGTGCGGGGAGGCTGGGGATGGCAGGAGGGATCTGATCAGGGGAGGAGATGCCAGTCGAGGTGGTCTTGACCGGACTTATACACCGTAGAGCTGTTGTACGAGGACGTGGATAGATTAATTCGGGCGGTTGAACGACGGGGTCGATTCGACATTTGGTCAGGAGGTGCTGTTTGAGGGAGGCGTACACATGCTGAGTAGACGTTATGATGTTGTGGACTGCCCACGACATGACATGATGACGCCGACGATGCAGCTGGAACGCTTACATCGGCATAGCCCGACGCTCTCTGATCGCCGGAAGGTGGTACGGATCGTTCCTCCTGTCTATTCACGAGGCGAAAATGTCAAGCAACGACCGGCATGTCCCCGAAATCGAGCTCGGATGGAGCCGGCCCATTTGAGGTTAGACCAGGGCATCGACGAATCGGATGAGGCCTGCATAGTGCTGAGACTGACTTCTACCACTGGTTTCCCCCGACACCCGAGGTTGCCTAGTGTCGGTTGCAATGGCTACTATTCGATCATATCCGGGAGCAGATGCATAGTTGAAAATCGCCTGTCGAGATGCCGTCATCGGGTGGAAAACAACATCCCTGACTCGAAATGGTGCGTACTATTTTGTGGGCTTTTTATGCTATTGCAGTGATTCCGTGACAATCCACCTCACGATGACGCAATGATATCGCCTGTCCCATTGACCGCCAATCCGAACAAAAACACCCTTTGATCGTCGAGATGGTCCCGGCGCAATCAACTTCCCCCAAAACTGCTTCCATCCCCCAAGACCCATGACCGTCTCGCTTATACTAGCTGGTATCAGCGAATCTTCTTTACAAGCTAAGGTGCCCGCGATCCGTCGCTCGCTTGACATGAAACGGGGTTCACGCAAGCCGGCCCTGACCCCGCATTGATTCAGGCCACTTAGGATTCTCCTTTCCCATATCTCGAGCTCCACAAAATCAATCAAGGATTGGCTTGAAGCCGTCCTGAACTAGCTTTACTTCACTCCTTCTTCATCCACCCAAATCAGATCTTGCCAACGACAAGAAATCAACCAGGAGCACCAGCGAATACCACTACCTATCGCTGCATCCATGCTCATCCGGCCCACTGCCGGAGCGCGATCAACCACCAAAAAAACCCTCACCATGACTCCTCGACTCTCTCCTTCTCGGGCACTGCGCTTCGTCCTGGTGAGACATCTTATCCTCGTCCAAACCCAGTTCCGGCTTTCACTCCGACCGGTGGCGATAGGTGATGGATCGATTCAGAAGAAAAGCACCACGAAGTAGTGAGTCCCACTCCAACCACTCCAGTCTTTTTCGGCTGGTGGCACACGAGTTCGAAGACGGCTTGAGAAACGAAGAAGACACCTGTATCCATACTTGACGAAGCACGAGACAAAGGCATGTAGATCATGTACGAGTCCCGATGACAAAGATGACATGACATGCGACAAGTGACTACTGGGACGGGACGGATTTTGGCTGGATCTTTAGGGAGAAGTCGACATGAGGGCAGCTCTGCGCGCGTCAGCAGAAGACTACTCTCGGTTTGATGCGTTAGTGCGCTGCTCACCTGGTGCACAGCGGATGTTGACAGAATGTCGATGTCTAGAGTCTCTCAGCTGAGTTGATTACACCTTGTTGCCCACTCACCAGGTCCGATTCTACCCGCCAGACTGCCCTCCACGATCCCTCCACTCGTCTCAATCAAGAACTCCCTTCCCTGCGCCTTCCATTTCTCCTTCAACTGCCTCGCGTAATCATGCAGCTCTGCCCCGACCATGTTATCCAGCATGACGATATTCGCACCCGCAGCGACCGCCTCATCTGCTTCCTCGAGATTTTGACACTCCACGTTGATGAGCAAGGAGAAGCCGGCTACTCTTCGAACCGTTTTGACTGCATTCGTGATCGACCCTGAAAAAGTCAGCCTCTACTCAGTCTCTGAAATGCGGTGAGATTGAGAGGAGACTTGCCTGTTGCCCAGATATGATTATCCTTCAGCATGACCATCGAAGATAGGTCATGTCGATGCGAATCCACACCTCCCACCATCATCCCATACTTCTCCACCAACCTGAAACCAGGTGTCGTCTTCCTAGTCCCCGCAACAACTCCCTTCCATCCTTCCGCTCGAGCCAAATCTCTGAAGCGTCTCGATCTGTGATTATCAGCTACCATTTAGCAAGCCGCAGTTTGACCTTACACCGTTGCGATCCCGCTACATCTCGCTAGGGTATTCAAGGCCACTCGCTCGCCTAGAAGTAGATGTCGTGCTTTCCCGCGAACTATTGCGACTTTCGTCTTGCTATTTGACGGGATCTCCGAGCCTTCAGGCAGTAGCCATTCTACTCTTTTGTTTCGTCCTCAGCATCGGCCGTCCCGAGGACAGGGCTACTCACGTGCATCCAGTGTAGCTGAAAATCTCATCGAAGAAAGGGACTCCAGCCAACATGCCCTATAAGATGTCAGAACAGGATGCTTCAGACTTCGAGCTCATACGCACTCCGCTCTTTCCCCAGAGGATCGCCTCCTGCTCTTCCTCACCAACCACGAATCCCGCCCAATCGAAAGATGGTGTATCCTCCGCAAACCATCGTTCAACATCGGTTCTCCATGACGGCGGCAGGATGTGTGCGAGATTCTGGCCGGAGAGGAGGTCGGAGTCTGACATGCTGGCTTATCGTGCGGTATGGGAAGTAGCAGTATCCTAAAACGAAGCTGCAGAGACTGGAGAATAGGACTTACACATACATGCATCGTGGATTTGACAGGTGGAGGTGGAGGCTTCACCCAAGTTGTGTGGCACCGTGTCCGCTGTGTGCGGTCATGGACAAAGGCGTCCTTCAAAGCAGCTGCCGCACAGTCCAAAACATTCTCACTATTCTGACGGCCTCGCATGCTTCTTACCCGTTTCCAGTGTCCTCACACAACCATCAGTCGGCGCCCTTGAAAAGCTTCGCCGGGCGATGCGCCGAGCTCCGGACGGACGGTTTCCTCCTCGGATTGACCACGCCCTCCCCATGTCCGGCATGATCCTATCAACGCGAGGACGCGATGGCCGGCTCCGCTCGAGTCCGGTCCGGCCCAGCTTCCCGCTTATTCGCCATGACATCGACCCGTTCAGTTACTGTATCTTACCTTTGACACTTTCGAACATCGTCCCGTTGACCATCGCGGTGCACATCTCCAACCCGACTACAGCCCTCCCTACCACCCATCTACGCATTGGGCAGCGTTGTCAGATTCTGCGTCCCGGTTCAAGTGAGTGATTTGATGCTTGTCATGGACGTAACATCCGGACCGCGCTTTCAATCTATGTTATGATTCATGGTGAGAATGGCTCAAGCCATCACATGGCGCGTCTTGAGTTTGAGCATGGCTCTTGCTGTCAGTCATAATGATGACCCAATAATCCGATGAGTGGCGGTGATCGACAGAAAAGGCGGTGGAACCGGATCGCGGCCAGACCCCACATGTCAACAAGCTCCGAGCCAATCCATCGACGGATCGACATCCCACGAACCTCATGCCGCCGCTGACGCAGTCCCAGGTCCAACTTCTCTCGTCATCGATTCCGACCGGCTTCCATCCGACGGGACAGGGACCGGAAGCGTTTCCGATTTGGAATTGCGTGTACTCGTACTCCGCCTTCGTTAAACGTAATTCGGGAATCGTCAACAAGGAGTGCTACTTCGCATCTCGGCTGCCTCATCTTCGACTTAACCACTCTCTTTACGCTCAACCAGATCTGAACGAAAAGAATAGAAACGACCATCAATTGCCCTACGCTATCTCCTCAGCAAAGCCCTGACGCGACGGCGTGTTTTTCCCTGAAAGTGATGGGGCTGAGGGTAATCAAGGACCCTTGAAATTCCTGCTCGATTGCTCCGCTTACCGAAGACTCCAAAATCTCTCACAACGCAGCTGTTGATTTCCATCACGGCAGCTGCCATATCCCCGTTCATCCCGCCCAAACCTTCTCATCCACCCGTCTCCATCCTATCGACGACCGGTCTGCGACCGCCTACTCTCCCCTTTACCTCCAGACATTACCCCTGCAGGGTGTACCTCGTGCTAAGCCTGAGAGATATCGCATCCCAACCAAAGCATCGTTACCGAGAAAGACTTGCGGCTCGTTCAGAACTGGAAACAAGACAGAATCGTCAATCGCGCCGACGGACCGAATCACCTGCTTCCTTCCTCGCTGAGACGGAATCAATTCAGGAGAAAGCACCAATTGGCACCTTTGCCTTCGAGCGGATCGGCATTCTGGTGAGTTCGCTGCAGCTGTTACTTCGCACGATGTGCTCTGGGTGGATGTTCCCATTCGAGGTTCATCGTTCCCTCATCATTCTGCAGTCCTGCTCGTTTTTTGGGGTTTCTCACTTCCTGCACCCTTCTACCCCTCTGCCGATTTTCCGCTCGGCCGTTTTTTCATTCTGATCCGGCCTGCTGCGTTTCTTGTCAATGTTGCAACCGGAACGACGCTGAGCGACCATAGGCCAGATCATAATCCTGCCTCGTTCGTTTGAAGAAGGAACACCATCGGTCCTAGCCACCTCGCTTGACGCTCTCCTCGACTCCCGGAATCCGCCCTGAGCTTCTTCCCTCGCGCGACCCTTCCAGTAACCGAACCTTTGCGCTGGCTCCACGAGACGACAGTGACAATTACCAGCAGGACAGGCGGGCGATACTGTATGGATTGTGGTGAGCGGACTCAGCTTTCACATCCTACTTGGAACTCCCTGACGCGGGTCAGACGGTCTATGCGATCTTTCATTTACGTGTAAGTCTGTCAGTTCTCCCCAAAATTCTCAACGACATCGAGTTGCCCGGTCGATACTGACATATCCCAAGCACGACTGCGTGAAGGAGGCCGCTGAAAAAGCGAAGGGGCCTCTCTCCATCACGAATTTACGACCCCTTTCTCCCCCCCGCCCTTCGCTCCCATCGCTGTTCTGGGCAACGCCGAATACGGGTCTGATCAAGACGAAATGCCATTCATTGTCGGCGACTTGCCGCCCACCCCGACTCCGTCCTTCCATTCTCCATCTCGGCGAGTCAGCGCTTCTAACTTTCACAATTTCGGCGCTCTACCGGTGGGCACTGACAAGATGAGGAACGATGCGCAGCCGGTCACTGGTCCCAGCAGCGGATTTCGGCCAATACCTCGAGCCGTTCCAGAAAGGGATTTGCCGCCTACCCCTCCAGTCAATGACGTGGAGTCGTCGGTAAATTTGAGCAATAATGCATCCGACTCGACTCCGATGTCGTCCGGCCTGAGCTTCGTTGAGCCCTCTGTGCCGCAGCGAAAGCGAAGGGGACGCCGACCACCCAGCGTCTATCCGTCGCCGGGCGAGGAGCCTATGTATCAGACTCAAAGGAAGTATACCGATCCTACGCCTCGGACCCATCGGTACACTGAAGATGAGGCCGAAGAGCCCACAGACTCCCAACAGCTTGATGTTGACCTTGACGCGTACTCTACTACTGGATTTGAGGAGGAGGATGGCCTAGAGGATCGCGAGCCAAGTTTGAGCTTTGTCACCACGTCAACGGTCGAGTCCGTTACCAGCACCCCCTCGATGGGTAAATCGTATGGCTTCCAGACTGAGACAGTCGGTGGAAAGCCTGAGCTGGGGCCTAGGATTCGGATGCGCACCACAGCTGGGCGAAGCAACGCGTACTCTTCGGCAGAATCCTCGATGGCATCCGGCGCGTCCTCATATCACGCCTATCCCGAGAATCACGTCTACTACCCTCATCCTCCTCCTCTGCCAGTCGTCCCAAATGCCTATGCTTTGGCTGCTGAGCAAGTCGGTCTCGGCATCACCGGGCACCATCTTATCATTCCCTCACGACGGAGCGATCCTCAACTCAGTAGTCCCAATAGTCATCCTCCTCTTTCCCCCTCAACATCCTTCGTCCACCGCCCATGGCGCCGAGATGTGGTCAATCGACTTCGTAGCGATTCAGCGGCCTCTTCCGTCACCATTGCTTCCGTTTCGACGAGTGATACCGCACCGTCTGCAAGCGGTATTTCAGCCTCGGACCGCGCGGTCCCTTACCCGTACGATTCTTATCAGTACTCGGACCGGTTGCCGTGGGAACAGGACGACAGCCCGGTGGAGAGGCAGTCGGAGGCGATCGCCATGGTTGATGAGGGTCGAGGCAAAATCTTGGAAATAGAGAAACTGAATGACATGGGCGGGCTCGAGTCGCTGACAGAGGAGAGCATCGGCTCACTTACGGGTTCGTCTCCTCTATGATATGCCGGCTTGTAAGGCTGATATGCTTAGGTATCACTCATCTCCTACTCCCAAGCTGCGGTTCAAGCCTCATTCCTGTGTTGCCTACCCTGCTGGTCGTCCTGTCACCTTCCCTGGTTGTCCTCGACCTTTCGTCAAACGACCTCAGCTTCATACCTGCTGCCCTCCAGCGATGCACCGCACTCGAGGAGCTCAACCTGTCTGGCAACCCGCTTCGGCACCTTCCGGCGTGGGTTGGCGGCCTGGTCAGCCTGAGAATGTTGGTTGTGGACGGGTGTGAACTACAAAATGTGCCTCAGGAAGTCTCGCAATTGACCAGCTTGCACACTTTGTGTGGTGAGCAAATCTATAGAAGACGATAACTTTCGCTGATGGCCTCTTCAGCTCGACGAAATCGACTGGTATCCTTACCATCTTGGTTGTGTCTTCTGGGCCATCTCGAGACCTTACGCGTGGACGATAACCCCTTCGCGAAAGAATGGCTACCGAGTGTAGCACCCATCCTCGCCAATCCTCCTCGTTGTTTTGGTGTACCCAGCATCCCTCCAGGCAGTACCGCACAGGCCCAAATCAATGCCGGCAGCAGTTTGAGATCTGCTCCGTCGATAGCCTCGATGGCTAGCTCACGGACGGCAAGTTCGATACAATCACGAGATATCGTCCCTTCAGTCTCGGGCGTGTCACTGAGCAGCGAAGACACTTGGATGAGCCCGTCAATCTCGACGCAGCAATCCATGTACCCATCATCAGGTCTCGTACCCATCGCCGAAGACCACCCTCATCCTGCACACTCGCACGGCCCTTACGAAAAAAACACTGCAACGCCGGCCGAGCCTCACATAACGAACGTCGGGACCGCGCCTGACATGCTTCAGCACCCGGGTCTCCGAAGAATGCGCTCTGCAGGCCCATCCCTGGATCAAGAAATGAGCTTATCGACCGGCCTGGTCACGGAGCCTACCCGTGCCAATGTGAGCGATGAGTTCGCCTTAAGGGGAACGAACGGCATTGGGGATGCGTCTGATATTGTTGGTTCTGCCGCCATGACTCCATCAAGCTCCACTCGTTTCGGCAGCCAGGGTTCAAGCAGCGGTGTGCGAGCGGCGAGTGCTATGAGCAATTTCGCGCACGGCGCCGAACCCTCGAGCAATCACCCAAATCGACTGAATGCCCCCAGGATGCTGGCAAGTGCGTCGACCAAGTCTGGCAAATGGGGTTTCCTTCGGAAGATGTCGATGAACAAGCTCAAGGCGGATAAGGGTCCGAGCCTGACGGCTTCCGCTTCGGCGAATCTCAAACTCATGCCGCCGCCACTAAACCACACAAGCTCAGATCCGGTGCCTTTGTTGACTCCTCGACCTGGTGTGACTTCTACTAGGTCGGCCATGACGCTACCAACAAGGAAGGCCATGGGGTCGGATGTTAGCGAGTTCGGCCAACCGATGACCAAATTGCCTAGCTCCGCATCGACGATGCCCATCGCTAGTCTGCCATCGGCGAATTTGATACACAGCAGCGCTAGCAGATCGTCTATGATCCGAGGCAAAAGAAGAAGCTTTCTTCCAGTCGATGGTCCCCCCTCAATCAACATCTCTATCCCTTCGATGTCACCCTTCATGCCCTCTTCCGGTATGTTTGAGCATCGCGAGCCGCTTCCTCCGGCACGCAGCGAGGACACGATCGAGGATTTGACGATGATCGCGTCGTCGTCCGGGACGCTTGTCGAGTCGCCCTCTTCCATACTCGAGCCGGAGCTCCGATATGCGGCGGGTCTCGAATCGATCAAATTGTACCTACGGGACCTGTTCGATTTGTCGCGACCTCCCATCGAGCCATACGGCGGCTTCGAGGTTGTTGGCGGTCCTGAAGTTGGCCATGCAATGTCTGCCGCTCAGCAAGAACGCCCTTTCTCCCCTGTTTCGGCTAGTGATACCGCCAGGTCTATCTCTGAATCGCGGAGAACACGTCGTCCCACCTTCGAGACGTCGATGGTGCGAAAAGAATCGTCTACGAGCGTCACCGACAGTAAGAGGAGTTCGATGGCGGAGAGCGGCGAGACCTCGTCGTCAGGGAAGAAGTTCAAAAATGATCGGGGCAAGCGGGCGAAGGTCATCCGGGAGATCTACGAGTAAGCCTGACCCCATGCCTGTAGTTCGTATGCTGACATACCGCAGGACCGAGCGAACTTATGTTCGTGGCCTCGGTGAGCTCGTGGCGATATATGTCAAGCCTGCCTCGCAACTCGTCAATCCGGGGAAAGCGCAGACCGAGACCGTTGTTCCTGCTGCCGAGCGCAAGATTGTATTTGGCGGAATCGAGAGCATCCTTACGATTCACCGGGACAATCTCCTTCCCGCACTTGAGCGAGTCATCCGACATCTTCTGGAAGGGCAGGACGACGAGGAGGGAGCACTGTCCTCTAAGACGGCCCATGATGTCGGTGACGTGTTCCGGACTTACATCGCGTACATGAAGCAGTACTCGGCATACATCAACAACTTCGACAATGCGCTATCGAGGATGAAGACTTGGACCGCTCCTATATCATCGCCCGTGATGCTCGCTTTCCCGACCAAGCCGACCAGCCCGAATATCACGATCGCCTCGGCCGCGGTCAGCGTTGGGATGGGTATGAGTACCGTGTCGATGCCGATCAACGAATGTGCGCCGCAATCGGGTTCTAGTATGACGACTAGCCAACGCAAGCGAGTGAAGGCTTTCCTCAAGGTGAGTCATGGAGAAGGTGTACTTTGTGGTCTCGCTGACTTGGCGCCAGCGCTGTCGAGAACACCCGATGCATTCGCAGATCAACCTCGAAAGTTATCTTCTCCTCCCCATCCAGCGTGTACCGCGGTATAAGCTCCTTGTGAGTGCCCGAAGTAACCGTCCATGAGCCCGACTGACTTCGAGCAGCTTGAAGATCTGGCCATGTGCACATCTTCCCAAGAAGATAGACCTCGGGACACTCTCGATGACGCGCTAAGCGAGATTGCCAGCCTAGCGTCCCTCATGAATGAGGAGAAGCGTGACAGCGACTCACGCCTGCGCCTTTTCCATTGGCAGAAGCGCATCTGCGGTCGTGGTCCATCACCTTTGGTCCAGCCTCATCGGAAGCTCATCATGGATGGCGCACTTAACCTTATCCGGCTCGTCAAGAAGGCGTCGATATTCGTCGAGACCGATGCAACCCCTTCCATCGATGCCGAGCAGACCATCACTCCTGCGAAGGTGGTGGTACCAGTCGACTACATCGCGTCCGAGCCGATGGACCGACCGATGATGCTCATACTCTGCTCTGATCTGCTCGTGCTCGTTCAACAGAGAGGCGAGGGATGGGATGGACAGGTGGATCTGTTCAACGTGCTTCGGATGGCCACGCTGCGCGACCCTGCGTCTATCGTGCATGGCAATGTTCTGCGGGTGGTGGATAACAAGGTAGGCTCATTCCTGCAGTCAAGAACTGCAAGCTGACGTCACTGCCCAGTCCATCTACTATTTCAACGGCGGTTCTCTGTCATCGAGCACCCAGTGGTGCCGCGCGATCAATTCAGCTCGTCGACGATGACACGATACGTACGCGCTGTGCCTAGGTTGTACTCTCGCCATTCATCTGTTTCGAACAAAAGAATGCTTTCTGTCATGTACGGAAAGGCGTAGTTGGTCACACTGACCGCAATGCTAAAAAGCATCAATAGGAAGTCCCGATCCCGGGATATTCCTCCAACCATATAGGAGTCAAGTCCCCGACATGACACTTTCGCTGCAAGTATATTGAATCTCTTTATGATGAGTCATGACTCGATGCATCTATGACTTGGGGGACGGAACCTTGGATGGGAACATGTTGAATCGAAGGCTGCTTCGATGTCCTGAAGCCCATCGTTCTTAAAAAAGGTTTGCCTGAGCTATAGGAAATGCTGCATCACTAAGGTTGAGATGTATTCCGCCATCTATGCCTTCCCAGCGATCAATTTCACGCCCTCCGGTGCATCCTTGTTCCCCGGCCCATACCAGTCTGGAAAGCCCTGTCGATAGCATCAACTCCCTATCCATGCTTATCGGAAAACAGAACCCACAAAGTCGGTCATCCAAGGCGGTGTGTTGACCCTTCGTTGTTTCCCTCCTTCCGCCATACCATCAAGCTTGGCCATATCATCCACATCGAGCTTGATGACCTTCAGGTTCACCTCGATACCTGAGCGCGAAGGCAAGTTCAGAATGACCCGAGTTGCGTGCGAGCGTGCTTACGTGAAGGTGTGACCGATTTGGGGAGGACGATGACGCCCCGGTTGACGGACCATGAGATGAGGATGGTGGAGGTTGGAACGGAATGCTTGCCGGCGATCGCCCGCAGTTCCGCGTCTTTCAGCAAGGGTGAGTCTAGACACATCAGTCAACGCTGGGTCACAAGAGTTCGGCTTGGACGTACCGGTTGATCCGAGAGGACAGTATGCTTGCAGGAGGATCCCATGGGAGTCACAGTACTTCTTGAGCTCGTGTGAGGGATTGTACGGGTGCAGCTCGACCTGTCCGTCCACCGCATCAGCTAACAACCATAAACATGAGCGTGATCTTACCTGATTGACAGCCGGGACGGTCCTCCAAGTCTTGGACAACTTCTGGAGCAACGGAACCCCGAAATTGGACACGCCAATCGCCTTGACCTTGCCCGATGCTAGGACCGCCTCCATCTGCTTCCACGTCTCGGCTTGGTCCCATTCCCAGTCGATGTTGCGAGAACCATCGGGTTTCGTGGGGAAGAGGGGTTTGGTGCCGTTCTCGATTGTACGGCTTTGGCGGTATCAGCTTTGGGCATCTTAGGGGGACGAAGACGCGTACATGGGCCAGTGGACCAGGTAGAGGTCGAGGTAGTCGGTGTCAAGGGACTTGAGTGTGATGTCGAGGCATTTCTCGACGTCGTCATGATACGTGCACCACCTGATACCAGTCAACATCGGCAATCAATATGACTAGTGTGAAGTCCAGACCTACACTTTCGAGGTAAGGAAGATCTCCTCCCTCTTCAGGCCGCTCGCCTTGATACCCTGACCGACCTCGTCCTCATTCTACGTTCTCGTATCAGTCCTGGTCGAGTCGGCCTTGTGCCTCGCCCGGCTCACCTGGTAGCAAAGCGCTCCGTCGATGTGACGATATCCAGACTTGAGTGCATGCTCAACAGCCTGAGCCACCTCGCCGGGTTTCGCTTGCCATGTGCCAAGGCCGACGGCGGGTATCGACCCACCGTGATTGAGCTTGAAGCTTGTTGAGACGTTCATTTCGGCTCCTATCGCTGGGAGAGATGGGAGCAAATGAGGGTTGTGAGTCCAGAACAAAACTCGCGAAACCGGCAGCTGCCGGGCCGACATTGCCGGTCCGAGATCCGGACAGGCGAGGACTATGAAGAGCTTCTTGTCTGTTTCTCGCACGCGCGATGTCGGATCTAGGTGGGGAGTATGAACAGGGGTGCATAAATGTGCAGAGTATGTTATGTGGGTGAATGATCAATCCTGCGCCCGCCGTCTTCGGCTAGTACATCCCCCTGATCTTCCCTTCTCCCTGCACTATACCTATCTTGATCCACCTCACCTTCCCACCGCCTACTACCACCTCGTCCGCTTCTCCATTCCGTTCATCTCTCACCATCCCCTCTTTTGCGACCTTCAGGATCCCTCTTGACTCGAACGCCGAGATCTCCTCCGTCCTGGTGCCCAGGGTTACATGCAGATGCATCCTCACCTCCTCCGGCAAGGCTGATTCGGGTCCCTCTTCCTTTGAGCGAAGCTCGTCAATTACCAGAGCCATCACGCGATTATCCCAGACCAAGTGGGTAATGCTGAAGGCGTACATCGGCGAAACTTTCGCTTCGGTGATGGACTTGCAGGTGTTCCAACAATGCTCCTGCGGTCCCAGTTCACTGCCTTCCCCTGCTGCTTCGCGCTCAGCCTCCACGCTCTTCTCATGAGCAAGCGTCACGTGCAGCTTGGTGATGACCCGATTCAGCGACTTGATTTCTTCGAAGAGCTCCTTGGCGGACTGCGCGATATCAGGCGGTGCAGACACGATTGCAGTCTCCGTAACGGCTTCGAGGTCGATCCCGGGTGCAAGCCCATAGTATCGAAACGGCTTGCTAACCTCTGCTGGGGCATGGTATGGTGTGGTGATTCGATAAGCCGCCGCAGTCTCGAGAGCCTCGTCGATCGCTTCGTCTGTCGGTCTAGGGACACCTAAAATAACCACCAGCCGATCTACGATTCTCGCAAGCGTCTCCCGCGGGCTGTCGGCCACCTTGACCGCAATGACTTCATCGAAAATCGCCGGGTCCGGCGGAGTCCAATTCCGCACAAAGTGTCCAACGACTGCTTCATGCTTTACCTCAGTTGTGAGATCGGGTCGAAGGGTCTGATGGTTGTCACCGCGTTTGACAACGCGCTCGGCGCAGATACGAAGGAGTCGGTGATATGGCTGAGCATCGATATCCCATAAAATGCCGATCAAGCGGAGATCGTAGGATTTGAGAGACTTGTCATTGGCTAGATCGGCGAGCTCATTGTAGTGCTTGTCGATGTGGTTGTTCCTGCACTAGTCAATTTGAACACTAGGTGGAGGGTTACAAGGACTCACCGATCCGCGTAAACGACGTCCTTCTGCTTGAAGAGCGCAGCGATGTTCCGCAGAAAGGTTGGCGCCGTGCGTTTGGCCGTGATATCGTCGCTTTGTGTATGACCAAATTCCGAGAGCTGGGTCAGAGCTAGGCCGATTAGGGTTTTGCCTAAGCTTAGTGTCAGATTTCGAACTTTACCCGCTCTAGAATGCGCTTACCGCAACCAGGGACCGCTACGGGAACAATCATCCACTTCTTCGGCAACCCAGCCCGCTCCGACCTCTTATTCTGTTCTCGGTACACCCCGGTTCTCGCGCTCAGCTCCCCTGATTTGGCGGCTGCCCACGCCTGTGCTCCGTCCCCTTCGATCCACGTGAGGAACCGTTCCCGGACGCGCACCACGCCCCGCTCATACTTCTCAAACAGGTCCGGTTCTTCCTTCATCATCCGCCAACACCATTCTGCGTACACCTCCACCTCCGGACGCTTTATCCTTGATCCCACTTTGTTCCATATCGCCGCCTCTTCCGCTGTAGTCTGGGGCTCAAGGAGGGGCAGCATGGCCCTGGTGGCTTCCCGCCACTTCCGATAAAGTAGGTAAGGTTCGTCAAATTTGATCTTGAAGAAGAAAGGTGCACCCGAACGGTATGGGGGTTTGCCTTCGAGTGCCTTCCCACCGGTATCCTGGACAGTACATCGGACGACGAAGCCTTCTATCTGTTGACCTTCCCACGAGCCTGTCTGGGCGATATCATCGGTGAAGGCCTTGACCTCATCCAAAGATTGCAGCTCGACGTATCTGGTGGGGATGAAGCCGAATTCGTCGGCGAAGACTGTGACCTCAGATGGAGAAGCTGTGGAAAAGTGAGGAGTATTGTGGTTTAAGCCATGCAAATGGAGACCGGTCCAGTGAGCCGGGGTGGCAATGACGTGCTCTTCGAAAGAGTCATCGCAGAGCTGAAGAGCCATTCAGCGAAATAGCGTATACAGGTATGGCTCTCACTTCAAGGACTGCCGTGGAGTTCGCGTCCCATAGTCTGCGGGCCAGCTCTGCCTCGGTCCTCCCCTTCGCCTCTAGGGTCCGCTTGACCCACCTCCGTCCCACCTGCGCGTGGGCCTCCGCCATTCTCTCCCCTTCGTCCTCCTCATCGGCATGTCCATTTGCTTGTCCCTTCCCTTTCTTCATCGCTCCAATCTGCCCCGAGTCTTGGATCGCGAGCTTGTGCAATCGTTCCGTCACCAGGGTGTCAGCAGTGTCCGAACGTTCAGCTCCCTGAAATTCGGTAGTGGTACCGAGGGAGTGTTTCGAAGCGACGACGAGATGAGAAGGAGAAAGGGCCGCGATCAGGATCAGACAGCCATTCGACTTGAGGGTGAGGCGATAGGGAGGTTGTGTATGCGCCTGCATCGAAGACCACTAGCAAATTGAGGTTTAGCTCTCGGTTGTACCCCTACAGTGGAGGGTATGGAGGCTTACATTGGTCCATTCCACCTCATCGAGATTGAAGAACTTGTCGTATCCCCTCGCCACGATCCGATCTGCTACCGGCTCATCTTCGCCTAGTCCCGGAGGAAGCTCGTCGCCATCCTCAACCTCTTCGGTGAGGAGACCTCTGGCAAGCGTTGGAAACGGATTGCTCGCGTTGAAGTACATGTGCTCGGTCATCTTCCAGCTTGTGATCCTTCGATCCCGTTGCTTCCCGATTTCGCTGCTTTCGCCATTGTTCAAGAAGATCGAGGATGGGTAGATATGCACATTCGCTCGGACAGCTTTTGGATTTTTGTCGCGGAGATGACGGAGAGCGGTAAGGAGAGCACTGGTGGAGGCAGGATGCTTCTCTTCGGTCCATGGCTGGGGCTTTGCGTTCCGAGGGCTCATGCTGCCTCAGAGACCGCTTGGTTCACCTGATTTAGAGTTGGAGGACCAATCGGCGCTGAGGAGATGGCGAAAATCAGAGCTGCGGAGATACCGATGGGTAGGGGGATGTACAAGGGAAATGATAAGTCTGGGGGGACTGAAAGATATATTCTGCAGCCTCCGTTGTGAAAGTGCAAATAGGAGTCAGATCTAAGGACGACTTAACTCACCCTATTCATTCTGGACCACTGAGTCCGAGCTCACCAGATTTTACCCCACATTGCGCCACGTTTCACATTCCTACCCCACACCAGGTGGCATTCCTTATCGCAGCGAGATGGGGGATGCTGAATTTGCGGCCTCCCTTCCATCACTACGTACTCATCTCATTCCCCTGGACTCCTTCCTCACCTTTCGAAGATCTCATATCGCCCTTTCATGAGATTCGAGCCATTATCCTATCCCTCCATGGCTTCGCGGCTCATCTCCGCCCACTTCGTCCCGTCTTCCGGGTCATCTCTCCCCTCTCTATTCCTTCAGACATAGTATCCGTTTTCGATGGACCGAATAGAGCGACAACATCTTGATCATCATCTATCAGCTTTGAAAATCCGAAACCAAGACCAGTGTTCGGCTACTACGCTCGACCCAGCTCACGACAGCACAAATACTACACCCAAGATCACTACCAGATCTACTCGGTCGAAGCTCAGACAAATTGCGACCCCTGTCCTCGCACAGCTGGACCAAGGGCACCGCCGAGCAGACTCAACTGAGGCGCATCCATCCCTGCCCCCGCGTCGCTCTTCTCGATTCTCCCATCCAGGGCCTGGTGTCGAGGTAGATCCATCCGAGGCGGGACCAAGTGGCAAGGGCAAAGAGAAAGTGCCAATCGACGAAGCCGAATTCACTGGTACAAACAGGAAGTGAGTGTCACATCATGTCTCTTCCGTCCTTGTGCTCGGTCGAGGGACAGGTCGGAGCAACGGGACTTGCACTCTCTTGGCTGCTTCGTTCAGCCAGCGGGAGGCCAGCAGGGAAGATGAAAGGAAGGACTCCTTCGGAAACATTCCTTGGAGATCTCCCGCGTGAAAGGATGGCGAGGACATACTCTTTGACGCATCGTGTACTCAACTTTCACCTCGACCTTCGCTGACATAAGCTTGCTCCACCTTTACCTCGCCATCACCCACGGTTTCACCCGCACCAGACGCAACCTCTCCTTATCGCCCCCTCCTCCAGCTTCTACCGTTATCGTCGACCGGAAGGGCAAGAAACGCGCACAGAGATCCCCAACTCCTCCCACGTCCGACCCCTTGACGAGCTCCTGCGAGGTCCCGAATCCCGCTAAGCGCCCCAGGAGGTCGTCCGGCCCTCAGCTAGGGCGATACGAGCTACGATCGAAAGGAGAAGAAGATCCGGAGATCCTGTCCGCTCGACAAGGTTCCAAGGTCAGATCCACGGGCAGAGCTCCACTCAAAGCCAAGAAGGAGGCGAAGAAGATGCCGAAGAAGGCCAAGTGAGTCGGGTGCGGTCCAAGAAGCTGTCGGCTGAAATGCGTCTAGTCCTAAGCAGAGGAAGAGCCTGATTGTTGGCACATCCACCGATAGGATAAAGAAAGGGGACACGGGTGAGTCCCGATCTCAACTCAAGGTTTAGGCTCATCATCAAGTTTTAGTGGCGAAGCACCTCAAAGATGACCCAATGGAGCAGGACGAATCTCTCTGGGTGGATGAGCCCGGCGCATCGAATGCAAGAGGCCAGATCAGGGCAGACGATCATCGCGAGGACGACAATATGGAGGTTTCAGAACACGACAGCGAGGACGACGAGGATCACAGCGAAGACGAGGACATGAGTAGTTTCAGGCCGACAGACCAGAAGCCGGGAGGGGCCGGAGGAGCGGCTTACAACCGTCTGGCTCGACTGACTGGAGAGAGTGGCATGAGGCTGGATGAGGCGACGTCAGCGGCTCTTTTTAGCGGCGAGTTTCGCGCTTTTGGAGGCATGATGTCGGGCCTTTCAAACCGGTTCAAGCGCCTGAAGACCGAACTTCGGTCGCCGAGCCCTACTACCCGCCTTAACGCTCTTCGAGAATGTAGCGAACTGCTTCTGGTGAGCAACGAGGACACCCTCGGGGGCGCCTTCTCCACCAGCTCCTTCGCGACCGAATTCATCGCTATCCTCAACGGGAAACCAAACATCGATGAGAAAGCAGGAGCAGTGGAAAAGCCTCCAATTTCCGAAGAGATGGATGAAGACGCGCAACTCGCCGCCGCCTTGGCCCTCAGCACCGGCGGTTCCATGCCTGTGGGTCTGTCGGGCGAAGACGAGATGGAGTGCCAGCTTGTAGCGTGTCGATGTCTCGCCCACCTCATGGAGGCACTGCCCGGATCTGGCCATACTCTCGTTCATTTAGGCGCTGTACCCGTTCTCTGCGCAAAGTTGACGGAGATCGCATACATCGAGCTCGCAGAGCAAACTCTGAGCGTGAGCTTTGAATATTCCGCCGGAGCTGATAGTCCTGCAGACCGTAGAGAAGATATCTGCCGAGTACCCCTCTGCCATAGTCCGCGAAGGCGGCCTTAATGCTCTCCTCAACTATCTACCCTTCTTCTCGACGAATGTCCAGCGTACCGCAGTGACGGCCGCAGCCAACTGTTGCCGAAATATCTCCGGAGAGCACTTTGAACAGATTCGTACGGCCTTTCCCACTCTACGCGATACCCTCACCCTAGCCGATCAACGTTTGGTTGAGCAAGCCACCCTCGCGGTCGTTCGAACGATCGAATCTTTTCGCCACAATGCTGAGCATTTGGAGAGATTACTGGACCTTCCCACCGTGGTAGCAATCAATGCCCTCCTCATGCCATCAGGCGGCTCACCCCTTCTTTCGCCTCCGACATACACCCATCTTCTCAGAGCTCTCACTACTTCGGCTCGAGGGTCCGCGAAAGTGACCATCGCGTTTCTCGAAGCTGGGATGACTAATACTGTCTACCAAATCCTCACTGGAGTTCTACCATCTTCCCATGCAGACGACGAACAGGGTGCTGCTCTCAAGGGCCAGGGGGTAGCTGGCGGCATTGCCGACATGGCCGTTCTGCAGAATCTTGCCCACCGTCCGAAGGATCAGGTGGAAGAGTCGCTAGCCCTCATCTGTGAACTGTTACCACCGCTGCCAAAGGACGGAGTCTTCGATCCAAAATCTTACACAGAGAAAAGCCTCGCGAAGATCAAGAAGGGCCGCAAGATCGAACGGTCAGATCGCTTGACACGGCGGAGCAGCAGGACCGGGGACGCCGTCACACCGATTGGCTCGGCTGGGCCCAGTACGCCGATGATGGGTGGCCCTTCCGCTCTTCCTGGTGCCGATACGCCAACGCCAACCGCAGGGCCCCCCGCGTCTGTTCTTGACGCGATCGCCAGGGCGAAGAAGGATGCCGATCACCAGACGGAGCAAAGGATCACTCTTTTGAAATCCCGACCTGAGCTTCTCGGCAAATTCATCAAGGCCATCGTCCCTATTTTGGTCGACGTCTATGCTGCCTCGGTAGCCTCGAGGGTTCGGAGTAAGGTTCTGATCGGTCTCGTCAAGGCAATTGCTTCCGCGGAGAAAGATGACCTCAAGGATACGCTCAAAGTCCGTGGAGTATTAGTAACTTTCTTCCCTGCTGACATCCTGCAGTCTGTACCCTTGGCCAGCTTCTTGTGCGCGATCATAGCGTCGAAGGACGATCCGACATTTGTCTTGAATGCTTTGCAGCTCGTCGAGCTCCTCGCCACCAAGCTGCCAGACGTCTACCAGACCTCCTTCGTGCGCGAAGGAGTCGTTTTTGAAATTGAAGCTCTCGCCGAGCAAGAACTATCCTCGGTGAAGGCGGCGACTAAGGAGGCGACAGATGCTGCTGTCAAGACTGAGGCAGAGGAGCAAGCAACACCCACTGCAGGACCCTCAACCTCGGCCGTACCGGCACTTACTTCAGACGAGACGAAACCGATCCTCCCCACAGCCGGCCTTCCCAGCGCGCTCTCCTCCTTCCTGATCGAGCCGGGACCGGGCATTTCTACACATCGACGATCCATTTCTCAACTCGATCCAACCGATGCTATCATTATCAGAGCCCGGCTACTGGCAGCGAAGAAGTTGTTCGATGTCGGTGGCGACCACAAAGATGCTGCGAGTATGGTGCTCAACGAGCTTGGCGCGCTGGTCAGGCGGCTCTGCGTGTCCGATGCCTCGGAGGCTGAACTCCGCGACTCGTTGCGGGATATTGCGAGTCAATTTTCAAATGCGGGACCCGCGCTGTCGAGTTTCGAGCTTCTCAAGAGCGGTTTGGTCGACGGATTGCTTGATTTCGTAGACATTAACGGCACCGTTTCCTCCAGTGAACGAAGAGCCATGCTCTTCGACATCTTTTCCGACAGTACGCTCTCCTCTCCGGCTCCTCTGACTATGCTTGTCAAGCGGCTTCACGAATCGCTCGGCAGACTGGAAAGCTTTGAGGTTGAAACCGCGTTCAACGGCGTCGGCGACTCCATGCGCCCGTCGTCGTCAAGTCTCAGCCGCACGATACGCATCCGTCTTCAAGCCGAGGAGGGTCAAGACATCCCTCGCCATGTCTCGGCCCTCAGCATCACTATTCAGGCCATCGCACCGATGCAGGCTTTGCACGACTATCTCCGTCCGCGTATAGCGGACGGGAATTTCGGCTCGAGTTTGTCAAACATTTTCGCAGCGTACGCTTCTGGCATGCCAATTCCTCGTGCCGGGTCTGGGGCTGCATCCCGTATTCTGTCAGCGTTGGCCGGCCCTGGCGGCGATGCAGGTGGGTCCGGCGAACCTCTCGGAGCGCCGATTGCCTCTTCTGCGCCGGATAGCAGCTCCCGGCTCGACATGCTGCCCCCAGCCGGCGCCGAGCCGGAAGACCAGTCTCCCAAGCCTCAACGCCGGAGGAGCGCCAGGCTCAGTGGACAAGGTGTCACAGATCCCTCCGCTGCCGCCGCAGTGGATCCGTCAAATGGCCCGACGCTTTCATCAAGCGCGCCCGAGCGATCGATCCTTCCAGCCATGCCAATGGATATGGATTTCGATGATGACGACTATTCCGATGAGGAGTATGACGCTGAGGTAAGCCGTCAACACTTTCTGAGTCCATGCTGATCTCGTCAAAGGTGTTCGAGGACGACATTGAGGAAGAAATGACCAGGCCGACGGAAAAAGTGGTCAATATGTCGGTCGCTCCGGGTAAGATCATCGACGTGGAAGAAGGTTCGTTTTGCTGACCCTTGCCAGACGGATCTCGGGTCGAGGCAAAGACACCGGAAGGCACACGGGTGGCGACTCCGAATCAAGCTGCAGCCGCAGCCAATGCGGGATCGTCGAGCAGTGGTATCCCACGCACGTCTTCGTATGCCGGAGCTGTAAAGACCGCGCCTGTCGATTGGCATCTGGAATTTTCCATGGATGGCAAACAGCTGTCTCTAGACGACACGATATACGGGGCGGTGCACAAGCACCAGCAGGCTAGTCAGGCAAGCAGCTCGCTGGGAGGTTTCTATGGCATGCCGGTGACCTTCAAGTTCCGTAAAATTGATGGGCCAGCGTCGTCTAGTGAGTCACAATGGACCGTATTGTAATCATAACGTCGCTGATGCTCGATAGAACAAGCACTTGACGCTCCATCTCCTGCTTCCGTGACCAGCGCGCTTCCCGCTGCCCTCGACCCGGAAACACCTACCTCGAAGATTCTCCGTCTATTGCGTGTCTTGCACAACCTCTGCGTTGATGGGCGCGAGGCTGCAGGTCGCGATGATCCGCAGCTTGACGAGAGCATGTTTGTCAACAATAAGCTCACTGCCAAATTGACAAGGCAGCTTGAGGAAATTATGATCATTGCCAGGTGAGTCATGACGGTAAAGGTAATTACTGAGGTGGAAATAGTGGCTGCCTACCCGATTGGGCTGTCGAGCTCCCCAAGCACTTCTCCTTTCTCTTCCCCTTCGAGACCCGTTATTCCTTCCTTCAATCCACCGCGTTCGGCTACGGTCGACTCATCACCAAATCGCAGGCCTCTCAACAAGGACGTGGGAGCAGCAACAATCGGCGGGACGACATCAATCACCTTGCGCGGCTCGTGCGGCAGAAGGTCCGCATCTCGCGGTCGCAGTTGCTCGAGAGCGCTGCCAAAGTCTTGGAGCTGTACGGCACATCCGATGGTATCCTCGAGATTGAGTACTTCGACGAGATCGGTACCGGTCTCGGACCGACCCTTGAGTTTTACTCGTTGGCGTCACAGGAATTAGCTAGGCGCTCTCTCAATATGTGGAGGGACGAGGACGAGTCGAAGGAAGGAGCATATGTGCACCATCCAAAGGGGCTGTATCCTGCACCAATCAAGCCGGACGAATCGGCTACAACAGCCCCTGGGTGAGTCTTTCTTACAGTTCTTACCAGGATCTCATGATCACCAGATCTCGCATCTCGTGGTTCAGGACCCTTGGGCTCTTCCTCGGTCGAGCTCTGCTCGATTCTCGCATCGTTGATGTCAACCTGAACACGGTCTTCCTAAACCTCATACTGGGGAAATCGGTCAAGAAGTCCATCGCGAATCTCAAGGTGAGTATGGCCTCAAGCGATCAGACATAAGAGCTTAAGATACACCTATAGCTCGTCGACATGCCTTTGGCTCGCTCGCTTGAGCGGTTGCAAGTCTATCTGCACGCGCGCAAAGAGATTGAAGCGCTCAAGCTGGTCAGTCGCTCGGATCCCGACGGTGGTGCGACGCGAGTGGCTGCTAACTGGACTGTCTGCCTCTAGCCAGCGTCAACACGGCGGAACAAACTGGCCGCTCTCACTGTTGGCGGCGCCAAACTGCATGACCTATCTTTGGACTTCACCCTGCCGGGGTACAACATCGAGCTCAAGGTGTGCCATCTCCAACTCTTCCGCATTTCGTACTGACCGATTCTCAGCCAGACGGCGCACACATTGATGTCGATGACTCCAATCTCGAGGAGTACCTAGAGACTGTGCTGGACATGACTTTAGGGTCTGGAGTGGGAGCACAAGTCAAGGCGTTCCAAGAGGGTGAGCACGAGGTACCCTGACCAAATCAGGCTGACCACCACGCTTAGGCTTCTCGATGATCTTCCCCATTCAAGACCTCCGCATTTTCCCTCCGAAGGAGCTTGGACTGCTGTTCGGGAACGCTGAGGAAGACTGGGGTCGGGAAGGTAAGTAGCTGGTCAACCTCAGAATTTTTGCTGATCTTGGTTTCACAGCCCTAGAACAAGCCATCAAGGCTGATCACGGATATAATCTGGACAGCCGAGCTGTGCAAAACCTCATCGAAGTGATGTCGTCATACACGATGGACCAACGGCGGCGGTTCCTGCAATTGTGAGCGATCGATCTTTTACTTCAGGGACAAAGTCCTGAGGTCAATTCAGCATGACCGGTGCTCCCAAGTTGCCGATCAACGGCTTCCGCGGATTGAACCCACCGTTCACAGTCGTCCGCAAGCCGCACGAAGCGCCCTTCAGGGCCGACGATTACCTCCCGAGTGTCATGACTTGTGCCCAGGCGAGTCGTACCAGATACGAGATTCGAGCACAGTGCTGACTCCCTAGCAGTACCTAAAGATGCCCGACTACTCGACCAGAGAGGTTCTCGCGGCTCAGCTGGAGCGGGCTATGCTCGATGGTGGCGGATCCTTCCATCTTTCGTAGAATGCATATTCGTCTCATACACACTGCATGGTCGAGTCCCGTGTGGCTGTCATGTAACCGCATATGTCCCGCAGATCCGAAGGATCTGGGCCTCGCAGTAGGTGCCAATGACTGTTTGGAAGAAAAACGACCCGACAACATGTGCATAGGCCGCTTTGAATATGAACTGAGGTTTCTCTCCCAAGCAGGACCGCCCTTTACTGCATGAATTGCCCTTGCCCCGGCCTCATCTGCTGCCCATATGTCTGACCCATCGGTTGTGGCTGCTGCTGTGCCTGCTGGAACTGTTCCTGTTGTTGCTGCTTATTCCTCGCCTCGGCCGTCTGGATGACCCTCAGCACATTCGCCAACTTATCCCGCGGCAGCGAATTCGGATCGAAGCCTGGGGGTAGGTTGACATGATTACGCCTGGCGGCTTCCATGATCGCTTGGATACCTTCGGGGGAGATACGTTCGGGTATACCGGAGTTAAGGTGCGGTCGGACCTGGGGTTGGACGACGAGTTGTTGTTGCATCTGCTGGAAAGGTGGTTGTAACTGGCGAGGCTGTGGGATCGGCTGAGCCTGCTGGTAGTTCTGTTGTTGCTGAGCTTGGTACATCTGGTTCATCCCCGCAGACAACGGTTGCATGCCTGATTGCGGTGGCATCGTCTGGTAGGAGGGCATTCCGTTGACAGAGACGGGCTGGATCTGCTGCTGTGGCGGATGAATGACTTTGGGTTGCGGTATGACGGGTTGCGGCACGTTCTGCTGAGGTTGAGCAGGCGGTCCACGATTGAAAGTGGGAAAGGGTACGGTCTGATTTCGAGTCAAGTCTTGCCTTACAGAGGGTATACATTCGCTCACCGAGCACACCACTCCCATCAGCCTGAGTATACGCTGGCCGTCATTGTCTGGAGCCGCAGGCGGTCCGGCGAAAAGCACGATGCCGCGATCCGGTTGACCAAAAGGAATGATAGCCATCTACCCGTCAGCCATGAGTTCGAATTCATCGACTCACCGTGCCCTTCGAGTGCAAGCTGTTGACGAATTGCTGATGGCGATTGGCATTCGCTGGATCGACGCTCGCCTGGGCGGGCACGAAGATCACACATGGAGTCCGATTGAGCTTGGCATAGTTCTGCAATTCGGCAATGTTGATCTGGATGGCATTGCCAATCCGCAATTCTGCAAAGTCAGCGTTGGTAGGCGAATAGCCTCACCAGAGGGCCATTCTTGCAGCTGGACGTCTTGAAAAGTGCTGGCGCTAAACGGAAATGTGTCCACGGATAACCGGACTAGATACACATTCGGATCAGCGCAGTCAAGTCGCGAACAAACGCTCACAATTCTGCTGCCCATTGACGCCGTTCATGACCCATGCGATATCGCCTGACCAGAGTTTTGCTGGACTGTTATTGGCCGTTTGTGCCGGCACCGCGACGTTGGCGGGAGCTGGTGGCGCTTTTTGCCCATTCATAGCCGCCTGGAACGTCTGGTCGCCGCTCGGAGCCATTGGCACCGGACCAGGCATGGCGGCAGCGGCAGCAGCGGCGCCCGGATTCATCGACAGCTGCCCCTGCTTCTGCTGCTGTTGCAGCATCAGGAGATTCTTGAACTGCTGCAAAGCAGGATTTCCGAGGTCGATGTTGCCATTCTTTGCAGCGACCAGGATATTTTGGATGACCGCTGGACTGAGCTGCGCCGGGTTGATGCCGCTGATATTGCCACCGCTGCGAGACATCTGGGTTTGTAGAAGGCGAAGAGCGTTCTGTTGCGTGAGCTGTGGACGCTGAGCATTCTGAGCCGTCGGTGCCGGTGTCTCGACAGCGGTTGAGGAGGGGGTGACAAAGTATTCGGTACCGACAGTGGAGCTCTGCACCACTGTAGGCAAGGGTGGGACGGTTCCTTGGAAATGTAAGCTCACCCATCTGACTCGCGAACGTAGAGAGAGACACCTTCTTCGATGGTATACCCAGAAAGATACACCTCCAAGTCTTGAGGAACGTCAAACCACGGATTGTCAGGAGGGCCAATCGTCGTCTGATCACACGTTTAGCCTCGAACCCGAAATGCTAGGGAGTAAACAGACCTCCTCAAAGAACTTCTGTAATCTCTTCGAAGACCGACTGCCTTTCATCACTTCCATCCCATCCCCGGACTCGATGATCGCACACGAGCATCTAACCTCCTTCTCCTTGCATTTTTCAGCCAGCTTGTCCCAGCTGATCTCATCCCCGCTAAAAGTTCCGGTCGTCTGCATGATCTCCTTCAATCCCTCTTTGCTGTCCTCCGCGGAGTCTGAATCACGTGCGATGACGAGCAGGTACTTTTGCTTTGGAGATGAGATTGGCGGCTGCGAAAATAGCGAGGAAAGCAAAGGCTGTGCAGAAGCCGGTGTGAGCGATTCGAGGGTTTGTGAGGCCGTTCGATTTGAAGCCTGAATGTGTGGTTTATCGAGCAGCTATGACCAATTCAATCGGACCGACAGGAGACGGAACGATTGAGACTGACTTCAAGTCCTCCGACCACGCCATCAAGAAGCCCCTGCTCGGCCTCCACCTCATGCTTCCTCCTCCTCACGTTGATACCCTTCACTCTGCTCTCATCCGCTACATTCGTGATGTCCGAGAAGGCCGGCCAAGCCTTTCCCGGCCTGGATGCAGATCTGCCCAACACAAAGCGCATAGCAAGCTTCGGAAGAGAAACCAAGAAGCTCGTTGGACGGGTAAAGTCCTGTCGAAAGCTCGTGCGGGTGTGTGAGCCGGTAGATGTGATTAGCAGGGCAAGGCGGAGCTGTTGTTTGGAAGGGGCGTTATTTATGCGTGATATAAAGGGAATGATGGCTTTACTCACATTGTTCTCACCCCCGTGCTTCTCCATGAGCCTTTGTACAAGCTTGTGTATGACGCCCTCCGCCTCGATAAGTTTCACATATCGCTCGCGCGGGAGATTAGGATCGACTACAAAGGTTGCCAGATGCGGTGGGGATGGTGAATTCGTCGAGCTCGAAGCATCAGGCTGATCAATGATCATGATGGTCCCTTGACGACTCTAGGATCGGATGACGATACTTGGAGAATCATGAGGATGATGTGGACAGTTGTAGACAGTTGAGCGGTGTGACCAGGGTTGAAACACTCCGCCGGAACGAGCTATCTAATAACGCATGGGAGGTGGATCCTTCCTTTCTTATCGCTCTGAAGCTTATATACGCCGATATGACCTAGTCAACGAATTGAGGGAGCTTCTCGAACGATCAGCTTGAGTGAGAGCTCGCAGGGCGACAAGCGGAACTACAGGTATGATGGGTGAGTACCTCCATGTTCCCAGGCCTCGGATTTGACGCTTGGCTCGATCACAGAACCCTCCATTTCAAGGGGTGGGTGATCTTGCGTGTGACGAGATGCGGCTCGGAGGCTGACCAGTTGCCGGTTGTACAGGCCTCAATGACAAGATGTCAGTCCTTGTAGAACCTTCCACACGGCTGAAATGCTGAAATCCCTTCATCTCAGATATGACCGCCGCAAGACAGCAGCTTTGGAACTTGAGAAGTCAGCTCGGAGATCAATCCAAGAGGGCTAGAGAGCTACTGCTGATTTTCTGTCGACCCATAGGCTCGTCTTGTCCTCTGATACCCCTCGAATATCTGTCATTATCGACCAGCTATGTGGCATGTTCAGCTCTTCCAGCTCAGCGCTTCATACCCGTAATGGAGGTACGCTCGTCATGTTCACCTCCAATGGAAGTTGAAAGGTGTCAAACAGGCCTCATCGGACTGGCAGCAACAGCCATCGCGCTCGGACAAGACGTTGCGCCGTTTCTTGGGGTCATCATCCCTCCTGTCTTGGCGTGCTTCCAAGATCCGGAGAGCAGGGTACGGTACCATGCTTGCGAGAGCTTGTACAATATGTATGTCCTGCAATGGAACCGCGGGCAATGCTGATGTGTATACAGAGCTAAAGTCAGCAAAGGGGAGATCCTTGTACACTTCAACGAGATCTTCGATGCTCTCAGCAAGGTCTGTGCTATTCTGATTCTTGTTGGAGCGGCATTGATGATGCAACAGCTCTCTTCCGACTCCGAGATGTCCGTCAAGAACGGCGCTGAGCTCCTCGATCGTCTGATGAAAGACATTGTCGCCGAAGCCGCCCCCAACTATGTCTCCATCTACTCCAGCAACGTTAATCCTAATCTCCCTCCTTCGCATGACCTTGCCTCGAGGCTGAATGGACTGAGTACCTCTCCAAAAAGTGGCGAGAAAGAGGAGAAGACGATCAGCCTGGACATGGGGCACCATGAAACCGAGAGGTCACCGAGCAGATCAGGCGAACCGGTCGAAGAGGACAAGCGAGCGTTCTCGTTGGCGAGATTCATACCCCTTCTAGCGGAGAGGGTGTATGTCATCTCGCCATACACCAGAATGCATCTCGTCTCGTGGCTCATGGTGCTGGATTCGGTTCCCGACCTAGAGCTGGTAGCTTGGCTGCCTGAATTTCTGGATGGTCTTCTGTGAGTCCTCGACGAACCTCGGCCACGGTGTTGACTGTCATCCAGCAAGTACTTGGCGGATGGTAACGTCGACGTCCGCTTAGCAACCGAGAATGTCCTCGCCGAGTTCCTAAGGGAAATCAAGTACATCGCTGGTGTGCAGGATAAGCAGGCGGAAGCAGGGCGAGCGAAGAGGGAAGCCCAGTGTCTCCGAAAGAGAGGCAGCAAGCATACAATGGAGTCAGCGGTCGACGAGGAGGCGATCGAGGATGAGATTGACGGCGAACGAGTGCATGACCACACGATGGAGGGAGTTGACGCGGCGACCTTGGCGGAAGATCACGATTGGGAAGGGGAGGGTTCGGGAGCATGGGTACCGGGTCAAGGGGTTTATGTCGATTATGCCGCCATCATGGACATCATGATCCAGCATCTGTCATATGATGGTGAGTATCTTCATCGGCAGTACGGGTGTCCAGCTAAAGCCGCGCAGACGAGCTGGTACAATCGACAGTGATGGAGTGGATCTTGACATTCCTCGAATTCGCGCAGAACACTGTCATCGCTTTCACACCTCGCATAGTACCTGCAATCCTGCCAAACCTTGCATCACCTTAGTAAGTCTGCCTAAAGGCACCTAGAGTTATATGCGCAATAGTTGACATCGAGTAGCCGACACATCAAGCTCGCAGCACATGAGACAAACGGCAACCTCTACCGCGTGATCCAGTGCCTCCCTCTTCAAGTCCAGCCAACACCCTACACCGCAACAACCACCACTGCCGCTCAACCTCCTGTCACCGCGACCTCCGTCCCTCCACCAACAGCATCGACCTTCTCATCCCTTGCCAGCTCATCCCCTTCGTTACTCACCATTAGCGGGACCTCTCCCGTTACGATTCGGAAGGATTTCGCCGCAGCTGATACGTCAGACTCCACTAAAGCAGTCAACGACCCGCTCGACATCTCCACTGTCTCTGCACCTCCCACAGCTAAACCAAGTCTCAATCCCATTGTTCCATCGCTCTCCGCATCCAATGTCAGCACCCTCAAATCCAAGCCAATCCAGCCCATCCCGCAATCCGAGCCCGTCACTCCATCAGCCGCTGAGTTCCCCGCGATTGTCAAAGGCCGGAGTCGACCGGAATCTCCAGGCGGACCTCAGCCTCAAGCGGTAGCGGGACCGATGTCACCGGTCGCCGGGACGATCATCGACGATGATCCTTTTGACGTGAGGGAAACGGTCAACGTTCTTACTTTGCAGTTCTTGAGTGATCATGCGGAAACGAGAATAGCGGCCTTGGAGTGGCTATTGATGCTGCATCTCAAAGCTCCGAACAAGGTGCGGGCAGTACACTCGGTCTGAACCCTCCTGAAACTTGGCAGATCCTTTCTCGAGATAGCGGGACCTTCCCGGCACTGTTGAAGACCTTATCCGATCCATCAGAAGACGTAAGCCAGGCGAACTCGGACATTCCTGACATCCTGCAGGTGGTCAAGCACGACCTTCAGCTGCTCGCCCAAATATCGGCCTCTTCGGAAGACTCGTACTTCACCAGCTTCATGGTGAATGTGCTCGAGCTATTCAGCACAGATCGTCGACTGCTGGAAACCCGCGGAAGCTTGATTATTCGGCAATTGTGCCTTCACTTGAATGCCGAGAGGATCTTCCGGACCATCGCAGAGATACTCGAGAAGGATGATGTGAGTGACACAACGTCATATGAACAGGAGCTGATCTTGCGAAGGACCTCGAATTCGCTAGCATGATGGTGGTCAAGCTCAATATGATTCTCATCACTTCTCCCGAACTGGCGGATTTCCGGCGCAGGCTGAAGAATCTAGACTCAAAGGTAGATGCGCTCAAGAATCCGTGCCGCCGCACTAACGATCTCAGGACGGTCAAATGCTATTCTCCTCGTTGTATCGGTCGTGGTGTCACAATGCCGTTGCTGTCTTCGCCCTTTGCCTTTTGGCGCAGGCATATGAACACGCGTCAAACCTGCTGCAGATCTTGTAAGTTCCCGCCGATACAAGTGCATTTGCTGATTAGGCTTGCAGTGCTGAGCTAGAGCTCACCGTCTCCCTGCTGGTTCAGATCGACAAGCTGGTTATGCTTATCGAGAGCCCGGTCTTCACAAGTATGTGAGAATGCTAGAAGGTATTTCCGTACTGACGATCCCGTGGCATAGATCTGCGATTACAGCTTCTCGAGCCCGACAAATATCCCTATCTCTCCAAGTGTCTCTACGGTCTGCTCATGATCCTGCCGCAAAGCAGCGCGTTTGTGTCGCTCCGGGCTCGTTTATCCGTTGTACACTCCTCGGGCTATGTACCGACTCAGGCAAAATCGTAAATCGTTACTACCGTACCTGCAACACCGCTGACAGATGCCTAAGATCCACTTCCACTACTTTCCCCACCACTGCGGCTGCAACGAGATCGAAATTGGGTGGCAGGGAAGAGATGAAATGGCAAGAGCTCCTATCCCGTGAGCAGTGTAACTCGTGCAGCACCTTTCATTGACGGCCGGCAGACTTCCGATTGGTACAGTCTCGACACGAGAAAGCCCGTAGTCATTCGGGTGACATGGCGTCAATATCATCCATTCACTATTCGTCACCATCTCAGACCTATAACAGCGCACCCGGTACCGCTCGACTTGACAACGCTCCCAATATCTCGAATGGTTCCAAATCAGCGACATTGAAGAAGAAACCCGGCTCTGCCGGCCGCCTGAGCGTAGAAGGTCCTGGACGAATGGGAGGGATGTCACCATTGAATCCCAAGCGAGGTGGCTCAAACTTGAGTTCAGGTCTGGTCTCGGCAGGACTCAGCATAGGCGGTGCGGTGGCTAGTATGAACGGCGCAGCAGGATTGGGATCGATGAGAGCGATGAGTCCGCCGCCTGGGGGACAAAGTCGGAGAAAGATCTTGGGTGGGATGAGGAAGGGACAGAGTGGTGGTAATGGGTAGACGATGCATCTGTGCTGTGCTTCCTAGAGTCTTTGTGATTCAAAATGATGCGCCGCAGGAATCGAAGGCGCTAGGCAATCTGATTTGCTGCCACGTGAGGAACTAGCTCCGGAAAATAACGCCGAGACGCCCCCCAGCGCGTCTCGACAGCAACTGAAGGACCATATTCCTGACCCATCAAGTGAACGAGCCACTACTCTGACCTCCGCCATGTCGTTCAAGAAGGATGACGAGTCCGGTGGGATGTGTAGGTCCTCTCATGATCCGGGCTAGCGCACCAGCTTATCATGCACCCAGCGTTCTACCACGACAAGACGACAGTCATCCAGGAAGCTCGGGCATTCAACGAGTCTCCTATCTCCCCTCGGAAATGTCGGGCGCTCTTGACGCGTATCATCTACCTCGTCTATGTCGGGGAGACGTTCTCCACGCGAGAGGCGACGACGTTGTTCTTCGGCGTGACGAAATTGTTCCAACACAAAGACGTGGGTGAATGGTTGGATATTCAGGAACCTAATGGGGTTTGGGCAGAGTGCGTTAAGGCAGATGGTGTATCTCGTGATCAAGGAGCTCTCGACTATCGCGGAGGACGTCATCATGGTCACCTCGTCCATCATGAAGGATATGCAGTCCAACCTCGACGTGGTTTACCGCCCAAATGCCATCCGGGCCTTGGCTCGTATCATTGATGTGAGCTTCCTACACCGCTGGATGGGCTTTCACTGATGCACAAGTAGGCTCAATCAGTTCAATCCGTAGAAAGACTCTTCAAATCCGCTCTCGTCGACCGTTCCTCATCCATCTCCTCCGCCTCCCTCATTTCCGCTTATCACCTCTACACCCTCTCACCCACCATCATCAAGCGGTGGTCCAATGAGACTCAGGAAGCCGTCAACGGAAAAGCCGTCTCCTCGTCATCCCAACCTTCCGCGACGTCGGCTTACCTCAGTGGAGGAGGGACGAGCGGATATCAAGCAGTGGCTAGTACGAGCTGGATCATGCAGTATCACGCGCTGGGCCTGCTCTACCTTATGAGGGAGAAGGACCGGATGGCGATCACAAAGATGGTGCAACAGCTCGGTGGGGGAGGAAAGGGGAGCTCGGTGATCAAGAATCCCATGGCCATTTGCATGTTGATCCGGTTTGCACGGAAAGTCATGGACGAGGACCCAAAGTGAGTCGCTTAAAATCACAAGCCACGGAGACAGCGTCTGATCTGCCTGAGTGTGCAAAAACAGATGCACGAGTATCTGGAGACCTTATTGCGGCATAAATCGGACATCGTCAATATCGAGGCAGCGCGGGCTATCTGTGAGATGCGGAATGTCAGCACGGCAGACCTATTCCGACCAGTAGCAGGTAAGTCTCTTTGCGAGAACCGACATTTCGTGGACGTCTGGCTCATTGGATCGCAGTACTACAGCTCTTCCTCGCCTCGCCAAAGCCTGTCCTCAAGTTCGCCGCGATGAAAACCCTGAACAAACTAGCCATGACGCAGCCTCAAGCAGTCACTGCTTGCAACCTGGACATGGAGAACCTCATCGCGGACGCCAACCGATCCGTCGCTACATACGCCATCACTACCTTGCTGAAGGTAAACTTACTCACTGTGACATTAAGACCGGCTGATGCTTGTAGACCGGGAACGAGGCTTCGGTCGATCGCCTGATGAAGCAGATCTCATCCTTCATGGCAGATATCACCGATGAGTTCAAGATCATCGTGGTTGATGCCATCCGGTCACTATGCCTCAAGTTCCCGGCAAAGCAGGCTATCATGCTATCTTTCCTTTCCGGCGTGCTACGAGATGAGGGTGGATATGACTTCAAGCACGCAGTGGTGGAAGCGATCTTCGATATGATCAAATTCATCAAGGATTGTCGGGAAGCTGGTGCGTTTCTATGTCTACTTTGTTTGCCTGTACTGACAGCCTTTCAATAGCGCTCGCTCACTTGTGCGAGTTCATCGAGGATTGCGAATTTACCAAGCTTTCCGTCCGCATTCTCCACCTCCTGGGGATCGAGGGGCCTCGAACACGCAATCCTACCAAATTCATCCGTTACATCTACAACCGTGTCGTCCTTGAGAACGCCGTCGTGCGAGCCGCGGCAGTCAGCAGTCTTGCCAAGTTTGGCGTCTGTGTGGAGGACAAGACCGTCATGAAGAGCGTCAATGTGCTTCTGCGACGATGTCTGGATGATGTCGATGACGAGGTGCGGGATCGAGCGGCGATGTATATCCGGGTGCTAGAGGAGAAGTCGCTGGCGGATGTATTCGTGCGGGAAGGTGAGCTTGTCCCATTGCAATTGAACCGTCTGACTCTGCGCAGAGGCGACTCTCTCCCTGGCGGCGCTCGAGAGTGAGCTCGTGGCCTATGTCAAGGACGATTCCCGTCACGGCACTGCTTTCGATATCTCTCATATTCCAAAGGTCAGCCGAGAACAGGCAGCAGCCGAGGTCGCGCAATCCCGGCCATCGGCCCTCGACACCGTCGGTGCTTCCTCCTCGAAAGCGCCAGAAGCCTCTCCTGTCCCAGCGTCTGCAGCCGAGGCTCAATCCTCATATGCTGCTCAACTCATTGCAATACCCGAGTTCGGATCATACGGTCCTGTCCATAAATCCTCCGGAAAACCCATCGAGCTCACCGAATCCGAGACCGAATACGTCATCAGCGCCGTTAAGCATATCTTCAAGGAGCACGTCGTCTTCCAGTTCAACGTTTCCAACACCATTCCCGATACTGTTCTTGAGCAAGTTTCGATCCTCATGGTCCCCCCACCTGAGTCAGGGCTTACCGAGGACTTCATCATGCCTATCCCGAGCCTTTCGACGGGTGCTGCTGGCGCGGGATATGTCAGCTTTACGAGGGATGAGCCGTCAGCATATGCCGCGGGGAGCTTTGGATGTACTTTGCGATTCGTCAGCAAGGAGGTGGACCCGACGAGTGGAGAGCCCGAGGAAGAGGGCTATCAAGACGAGTACCAGGTGGAGGACTGCGAGTTGGGCGCGGGTGATGTAAGTCCACAGAATGCTGATTGATGTCGAGGCTGATGGCAACAGTACATCACCCCGACGTATGTGACATTCGCGACGGAATGGGACAAGCTGGCGGGCGCGTCATCGGTCACGGAAACATTTGCATTGCCTTCTTCAGAGTCACTTAAAGGTGAGGAGACTGGTAGCGCCTTCGAATCACTAAGCTGATTATCTACCAAGACGCCTGCAAATCCCTAATAGAAGTCCTGAATATGGAAGCTCTTGGCGGAACAGAATCCCCGGCATCCAACTCGGTACATACGCTCAATCTTTCCGGTATAGTCAGTGGCGGTGGCGGAAAGGTCCTGGCGAGGTGTCGGATGACCTTCGCACCGGGTTCGGGAGTGACATTGGAGCTGGCGGTCAGGGCAGAGAAGGAGGAGGTGGGAAGACTGGTCATGGCTGCTATCTAGCGCGGTGTCCCATACCAATGAACGCTATGAGACTATTGCTCGTGAGGTAGCATCCCGCTCTTCTCGGATGAATTTTACAAGAAGTCGATGTCGATCATCCGGAAATACCATGATATGAATGCCAAGTAAATGTGTTGATCCTCACGACTCGTCCATCCGCTCATCATCCCCGACGACCCCAAACCCTCTCCGCCGTAAAGTCTCCGCCACAACAGTCTGCACCTCCACGTCCTTCTCCTGAATATACTCGTCGTGTCTATCCCCCTCATCAGTCCACTTCCCCTCACGAGAGGAGACCTACTTCAGGCTATGCCCATATTTATCGTTCACAGCATTCAACAGATCCCGGAGGTTCTCCAGTCCCCGTCTCAAGCAGTCCACTGCGGATAGGTTATCTAACACGTCATCAGGGATGTCGCCCAATGAGAACGGCGGTGCGAAAGAGGGGGAGACGTACCGTACATCTGGATCCGAAGATGGATCTTCGGATCACTCGGATGAGGAGCACTATACCCACAGAATTCCACGTCGGGACTACCACCATCAGCCACGAGTCCCTTGGTCTGAGCGACGAAGGATGTGAGGAAGGTGAGAGAGGTAGCACACTCTTTCATGAGGATCCAACGGAGAGCGTTGCCGAGGGAATGATCTTCCTGCCAGAGACAGAATGTGCATGCTGAGAAATCGGACTCGTGGCCAGGTAACTGAGTCACAATCAGCACGTTAGGAGTGGTTGAGGGAGTAATAGGGTACGTGAATGAGTGGGACAGTGGAAGTGGGAAAGTGGGAGAGTGAAAGGGCGGGAGAGTGGATAAGTGAATGAGTGGGTAAGTGAATGAGTGAGTGAGTGGATGAGGGATGGGTGAGGGAGTGACCGGAGGAAATCGGTGAAGGGACGTACGATAGTGAGTTTCTCGGGGATGATGGAGGTGGAGACGGATTGGAGGAGGGTGCCGGCGTTGTCAAGTCGGGAGGTCGGGTTTGTGGATTCGGCGGTGTCGATTCCGGGGCCAGGGCTGGGCATAACGGGAGGCGGGGAGGGACAGATTGTCAAGTGGAAGGATCGAGGCCCAAGGTTGTGGATCTACGGCTATTCTGTCCGGCTCTCTTTGGACCTGCTTTTATCCGTTTGAAGAACTGACGAGAAATGCACTGGATGGGATTTACTTGTGGACGAAACCGCATCGCCCATGAACTTTCAGCTTCCGTCCTGGCCTCGCCTTTCTCTGAACACGTCTTCTCGTCGTGCCCACACGTCCCGAATCGGTCGCCCATGGATAGATAGCTCTCTCTCTCTCTCTCTCCACTTGACCGCGGGCTTTGCACTTTACAGAGCGAAGAAGCCCCGTTCTGGCCATGTCCGCCAAACCCTCCGGACCAAATCTCATCCACCTTCCGAACCTGTTCTCAACCATCGAGCCGGGCGTGTACCGCTGTGCCAGTCCCACTGCGCATCAGGTGACTCATCCACTCGCTACTCTTCCCTCCACTCTGCTGACCCTGTGGCGCAGGTCCGGTTCCTTGCAACGCTGAACCTCCGGACGATCATCTCTCTCACACCCGAACATCCCATCAAGCCGTTCCTCACCTTCACTCGAGCAGCCGGTATCCACTTCGTACGCCACCCTCCCGAATCGCCTCTTCAACAGGTCCTGACGAGAGCAGCTGCACTTCGGGGTGACATTCTGGCGCCCGTTGATGGACTGGCGACCGATCCAGGACGAAGTGGTCAAGGCGACCCTCGAATGTCTACTGGACGTCCGTAATCACCCTATCCTCCTGATCGACCCGTAAGTCCGTCCCCATCATACTCATTCGAGCAAGACTGAATAGATTAGGCTGGGGATACATCAGACTGGATGTGTGGTCGGTGCGCTGAGGATGATGCAACGCTGGAACTTCGCCTCGATCCTCGTGGAGGTCAAGTTTGGGCAGTGGGATAGGCGGTCTCTGCTGATTTGGGTGGCAGTACCGAGCACATTCTGGGCCGTTGAAGCATCGGTACTCGGACGAGCAATATATCGAGGTGGGTCTTGCCAAGTCGTTGGGTATAGACTGAGGACAATTGCTTGGAGCAGCTGTTCGACCCGGATCTGATCAATCTTTCTGCGCGGGACTATCTGCCCGGCTGGTTCCACTCTGTTAGGGAGGAAGATGAAGATGAGGAGCCTGGGGAGGAGGAGATCAGGGAGAAGGACTCCGCGAAGAGGGAGGCAGATGGGGTGGTGCCAGGGGAAGGGGAGGCGAAGGAGTCTGTACTGGAGCAGTCAAGCGGAGTTCGAGATTCGAGCGATTCTGTCAACGGTGTGGGATGAACATGTTTCCCTTCTGCATCATTTCATCAAGACGAGGTGAACCCGGCTGGGCAAGGAGCAGGGCATACATGCATCCCTCCTCTAGACCAAGATAATTCGGCCACCCCGCCTCATCTCCCGCCGAAGCTCCCCGAAGCCTGAGCAGCCCCACCCATAGCCTGCATCCTCTCCCCCACAACCTTATTCACCTCAAAGAACTTCGCGGTACACCGATCAATACAGACTGCCTCGCCCTTGAGGAGATCGCCCTCGACGTAACGATGAGAGTTTGGGTTGGGTTGGATGCATTTGGCGTGGCATGAGGAGACGAGGCGGTTGCTGGCGGGGGCGTCGGTCGCAGCGAATGTCGTAAGGGATAGTGTCAGGAGGGAAAGCAGGAGGAGGGGTACGGGGGAAGGAAGGGGGAAGGAAGGGGAGAGGGAGAGAGGGGAAAGGAAGGGGAGAGGGAGAGAGGAGGAAGGTTAGTGGGGATTGGAGGAGGAGGTGGACAACGCACAAGACATCGGTGAGCATGTCGAGCTCGGCGACGGCCATGTCCATCTTGGCAGGATCGACCGAGTTCGGATCTTGGCCTTGGTCGAGACGGTGTCAGGCTAGCTTGGGATAATGGGAAGTACAACTTACGCGCACCGCCGCCGAAGAGGAAGGACATGTTGGAGGCGACTTGGCCAAAGTTTCCACGAGATCGAGAATTTTATAGCTGTCAAGGGCTTCGATGCTGGTTGGCGGACTCCTGTTGGGATGGAGCGAATTTGCAAGGCGTGACTCGTAGCGACTCTCTCGCAAGAATTTCTGAGGCCTCCACTTCCGCTGTCCACTTGGAACGACCTGACAGCTGGCGCATTCTGGTTGTATCTCGCCAGAGTCCTGGAGCCATGATGCTATCTACATTGGGTACACGCTTTGTATAGACAAGCCTTTCCTCAATGTGTGCCTGCATGTGTGTGATTCGCATCCTTCCCGCCCTTCTCGATCTTACTCTCCCCTCTGCTCGCATATCCGGTCCAGCTCTGACCATGGCTTCATTAGCGCCGTAGAGCACTCAAATAACCCTAACCATAGACAATGCTCACCTCGTCATAGATCGCCGACTTCGTCTTTCCGCCTTCTTCCGCCCTGACCACCTCATTGGCCAACCACCCCACCGCTGCACTCATCCCGCTCCCACAGGTGAACACCAATCCTCGATCTCCATTGGCCGCCTTATCCCACTCACTCTTCCCTCCAACGGCATCAACGATAACCTCTTTCAGCTCAGGTGAGGATCGAAATGAGGTGTAGGGTTTCGAATCGGATGCGGGGGAAAGATAGTTGGAAAAGGGAGCGGGGAGGGAATTGGGGATATGTCCGCTGGAAAGGCCGGCACGGGGTTCTGGGGCTTCGCCATTATATCTGCCCAGGTTCTGTTCAGTCTCCAGTGAGATTCAGCGTCGGTAAGAGATCTACCGAGCTAGTGATCGGTGATCCAGGACGAGTTCGAATTCCGGATTTTCCGGTGACTTTTCGGAGTTCTCCACAATCTGCTCATACGCTCATGCCACTATTAGCCTCGGCAAACGCCATGGTCACTCACACCTCACAAACTCAGGATCAAGTCCTTTGCTACCGTCATAATCGCTCTCACCGATCTCGGCCATCGCACCCATCTCGACTTCTCCTCCCTCCGCAACCCACCTCGGCAGCCCGCCATCAAGAGCTGACACTTTTTCGTGCCCGAAAGCTGCAGGAGCGCTTCAGACAACCTGGGAATCTTAACGAGCAAGGTACACACCTTTGAACGTGTAGACTCCTCTCGGTGATGAGAACACTCCCAGAGAATCGTACACCACCACGTGCGTCTCGTGCGTCAAACCCAGCTTCTCTAGCCCATCCACTTATATCAGCTGGCTCGCCGGGCCAAGAGGGCTATGGAGACTCACGGCAAGCCTCGCGGAACCTCTCCGCGCTCGGCAACATATGTGTCAGACTCAATGGATTCTTCTCTAGGTCCAGCTCGGCCACCTCGTCCAGATCGAATCGTCGCGCGCCAGGTATTCGGGGACCGGTAAGATATTCTGCCAAGGCGGACCGGCGGGAGTTGGGCATGTGCCAAGAGACGTCGAGCGGGACTGTGGTAGACTGAAGTGCAAGGGTGCCATCATCAACTCCTTTCTTTAAAAGGGATTCAAGCGAGTTCGATGAACAAGGCATTAGAGAGGCAGAATGAAGGAGCCGAAGACCGACTTTGGGCAGGTTCTTGTATTCCGCTGGAGAGATGAGGAGGGGAATCTTGGATGTTGAGGTAGTGAACGTCGCCCGACGCACCAGCGACAGACGAGTGAGAGGTGCGAACTGCATCTCGAAAGATCGGGTTATCCCTGATTACGCTCGTAACTCACCAGATGCAGAGCAGGGAGCTCCAAGGAACGCTGGTGTGATTCCGCGTTCATATACCACGTGTCTCGTATTACGTACTCGGTTTGTTGAAAGGCGTTTCAAAACCTCGCCTATCCAGCTGGCCGGCAGGCCTAGTTGGCAACTTCCCCATCACCTCGGACATTGATACCTACCTTCATACATCATACTTGTCAATTTGCATCTTCACTAAAGGGTGATTGAATCTCAACAGATTAACTGGGTGATTGAATCTCAACAGATTAACAGTCGGAGTCTCCACTGTTTCTGTGTGTCTGCCACAAAGTCCATAACCTTTGACAGACATTGCGAGCCACGACGACGGCAACGACTCGATTGATAACGACGGCCCGCTATCAACCCAAATCTAGTCACACCGATCCGATCGCAACAAGATTCCGTAGAGTGATGGCTACAGACTTCACATATACCCCACGTTCATTACATTCACTCGACAACCTCTTGTCATCACTCTAGACGCTGCCATCAACGTCGCTCAACGTTCCATCACGTCTGATTCCCTCTCCTCTCTCGCCAAGACCGTCCCTAATCTACAGGGGACCGATTCCTTCACCAACCGGCGGAGGGCGATCACGGCTTATCTGCTCGAGAAAGCCGCACACCGTGTGCTTGAGGGAAGGGAGACGGAACTCCTCAGGGATGTCCACTACATTCCCGCCGCACAATCCGACATCCTATCGGCCGGCAAACTGCAGGAAGACGGGTGGATAGTCGACCTGCCCCAGTGTACGGTCCGAAAGGGCAAGATCAAGCTCGACATCGTCTATCAAGGCGTGCTTCCCTATGTCCAAATCCGCACCACCTCTCCATCGGCCTATCCTTCAACTTCGAGTCGCAGAACCGATGATAAAGGGAGAATAGACGGGACGGAGACGGCGACGGCGACGGCATTGATCGTGCACGGGCCCGGCGGTGCGCAGCCACTGCGTTCAGGGAAGAGACCTAGCTCGACAACGAGCCTAAGGGGAGACTTAAAGGCGTATAAACCAACTCGCCTATCCAGCTATCTAGCAGGCCTAGTTGACAGCTTCCCCTGTAATCACACGTTCCCTTTGCCAGGCACCGGGATCCCTGATTAAGCAGCTCCCAACTTTTTGTCGCACTGCTCCCTCCACTTGTTGACGAGGTGGATTTCCTTGGCGTTCGATTTCCTTGGCGTTCGATTGCTTCGACGACTGTAAGATAATCTTTAACTCCATCTCTTCGTAGAGCTTTTCTCGTTCCATCTCCCTTCGTTCGTTTTAGACATTACCCCCATCCCGGTCGTTGACTCAACAATATTTTGCCGACCGACCTCACCAAATTCTTCAAGCCTCACCAGCCAGCCTCGATTGTCTTTTCGGTAGAAATACACAGTCAATCCTTATCAGCTCTACCCAACACGACACCTCACGTCAACCACCTTGCGGACCATGTTGCTTCTTACCCTCATCCTCCCTTACCTCTCTTCAATTTCAGCAGCATGCACGGCGAACACGACCGATACTCCCGGCCTGCAATCGCTCCTTCGGTCAGGCGGGGCGGGATACACCCTCCAGCTCTGTGCAGGACAGGTGTATAGTGTCACAGACATACTCAACTATACCGCAACGAATCAGGTCAGTCTCGAGGCGCCTTCATCTGCTACCTCATGAGGTTGCGATACCGAAGGCGAGACTGACGAAGGCGTTCCAGGAAATATCTACCGAGAACTATCCCACAGACTCAAGCCGAGCGACGATATTGGTCGGCGGCTTCAACCAATCCATAGCCATCTCTGGAACAGACGCAGGTTTGGACGGATGTAACCTAAGGAACGTCCAGGTTAGTCTTCCGCTTCCCTCTCGGCACACTTTTGTCGAATCTAGCGACAATGCGACTTGCCTGGACCAAGCTGATCCTGACGATTGATCGCAGATCAACGGAAACCGGGGCGATTCGCCGATCCATCAGGGATCCAGTGCGAATATCGAGATGGGAGGGGCAAATGCGAATCAGCTCATCGAATATGTGCACAGCTTCGACCCTAGGTGAATGACTACCCCTTTTTACACCATAGCGACCCCCTTCTCCCCCTTCAAGACGAACGCTGATTCTGGTTATTGCCCCACCATAGAGGATGGTCATGTATGCATATGTAAGTCCATCACCCCGTCCTCCCGGCGCTAAGCTGAGAAGCGGATCAGAGCCGAGGGACCATTCCAATGCATTAACACCACCATCCAGAACAATGACATAGGTCCTTGCGGCAGTTCCGCTTTTCAAATGGTGTGTGGTGTCCCTATTCATACGGATCTGCTACTGACACAGGTTTACGACGCAGTGGTCGGACGGGATCAGCTTGAGTTGCCAGGAGAGCTTGGTCCAGAACAACGTGATCACCGACGCTACCGATGGCGGTGAGTATTAAGCAGCAGAAGTTCACCCGTCTCGCGATGTGATGCTGATTGAGCTCGGTACTCCACCAGGTATCGTGATTTTTGGTGCGCCCTTCTCGACTGTGCGGAATAATACGATCCACGTGCAAACGGTACGTGTGCATAATCAACCTGCAGTCAGTACAGATCTGACACGGAGTAGCGGACAATGCTTGGCGGTATCAACCGTGTGTCATCTCTCGCGTCTTGGGTCCCCTTGCTGACGTTGACGACAGTGGTCGATGTCCTCCCTTGGCAGCCTGAAGGGAATTACTCTCATACAACGGTAGAGGACAATCTCATCAACGGAGGATATGCGACGGATGTGAGCTTTCCTCTCCGCCAAAGGACGTCTTCGGGGAAAGATGAAGTCTCAGGGATACAAGCTGATGCTCCGCAGTATGGCAACGCGACGATGGGCACAAATAATGCATCTGCCATTATCAAGATCGGCATCGTGGGTCTCGGGATACACTTGGTTTCCCATAATGGACTCTATCTCAGGCTATCGGTCCGAGGGTTTGGTTCGACCAGTCAGCTCGTCCCAGATTTATACCGTCAGAGCTGATGTAGCTACAGCCAGTTCGGCGCAAATCAGTCGATGGGAGGGACTGTGCAAAATAACATGCTCTCCGGCGCATTCGCGTTCGGAATCGTGCATTCATCCGCTTTCTCGCATGTCTGCAGCTGACTGATGATCAGGCCGTATCGAGTGCCAAGAACTTCGTGATCCAGAACAACTCGTTCAAACCCAACGTCTCCTTCGTGAGTCATGCCTTTGCATCTTCAATTCCGCTGACTCAGGCTCGTCAACGCAGTCTGGGTCCTACGGACAAAATTGTACCGGCGCTCAACTCACTCCCAATCCACCCATCCCACTCCTGCTCGACTCTAGTTCGACATCGAACGTCACCGTATCCGTCCCATTCTCACCCGCACCCGGACAGAACGCTTTCGCGAATGGCACGGCTTTCGGCCTTACGTGCTTCTTGCCGCTCGGGACGGATCAGATGGCTTGGCCGTATGGAGGCGGTCAGATGGATTCGGCAAGTCCATCGACTACCTCAAGCACGTCCAGTAGCGGGACGAGCGGATCGGCTACCGCCAGTTCCAGTGGAGCGGCAACCGCCAGTCCCAATGCGAGTGGAAAGACGGGGTCAGCGGGACGGCGGGTTCATATGGGTCCTTCAGGATCACTGATCGGTACTGCTCTCCTCATGATAGCGGCTATATCAGGTTGGACGATCGTGTTGTAGCTTGGCGGAGATGGATCAGTAGACATATTATAGACCACGTAGAACGGACGATTTGTAGCATACTTCACAGGTAAATACAACTGTATATGGAAAATGCAAACGTCTCCAGCATATGAGGGAGTACTTTCGTGCCAAGGTGGTATGATCAATGCTGGATATAGCTCTGAATCCGCCACGGCACACAATTACATGAAAAGGGAAGGATCATGGTATTTCGGCTGTAGTGAGCGAAATGAGCTTTCATGCTGACGGGAATTCAATCGTTCCCCTATAGCGCTTTGTCAATTGACCAAGCTTACTAGTCTCCCGCCACTCACTGGTTTCGAGTTGGATCGGACAGCCTGATGACCCTGTTATCGGGTCCACCGGTCTGCACTCCGGCCATGTCCTGCGGTGTGATGAGGATGAACTGCTTCCCATCACTCTCCCTAGCGCCTTCGACCTTCAATTCCTGTCAGCTCGCTCACCATCTACCGCAACCGAACTGACCAGCATCTTCGCTGCCAGAGCACGGTTGACGGGATCCAAGAAAACGTCCCACTCGTCGAGACATCGGATCGGGCACGAAACCGTATCCCACAAGGCCAGGAGCAAACTGACGGTCGAGAAGGATCGCTCGCCACCACTGAGATTTCTGGGTGCCTTGAAGCGAGCCTGACTAGGTTCGTCTTGGGTCTCCTCCGAATGTGTGCCAGTCGTCCGGATCTGCTCAAGGAATCTTCAGCTATTGTAAGAACTGTAGACTGTGATTCTCACCCTGACGGCGAGAGTCTCGGCTATGTGATCAAAATCGAGACGACCCTCGAAATGCCTCTTCTGGAGGTTGAGGATGAACAGGCATCTCGCTTTCACCGCAATGTGCCCCCGGCTCTCCGACCACCATTTGCGACGAGCCTTCAGGGCGGCCATGAGAGTCTAATTTTCGGCGCCGTGATAAGCAATGTCCGTTCCGAGATAGTGCCGGCTCACCTGATGAAGTCGCTCGAGATTGACAATGCTATGCTGAAGCTCCTTGAGCTTCGCTTCTGCACCCATGAATGCCGGCATGATGTCCTCAGCCCGGACATCTTGACTTGAAGCGAGTCAGGCGATGTTCCGTCATGTGAGAGCAAGATACATACCGCTTCTCAGCATCAGCTACGGCCTTGGAAATCGCCATGCGCTCTCGCTCGATCTCCTTCGATGTCCGCTCTGTGTCGATTCGTTCATGCCAATACTCCTGGGCTTTCTTCGTCCAGTCCTGGGCTCGATCAGCGTTGCTTCCTTGGACCAAGGTTCCGTATGATTTACAACCAAGTCCGCCTGTAAAAGCTCGAATGCTGCCTTCGCCTCATTGTGCTGGGCCTCAGTGGTGGCCCGACTGCTGTTCCAGTGCTTCAGATTGCTTTGAATCTGAGCTCTTCGCTCTATGAGGACTTGCAAAGCCGCCTGTGACCGTCAGGAAGAGTCAAAATTCCGGGGACTTACTTGTCTTCTAGTCCTTTCCGGAGTGAACTCCTCCAACTCAGCATCACGTCTAGCAACCTCCTCAGCGAGTTGTTCAATGACCTTCAGGACCCTAGCTCTATCGTCTCCGATCGCGCGAAGTTGCTCCTCGAGCCCATCTTGCTCGGCTTCACTGCCCTAAGGGTTTCCATGAGCTCGGTCGATTTTCCAGTGGCTTGAGGCAAAATCCGATACTGACTTTCTTTGCGGCTTCCAGGCTGTCGATCTCGTTTGAGGGTTGCTCGCTGAGCTTCTCCTGGATTCTGTCCATCTCTGCCTGCGAGTTGACGACGCCTTTCTTGACTTGATCCGACGATCGCTGCGGGGATGAGCCGACTATCTACTCTTTTCTGAAATAGAGCTCACCCTGGTTTCCGCCAGCGTCTTGTCGACCTCATTCTCGCGCGTGGAGGCGACTTTTCGGTCGTCTAGCAATTTAGCTCGCTGGCTTTGCCTCCATGCTAGATCGCCCTTGGTGACCCTGGCGCGTATGAGCGGACGGCGCATGCCTCCGAAGTTGACTCACTCAATATCAGCGGCTAAATCCCTCGTAAAAAGCATATTGCCACCCCATCTTTGATATGGGCCAGATTGTCGGCTCCTAAGCCAAGGGTCAGAAAGATCCTTCAGCATAACGACGAACCTTGAGGTTCCGGCCGTCGAAAAGCCGTCGGCAGTGATGAAAGAACACCTCGGCAGGCCTGACTCCAGCAGTCTTGTCATCTCTGCGTTTGCGGTAACACTTGTCGGCGACACAAATGTCCTCTCAATACCGGTGGCATTGATGAGGATGCGCAAAACATGCTCGTTGTCAATCTTACTCTGTCAGACAATATCCAGCACCAACGAACACGTACTATGAGCTTGCTTAGGACCGTATCGCCGTGACGACTGAGGTCGCCGGGCGAGTAATCAAACATGTCGCCGGTGTGCTGAATGATAGGAGGAGGAGCTGGTGCGCCAGTGCCAGGGCGATAGCCCCTGAGGTATGAGCATGCGTCACCTGCCGTCGACTCACACTTTACCGCAATGTTGTAGGATCTTCAACATGGTTGCTTTGTCCCCCGAATGGCGGACGGCGAAGGTGCACATATTCTGACCCAACAGCGAATGAAAGGCATCTTTGTATCTCATATCCTCGAGTCGAACGTAGAGACCAAGGGGACCGATCGGTGCCGAATGATTCCATCTCGCCCTGCGGATCTCTTCCAGAACCTTTGGGAGATTTGCGCCGAATGCTGACAGCCGGTCTGTTGACTGACCCTCGAGATTCCGCAAAATGCCTTGGGTCGTGCTGATTTGCACCCCGACATCCTCGATCTGTCGGTCCACATCCGCCAGCCCGTGACGAGCTTCATCGCGCTCTAGCAACATGTTCCGCATGAGATCCTCCTTCTGAGGAACCTCTTTCTTGAGTTTGCGCTGCAATTCTTCCACTTTGCCGTATCGTACTCGCAATTCGGCCTGCTCCGGATCTTCGTCCGCGTCCAGTGCTCTTTGCTTTTCTGCGATACGCTTGTTCAGGCTGAGTATCTCGTTCTCGGAGGACTTTATGCCCTTCTCGATGTCTCTGCCGGATTCCTTTCCTGATTAGCTTAGGACTTCGGAGAGGCGCTCACCTCCATCGCTTTCAACTCTTTTCGAGCATCATCGTGCTTCTTTCTGGCGCGACCTTTCGCTTGCTCCAGAGGCTGCCTTGTCGCATCGAAGCTGCCCATCTCATCCTCCATATGTTGGACCGCTTCTGTAGCGGGTTGCCATTTGCGCTGACACTTTCAGCTTGATTCATGGTCACTCCTCACCTGACAATCCCCAGTCTCCTTGATGATGTCCGCCAGCTTTCTATCTAACTCCTCCATCCGGACTTGTTCAGAGTCGCGGTCCTGTTCGTGTCAAACGACTCAAAGCTTGCTTACGCACCTGCTCTTTCCGCACGACGTAGGACCAGGCCAGCTCCCGATGAATGTCTCGAGACTTCTTCTTGAGCTCAACGATTTTTCTTGACGCATCGATCTGCCGCCGAAGGCTCTCCACGCGGTTTTCCAGTTCCGGCACCTGACCCCGCTGCTGGTCGATGATCGCGCTGATCTGGTCGAGCATCTCGTTGACCTGGGTGTAGGAGTTCATCAGAGTGTGAAGTTGTGTGCCTTCGAGGAAGAACTGCATGTCGATTACCCCTTGTTTCTCGGTATGACAAAAGAACTCACCTTGTACATTGTGTTGTTGTCGGCATTCTGCAGGAAGCTTCTCGCTTGGTCCTGGGTAAGCACCGTGAGCGGAGAGTCGACGGTGACGTTGAACCATTCGCAGATTTGGGTGAGCTCGTCCCGCTTGCTGGCGAGGGTCTTGCCGTTACGTTCCGCCCGGAATTTGTAACATGAAGCGCCGGATTTGACGAGGGTCCGCTCGATGATGATATTGGAGTCGTAGACTTCGGGCTTGTACGCCTCCGGCCCTTCATTTGACATTGTGACAGTGATGACGGCTTTGCTGATAGGCATGTCAGATAAGAGCGCTCACCTGTCCGAGGATACTCACTCGCAGCCTTTGCGTATTAAATCCTTCAGTCCTTGTCCTCGACCCGTCACAGCAGCCTTCCCACCCAGCGCCACCGCAATCCCAGTCAAAACGGCGGACTTTCCACCTAAGCAGTGATCAGCCAGCTTGAGAGGAACGAGACGATAATGACTCACTTCCGTTATGACCCACAAGGAAGTTCATCCGTGCGCCGAAGTCTACCTTGAGGTGCCGATGACACATAAAGTCGATGAGGGTAACAGATTTGATCAATCCCGCTTCCGAAGCAGTCTACCTACATCAGCTCCTCGCTCGGTTGTAGTCGGACTCACGCCAAGAAATCTCCCTTGTCTGCTTCTGGCTTCCTCGAACGCCTTGATATTGGCCACATCGTCCGGAAATTCCAGTCTCTGGCTTTCCTCACCATCCTCCTCCTCATCATCATCCTCGCCATTCTCCTCCTCTAAGTTTTCTTCGTCATCACCATCCGCTTCGACATCTGCCTGAATCTCCTCGCCGACAGCATGAAGGCCGCGCTCGAGCTTGATCCGCTTGATCTGGATGGACCATCAGATGTCTGATTGGCAGATGAAGGGAGCGCACTGACCTCGGCGCCTGCTCGGTCCTCCACATCATCCTCGCCCTCTTCTGAGGGCGATACAGCCGATCGCTTGGCTGGCGACCGAGTCATCTTGGGGTTCCCCAGCGCTCGCGGCGGTATCGAGACAGGTCAGGAGACTGCGCAAAATGAGCGCGTGTCTTTCTCACGTGGCTGAAATCAAGAATCGCGGGCCTGTTCCCCATCATTTTTGAGGAGCCTACTACTTTCCCTTCAGGGCAAACGGAAAGAAGGACGAGCGATGCATGCAAGGTGAACCCTCGACATCAATCAAATAGAGTCCCCCGATCAATTCGCGTAGCCACGATAGTTGGTAGTCATCAACGGATGAGCCATCCCTTCGCTCGGGATGAAGCTTGATCCGTAATCCAATTTTCCCCACTTGTCCGACGTGTGGATGTAATGCATCCCGATGCCGACCTACCATTCATCAGTGCACTCCGGCAATACAAGAGGGACTCACCTGATAGGGTACCTCGACGGAGGAGTCTATGGCATGAGTGACGGTCTTGGTTCCCGCAGCTTCGCGGACGGCGGCGCCGGTGACTGGCTTGGACTCGGAGGAGCTGGATGAAGACGTGGAGGTACCTGATGAGTCTTTGGCGGATGATGATGATGATGAGCTAGGCTTCGGCTTGGAAGGAGTCGAGAAGCGTGAAGAGTCCGGCTTGCCGGCCGATGATGAGCTCGGCTTGACGGAACTTGATGAGCTCGAGGCTTCCTTGCCCTTCTCCTGCTCCGTTCCCTTGTCCTTACTTTTATCCTTCTCCTTCTCTTTGTCCTTGCTCTTGTCCGTGTCCTTGCCCTTCTCTTCTTCCTTTTCCTTCATAGCCTGTAACTTCGCCATCTTCTCCTTCTCTGCATCACTCGGCTTGGAGGACGCCGATGAGCTTGAGCTCGACTCCTTCTCTCCACTTCCCATAGATACCGCCGCTGACGCGGAGGGTGAGGCGGACGCACCTGCGCCAGGCGGTAGTGGCTGGGTATTGAGCTCTTGCGAGACGAGCTGGAGTGAGAAGAACAGCAGGAGAAGGAAGCCTAGGTTTTTGTTGACTGCTACCTATCAGTGGGACCTCCAGCATGGGAAAGGTGACTAACGTAGACTGACGCCGATGATCATTGCCAGGAATTTAGTCCTCCACAGCTTCTGCTTCTGTCTGCGAACCCATCAGCCACGACAGTCAACGAACTCACCGATCGTATACCGCCTTCTTCTTCGCAGCCTCCACCGCCGCGATCTTCGCTTTCTCCATCTCGGCCCGTTTCTTCGCCTCTTCCTCCTTCTTCCGCTTCTCCATCTCCGCCTCCTTCTCAACCTCCAATTTCGCTTTCTCCTTCGCTTTCGCCTTCGCCTTCTCCTTCTCTTTCGCCTCGTTCTCCTTCGTTTGCTTCTTCTCCTCTTCTTCCGCGGCTTTGATCGCCTCGAAGTCGGGTTTGTTGAAGTGGCCCCTTCCCCTCGTCATCAGAGTCGTCCCTCGGGGAACACTATCGACCTACACATGTACCGGCGTCCCGCTCTCCCACCAGAGTTCCGGACCTTCATTGCTCGCATGCCCCATCGGGAACGGCCACGGCAACACCCGATTCAACGTGGTCGTCAAAAACGCCGACGGATGAGCACGGAGATCATCCCATGGTGTCGGCTCGGGTTCCGGCTCTGGCTCCCTCTCCTTCTTCTTCTCCTCTTTCTTCTCCTCCTCTTTCGACGAAGATGATGAGGAAGACGAGGAGGGTTGTTTGGGCTCGGGAGGTCGGTCGGCGACAATGTGGTTCCACATGAGGAAGAAGCTGGTCGTTTCAGCGTTGAGAACGATGAAGAAGAGAGGACGTACAGGAGGGACGCGATGGTGAGGTGGACGTAGGTGATGTGGACTGATGGTACGCCCGGCAGGATACCCAGCATCTGGGTGACTGCTTGCTATCAGGGAATACTCACCCAAACAAGAGGAGAAAGGCTAACGCAATGCGAGCAGTATGATGGCGAAGGCACACATCAAGATGCTCGGCGCCACATTCCTATACGTAGCGTCAGCATACTTGACAACGGGTCAGACGAGTGACCACAAACCCGATCTTGGACGGGTCCGGGAGGAGATTCGGCATGACATTGCTTGCCATGAAGAGGACTAAGCCGATGATGAGGACTGTATAGATAGGGGCGGTGGGCGAGGTGGAGTCGAGAGGTGAGGGGGCCATGGTGTATTGGGGTGGGTAGGACATGGTGGGGAAT